>Ga0335075_10007980_pt1 | contig 16261 bp, 10 predicted proteins | sample Lox_Sample_24_FD_206723 | JGI IMG/M metagenome (GOLD analysis project Ga0335075, IMG submission 206723) | Soil microbial communities from Loxahatchee National Wildlife Refuge, Florida, United States - Lox_Sample_2.4 | ecosystem: Environmental > Terrestrial > Soil > Wetlands | place: USA... | reverse complement strand
CAGCCGGTCTTTCAGCGACGCCTCAGTGATCTCGCCCACAGATAGCCCGTCCACGTAGATGTAGCCGCACGGCACCTGCCCTGTCACCGAGATCTGGCCGTCGACCATGTCGACGACTACCCCGTCCTCCGCGATCACGATGTTGCGCTGCGGCACTCCGGTCAGCGCCGCCAGTTCGGCGTGCGCCTTCAAGTGGCGCCACTCGCCGTGTACCGGGATGAAGTTAGTTGGCCGGACCAGGTTCAGTACGTACAGCAGTTCACCAGCGGGCGAATGGCCGGAGACGTGGACCAGGGCGTTCCCCCGGTGCACGACCCGGGCGCCGAGCCTAGTGAGGTCGTTGATGATCCTGGAGACCGCCGACTCGTTACCCGGCACCAGGGACGAGGCGAGGATGACCGTGTCGCCCTCGGCGATCCGGATCGGGTGGTCACGGCCAGCCATCCGGGCCAGCGCGGACATCGGCTCACCCTGCGAGCCGGTTGAGATCAGCACGATCTGGTCAGGCGGCATCTGCTCGGCTTCGCCCAGGTCGACAAGCAGCCCGCCATGCACTGACGGAATCTTGAGATAGCCGAGGTCGCGCGCTATTCCCATGTTCTTGACCATTGACCGGCCAACGAGCGCAACCTTGCGGCCGTGCTCCGCCGCTGCGTCCATAACCTGCTGCACCCGGTGCACGTGGCTGGCGAAGCAGGACACGATGATCCGCTGGTCGGCTGCGGCGAACACATCCGACAGGACCGGCCCGATCGCCCGCTCGGACGTCACGATGCCGGGTACCTCGGCATTCGTCGAGTCGGCCAACAGCAAGTCGACACCGTCTGCGCCAAGCCGGGCGAACCCACCCAGGTCGGTGAGCCTCCCGTCCAGCGGCAACTGGTCCATTTTGAAGTCGCCGGTATGCAGGACCACCCCAGCCGCGGACTTGATCGCGACCGCGAGCGCGTCCGGGATCGAGTGGTTGACGGCCAGGAACTCCAGCTCCCAAAGCCCGAAAGGCCTCCGCACGCCGGCCTCGACCTCGACCTCGACCGGAGTGATCCGGTGCTCGGCAAGCTTGCTGCGGACAAGTGCAAGCGTGAGCGGCGACCCGATCAGCGGGATGTCCGGTCGCCGCCGGAGCAGGTACGGCACTCCCCCGATGTGGTCCTCGTGCCCGTGGGTCAGCACGACGGCCTCTACCTGGTCAAGCCTGCCCTCAAGCGCGGAGAAGTCCGGGAGGATCAGGTCTACGCCAGGCTGACCCTCCTCAGGGAACAGCACCCCGCAGTCGACTATGAGCAGCCGGCCGGCATGCTCGAACACGGTCATGTTGCGGCCGATCTCGCCCAGCCCGCCGAGCGCAACCATGCGCAGGCCGCCAGGGACCAGGGGCGGCGGTGTCCCCAGCTCAGGGTGCGGATGGCTCACTTCAGCTTGATTCCTGCCGCCGCGAGATCGGTCCGCAGCCGATCAGTCTCCGCCGCGGTCGCATCGGACAGCGGCAGTCGCACCGGCCCGCCAGGCTGGCCGAGCAGACCTAGCGCCGCCTTGGTCATGATCACGCCCTGGTTGCGGAACAGCCCGGTATATACCGGCAGCAACTCGCGATGCAGCCGCAGCGCCTCAGTCGTCTGCCCGGCCGAATATGCCTCGATCATCTCGTGGAGCCGGTCCCCTGCCACATGCCCTGCCACGCTGACGAATCCTGCCGCGCCGAGCGACAGCCACGGCAGGTTCACCATGTCATCGCCGCTGTAGAAGACCAGCGGAGTGGCGTTCATGACATGGGACGCTGCGCCGAAGTCACCCTTGGCATCTTTCACCGCGACGATCCGCGGGTGCTCGGCGAGCTGGATCAGCGTCTCGGCGGCGATCGGCGTTCCGGTGCGGCCAGGAATGTCGTAAAGCATGTTCGGCAATCCGGTGGCGTCGGCCACCTGCCTGAAGTGCGCGACTAGTCCGCTTTGAGGTGGTTTATTATAATACGGAGTCACCACCAGGAGGCCATGGGCACCTGCCCGCTCGGCAGCCCTGGCCAGCTCGCAGCTGTGGGCCGTGTCGTTGGTGCCGACGCCCGCGACGACGGTGGCCCGATCGCCCACCGTCTCGAGCACGACGTCAAGCAGCCGGACCTTCTCCTGGTCCGACGTAGTCGGAGACTCACCGGTAGTGCCGCTGATCACCAGGCCGTCGTTCCGCATCTCGGTGACCAGGTACTCGGCGAGCCGCGCGGCGCCGTCGTAGTCGACTGCGCCACTGGAGTCCATGGGCGTGACCATCGCCGTCAGCATGCGCCCGAACGGCGCCGCGGCCGGGCGGCTGGCCGCATTCGCTATCTCGGTCATGTACGAACGCTACCCGGCACGGACTCGGTGGCGCACGGCCGGCGCGGCAATGCTCCACTCGGGCCGGCCTGACGGATATCCAGGCGCGGTTAGCGGCGGCCGGCGTGTCGCTGCACGGACGAACGCGCGTGCGGCAGGACAATGGGCACGGGCCCCTCCAGGTATGAGATGGAGGGGCCTTAGCGCACGCGCTGCGGCTGGCCATCGTTTGCGCGCCGAGGGCCTGTCGGTGCGATAAGCTGCCCGCGTCCCGGGTCCAGTGCCCGGGTCAGCGCTGTGCCCAGCGAAGCCGGTGAGATCCCGGCGCTGTCCCGCAACGGTGATGCCTCCGACAGAGGACGAGCCCGGACGCCTGGCCCGCGCCAACGAGGAGTCCTCGGAGGAAGGGCGGCTCGTTCCGATGCCACCGAGCGTCGCAGCGAAGCGCACTTCGTCCTCCAGCAAACCCGGAGGATGATCATGCGGGCACTTACCCGTCAGCTGTCGGCCCTGGTGGCCGGCGCAGCTATGGCTGCCGCCCTGGCAGCCTGCACCAGTTCTGCTGCCAGCCAGACACCGCCAAAGCCGGCCTCAGGCAGCGCAGCGAAGGCAGCGGCCGGCTTCCCGGTGACCGTCACCACCGCTGCTGGCACGACTCATCTGGCGTCCCAGCCGGACGCGATCGTGTCGTTGTCCCCGACGGCCACCGAGATGCTCTACGCGATCGGCGCCGGCAGCCAGGTCAAGGCCGTCGACAACGAGTCCGATTATCCGAAGCAAGCACCGATGACCAAGCTGTCGGGCTTCACCCCGAACGCCGAGGCGATCGCGGCCTACAAGCCAGACCTGGTGATCATCTCGAACAACATCGACGGCATCACGGCCAAGCTCAGCGCGCTGTCCATTCCTGTCCTCGACCTGCCTGCGGCGGCGAATCTGTCGGACGTGTACGCGGAGTTCACCGAACTTGGCGCCGCTACCGGCCACGCCGCGCAGGCGCAGACGACCGATGCCGCGCTGAAGGCCGACATCAAGCAGATCGTGGCAGCCGAGCCGGCCCATTCCAAGCCGCTGACGTACTACTACGAGATCTCAACCGACCCGTACTACTCGGTGACGTCCTCCACGTTCATCGGCAGCCTGCTGTCGCTGCTCGGCATGAAGAGCATCGCCGATGCCGCCAAGGGAGCAGCGGCGGCCGGCGGGTACCCGTCATTGTCAGCTGAGTACATCCTCAAGGCCAACCCTGACTACGTCATCCTGGCGGACACCGGCAGCACCGGCGGCGGCCAGGACGCCGCTACCGTCACCGCGCGGCCGGGCTGGTCAGTGCTGACGGCCGTGAAGGACAAGCACATCATCCTGCTGAACCCTGGCATCGCATCGCGCTGGGGACCACGCATCGTCGACCTGCTGCGCGACGTAGCGGCAGGTGTCAAATCCGGATCTCAATGAACGAAGCAGCGCGGCCGCGTGCAAGCAATCCCTGGCGCGCGGACCTCCGGAGCCCGGACGTCCGCAATACGGGCGGCCAGGTCACGGGGATCCAAGTCACGGGGGCCCAAGTCACGGGGGTTCAGGCAACGAGCACCCGAACCGCAGGTACCTCGGCTACCGGCGACACCCCGCTACCCGGGGACCGCGGCGACGCGGTACTTGTCCGGCGGATCCGGCCGGCCCGGGCGCTTGCCATCGCGACGGCCCTGCTCATCGTCGCGGTACTGCTCGGAGTGGCTATCGGACCGGCTGGCATGTCGATACCCCAGGTACTTGACACGCTGGCCGTCCGGCTTCCGTGGCATCCGCGCCTGGCGGTCTCCGCTCTCGATACCGCGATCGTCTGGCAGATCAGGTTGCCGCGAGTAATACTCGGCCTGCTCGTCGGCTCCATGCTGGCTGGTGGCGGCGCCGCGTATCAAGGCGTGTTCCGCAACCCTCTCGCTGATCCCTACCTGCTCGGGGTCGCCGCCGGCGCAGGGCTGGGTGCCACGATCGTGATCGTGTCCGGCGCGAACACGGCGTTCACGCCGCCGGCCGCGTTCGCTGGCGCCGTGGTCGCGGTCGCGCTCACGTATGCGCTCGGCGCCGGCGCCGGCCGCCGTGGCGGAACCCCCGGCGCGCGTAGCGGCACCGGCTCGATCCTGCTCGCCGGAATCGCGGTCGCGGCGATGCTCACCGCGCTCCAGACGTACCTGCAGGAAGAGCACACGCAGATACTGGCCAACGTTTACGCGTGGATACTCGGCGGGCTGTCGGCGGCTACCTGGTCGGATGTTTGGCTGATCCTGCCGTATGTCGCTGTGTCCGCGGTTGCGCTGCTGGTGCATCGCCGGCTGCTCGACGTGCTGCGAGTGGGCGAGGACGAGGCAGCGACCCTTGGGGTGAACGTGGCCAGGCTGCGCCTCGCCGTGGTGATGGCAGCCACACTCGGCGTCGCGGCCGCCGTCGCGGTCAGCGGCCTCATCGGCTTCGTCGGCATCATCGTCCCGCACGCGGTCCGGCTGACGGCCGGACCGAGTTACCGGGTGCTGCTGCCGGTCTCGATGATCGGGGGTGCCGCGTTCGTCGTGCTTGCTGACGTGGTCGCGCGGACTGCGCAAGCCCCCGCCGAGGTTCCTATCGGCGTGATCACGGCACTGATTGGCGGGCCGTTCTTCTTGTTCGTCCTCTCCTCCCGCCGGGCCAGGCAGGACCTTTAGATGATCAGCTTCGAGGGCGTGACGGTCCGCTACGGCAGCGTCCTGGCCCTGGACGGCGTGTCCGGGCAGGTGGCAGACGGGGAATGGCTCGGGCTCATCGGCCCGAACGGCGCGGGCAAGACGACATTGCTGGGCGCCATCGCCCGCCTGCTGCCGTCAGCTGGCGACATCGTCGTCTGCGGGCAGCGCGCCAACGGGCTCAGCCGGCGACAGCTTGCGCGGCTCATTGCTTACGTGCCGCAGCGGCCGCTGCTGCCGCCAGACATGACGGTCAGCGACTACGTGCTGCTGGGCCGGACCGCGCATATCAGCTACCTGCGCAGCGAGTCCAGCGCGGACCGGGATGCCTGCGCGAGCGTGATCGGCCGGCTGGACCTAGGCCCGATGGCGGGCCGGGAACTGCGCGCGATGTCGGGCGGCGAACTGCAGCGCGTCGTGCTGGCTCGCGCCCTCGCGCAGGACGCTCCGGTGCTGCTGCTCGACGAGCCGACCAGTGCCCTGGACCTGGGCCGCCGGATGGAAGCTCTGGAGCTGATCGACGAGGTACGGCGAGAGCGCTCGCTGACGGTACTGTCGGCGATTCACGACCTCACGCTGGCCGGCCAGTTCGCGAGCCGGCTGATGCTGCTGGCCGGCGGCCGGATCGCGGCCACAGGCCAGCCGGCCGAGGTGCTGCGTGAGGAGTTGCTAGGCAGGCATTTCGGGCCCGGAGTCCAGGTAATGACAACCGGCGCCGGCGACATAGCGGTCATTTCGCGGCGGTCGTCGCGCGGCGCCGGCACCCAGATCAGGAACTTATGCCGGTCAGCTCTCCTGATAGAGCATCTTCCCGTAGTTCTCCGGCGCGTAATACCGCTCGAGTTCCTCCAGGCTCTCCTGGACATCTTGGACGCACTTCACCAGCGTCGCGTTAGAGGGCAGCGCCTCGGGGTGCCAGGTCTCCGGCTTCCACAGCTGTGAGCGCATGAATGCCTTGCCACAGTGGAAGAAGATCTGATCGATCTCGACGAGCAGCACAAGGACGGGCCGGTGGCCCTTGACGGTTAGATCGTCAAAGAATGGCGCGTCGCGGAGCAACTTTGCCCGGCCGTTGATCCGGAGCGTCTCGTTCCGCCCCGGGATCAACGAGAGAACGCCCACATACGGATTGGCGAGCACGTTCAGGTAGCCGTCGGCGCGCCGGTTGCCTGGCCGCTCGGCGATCGCGATCGTGGTGTCGTCTAGGACGTGGATCAGGTGCCCTGCGGGGTCACCCTTGGGCGAGGCGTCGCAATTGCCGTCCGCGTCACACGTCGCGATGACACAAAACGGCGAGGCCGCCAGCCATTGGCGGTCAACGGGGTGCAGCCGCGTCCGCTCTTTTGCCGCAGCCCGAGGTTTAGGCGGACCGAGGAGGTCACGCAACTGCGTGGCGGAGGCGATCTCGTCGTACGTCGTTGTCGTGATGGCTGCCGGTACGGGCGCTTGCCGCGGCATGATCACCCCTTAACTCGGTGGGCTGCCAGCTTACGGTGATCAGCCGTCCCTCCCGCAGCACAGCGAGCCGCCCGCACTCCCGGGCGGCAAACATGTCACGGGTCAGGTCAATGCCTACTAGCGAACCGTGCTTCATGCAGCTGAGCGGCGGGTAGCCACGCTGTGACGCTAGGCAGCGGTTGATTCAAGATAGGCGACCCACTGGGGGTCGCCGTCGTTAATCGCGCCGATGAGGCGCCAGTGTGGCCCTCGTGGCGCACATGGATCGCGCGGCAGCGTCCAGCCCAGCTCCTCGATCAGGCGGTCCGCCTTGCGGTGGTTACACCGCGTGCAAGACGCGACGCAGTTCTCCCAGGCGTGCGCACCGCCCTTGCTGCGCGGGATCACGTGATCGATGGTGTCTGCCTTGGTGCCGCAATAAGCGCACAGGTAGTTGTCCCGGCGCATCAGCGCGGCTCTGGTGAGCGGCACGCGGCTGCGGTGCGGCACCCGCACGTACCGGCGCAGCCGGATAACCGAGGGCGCGGCCAGCTGGATGGACGAGGAACGCAGCTCTACCCCGTCGACGTCGGAATGCAGGACGTCAGCTTTCTCGCCGAGAACGAGGCAAACGGCGCGGTGCAGGCCGACCGTGGTCAGCGGCTCATAGGTAATGTTGAGCAGCAGCACCCGGCGCACTTGCACCTCCCGTTCGGGACGGGTCCGGTCCGATCAATCGGTGCCGCCGGAGTCGCACGCCGAGGCACCCGTGACCAGTGTGACGGCCAGCCGCGTGGTTAGCCAACACCAAATGCGCGATCGCATCGGGACGGTTAGGCCAACGCAGCAGGAAGTCGAGGACAACGTCATGCTAACTGGGACGCCGGGGTGCACTGACCACGTAACGCTTAGCGGCCAGGACAGTGCGTGACGGCCGCACTGGGCCGGGCCTGACGGACATTACAGTCGAGATATGACGACGCCGTCCTACCCCGATGCCGCCCGCCTGGATCTCACCGAGACAATTCACGACCGTCAGGTAGCCGACCCCTACCGCTGGCTCGAGGACCCCGGCAGCAGCCAGACTAAGGGCTGGCAACTAGCCCAGGACGAGCTGTACGCCCGTTACCTGGCCGGCCGGCCCGGCCGGGAGGGCTTCGCCCGGCGACTGGCCGAGCTGCTCGCCGCGGGTGAGGCAGGCTTGCCGGCCTGGCGCGGCGACCGCCAGTTCTTTACCCGCCGAGAACCCGGCCAGGAGCACTCCGTGCTCTACACGGCAACCGAGGGCGAGGGCGAGCGCGCTCTGATCGACCCGGTTGCCATTGATCCGTCGGGCCTGACCACGCTGGACGCCTGGCACCCCGACACTGAAGGCCGGCTGCTGGCCTACCAGCTTTCCGAAGGTGGCAGCGAGGAGTCCGTGCTGCGCGTTATGGACGTCGCGACCGGGCAGGACGTCGACGGTCCGATCGACCGCTGCCGCTACTCCGACGTCGCCTGGCTGCCCGGCGGCGAAGCGTTCTACTACAGCCGCAGGCTCCCCCCGGAGACAGTGCCGGCCGGCGAGGAGCAATTCCACCGGCGGGTATACCTGCACCGGGTTGGCGCACGGCCCGACGCGGACGTGCAGATACTTGGCGATGGCCTGGACAAGACCAATTACTACGGGCTTTCCGTGAGCCATGACGGCCGCTGGCTGGTCATCACGGCCTCGGCCGGGACCGCGCCGCGAACCGACGTCTGGGTCGCTGACCTGGCCGCCAGCGCCGCGGACGCGCCGAACTTGCAAGTCATGCAACAGGACGTGGACGCCGTTACCTACCCGCGGCCCGGACGCGATGGCCGGTTCTACGTGCTGACCAACCGGGATGCGCCGCGCGGCCGGATTATGGTGACCGAGCCAGCCGACCCGGCGTTTCCCGAGTTCGCGAGCTGGCAGGACCTTATCCCCGAGGACCCGGACGCGGTACTGAGCGACTTCGCCATCCTCGACGGTGCCGGCTTGGAAGGGGCTGACTTGATTGAGCCGGTCCTGCTGACGGCGCGCGCCAGGCACGCGATCAGTGAGGTTAGCGTGCATGACCTTGCGTTCGGCGAGGTAATCAGGCAGATCGAGCTGCCTGGCCTCGGCACCGTCACCGGTTTGTCGGAACGTCCCGAGGGCGGCCACGAAGCCTGGATCGGCTACACCGACTACACCACTCCGGCCATGGTGCTGCACTATGACGCGGCAACCGACAGCATCCGCGACTGGCAGCGCGCACCAGGCGCTGCTGACGTGCCCGCCATCAGCGCGCGGCAGATCACCTACGCATCGGCCGACGGTACCACCGTTCGCATGGTTGTCATCTCCGCCGACGCCAACCTCGGGAGCACGGGCGGCGGTCCCGATCTGACGCGCGATACTGCGCCGGACCCAGCGGCCGGGGCGGGGCCAGCGGGCGTTCCCGGCCTGGAACGGCCAGCCATCCTCTACGGGTACGGCGGCTTCGACGTCAGCCTGACGCCTGCGTTTTCCGCCGGGATCCTTGCCTGGGCCGAGGCGGGCGGCGTCTACGCCGTCGCCGGGCTGCGGGGCGGCAGCGAGGAAGGCGAGGAATGGCATCGCGCCGGGATGCGGGACCGCAAGCAGAACGTGTTTGACGACTTCCACGCTGCGGCGGAGAAGCTCATTGCCGATGGCTGGACGTCCAGCAGCCAACTGGCCGTCTGGGGCGGATCTAACGGCGGGCTGCTGGTCGGCGCGAGCGTGACGCAGCGCCCGGACCTGAGTGCGGCCGCGGTGTGCTCGGCCCCGCTGCTGGACATGGTGCGGTACGAGCGCTTCGGCCTCGGGGAGTCCTGGAACGACGAGTACGGCACCGCCGCCGACGCCACTGAGTTCGGCTGGCTGATCTCCTACTCGCCCTACCACCATGTGCGGGCGGGTGTCAGGTACCCGGCGGTGCTGTTCACGGTCTTCGACGGCGACACCCGGGTAGATCCGCTGCACGCACGGAAGATGTGCGCGTCGCTGCAGCACGCTACGCGGGCTGCGGCCGGCGAGCGCCCCGTCCTAATTCGGAACGAGGCCAAAGTCGGGCACGGCGCCCGCTCGCTGAGCCGGTCGATCGCATTGCTGGCAGAGTCGCTGGCCTTCGTCGCCGCCCAGACTGGGCTGCGGGCCGACCCGCACTGACCGTGCTGGCCATCCGTTCTGCCGCCCGGCGTTCCGGCTGGCCCGGTGCTTGGGCGACATGACGACCGCGGCAACACTTCATGCGACCCTGCACCGCATATCGGGGCAGACCGGGCGCGAAGTGTGCAGACTTCCATGAAGAGTCCGTACGGCTTCCATGAAGTGACGGCGGCAGCGGCAATCCTGAGCTCGTGACAGCGGAGACTTGGTTACCGCGCTGGCGATTCCTTACCACCCGGACGGCGTCTGCGGCGGCGAATCCGCGCTGGCCTACCGGTTAGGCTGGGGGCCGAGATGAGCGAAACCCAAGCCCCGAGCATGTACGAGGCCATCGGCGGCGAGCCAGCATTCCGCCGCCTGGTCCACCGGTTCTACGCCGAGGTTGCCGCCGATCCGCAGCTGCGCCAGGTGTATCCCAGCCGCGATCTAGGGCCCGCCGAAGAGCACCTGCGCCTGTTCCTGATGCAGTACTGGGGCGGCCCGGCCACCTACAACGAACTGCGCGGCCATCCCCGGCTGCGGATGCGGCACGCGCATTTCGCTATCGGCCCGGCTGAGCGCGATGGCTGGCTCCGGCATATGCGCACCGCTCTGGACGAGCTCGAACTCGACCCGGCGCATGATGCCCAGCTCTGGGAGTACCTGGTGATGGCCGCGCACAGCCTGGTGAACCAGCCTGGCGAGAGCAGCGGCGGACCTGACCTTGGCCTGACCCCGGCCTGAGCGAGTCATCAGCGCGATCTGAGCCACATCCTGGCCCAGATCGTTTGCGGCGCCCGGCACATCCCAAGATACTGGGACCACCAGTCATAACCTGGCACGACCGTGGCACTGCCAACGCTTAGTCCAGGGCGCCGAACAGCCCCGCCGCTGGAGGGCACTAGCAGTGACACAGGACGTTCGCTCCGACCCCGGGGGCCTGGTTCCTGGCGAACAGCTTGCTGGCTACCAGATCCAGGAGCAAATCGGGCGCGGCGGTATGGCCGTCGTCTACCGGGCACTGGACCCTAGACTCGGCCGGGTTGTCGCGCTCAAGGTGCTTGCGCCCCAGCTCGGCGAGGACGAAGCCTTCCGGCAGCGCTTCATCCGCGAGTCCCGCGCTCTGGCGGGAGTCGATCACCCGCACATCATCCCGGTCTTCGATGCTGGCGAAGAGGGTGGCGTGCTGTTCATCGCGATGCGCTTTGTCGAGCACGGTGACGTCCGGCGGCTTCTCGATACGGCGGGGCGACTGAGTCCGTCGCGTACCGCGGCAATCACTGTTCAGGTCGCGTCAGCGCTGGACACGGCTCATGCGCACGGTCTGGTGCACCGGGATGTCAAGCCGGGGAACATGCTGCTCGCTCTGGCCAGCGACGACGCTGACCACGTCTACCTGTCGGATTTCGGACTCAGCAAGCACTCGCTAGCGTCGTCCACGCTGACCTCGACTGGCCAGTTCCTCGGCACCCTGGACTACGTTTCACCTGAGCAGATCCAGGGCCATCCAGTCGACGGCCGGGCAGATCAGTATGCGCTTGCCTGCACGGTCGTGGAGATGCTCACCGGCGCGCCGCCGTTCAAGCGAGACGACTCGATGGCGATCATGTGGGCGCAGCTTGAGTCTGAGCCGCCGCGGGTGACGCAGCGGCGACCAGAATTGCCGACCGCGGTGGACGAGGTGATCGCCGCCGCCATGGCCAAGTCGCCAGCCAGCAGGTACCCGACGTGCCGGGACTTCGCGCTGGCGCTGAAATCGGCGTGCGACGGGCCGGCCCGGCCGCACTCGGCTCCGACTCAGTTCCCGGCGCGCTGGCCTGACACGAAGGCAGCGCCAGCGCCTTACGTCACGCCGAATCCAGCCCTTCCGCAGGACCGTTTCCCAGGGGATGGTTTTCCGCGGGACGGTTTTCCGCAGGACCGTTTCCCAGGGGATGGTTTTCCGCGCGACGGTTTTCCGCAGGACCGTTTCCCGGGGGACGGTTTTCCGCGGAGCGCTCTCCCGCAGGACCGTTTCCCGCAGCCTCCGCCGGCGCCCGCCGAGCAATGGCCGTCGTCCCGCGCTGGCGATCCGCTAGCGGATCGCCAGCAAGCCGGCCGCCGGCAACTATCACCGGACGCGGCAGCGCCGGATCTAGCGCCTCGATCCGGCGGTCCCGCTCCGGGAAAAGTCGTCCCCATGGGCCAGACCGCGTTCGACCTTGAACAGCCGGCGAGCCGTCGACGCGAAGCAGCCGGGGCCGGCGCGGTGCCGCAGCGGGAGGCCGACTTCGCCGCGGGAATGCGGTCGGCCATGCCTGACACCAGGCAGTCGGCGCACATGCGGAGGCGCAGTCACCGCGGCCGGGGTCTCGTCCTCGCCGTGGTTCTCGCGCTTGCCTGCGTGGCTGGCGCAGCGGGGATTGCGTACGCCCTGTCACACCGTCACCACCACGGGCTTCCGCCCGCGGCAGTCAGCTCAGGAGCACCGGCCGCCCTGGCCAATCCGGCTCGCGTCGTCCGCGGGTATTTCGCCGCGATCAATCATCATCGCTGGCTGATCGCCTACCGGCTCAGCGGCCAGACTGAGCCGATCGCCACCTTCAAGGCGGGCTTCGCCGGCACCGCGCACGACACGGTCATAATCAAGTCGGTCGTCGGCGACGTGGTCACGGCCAGGCTCATCGCCACGCAGACCGATGGCAGCCAGAAGATCTACACGGGCACGTACACGGTGATCAACGGGGTCATCAGTAAGTCGGACATTGTGCAGGTGAGCTAGCCCGCACGCACTCGCGGGTGCCGCGACCACGGTGGTTAAACCGCGCGTCAGCGCGTTCACATCTTGATGCGGCTATTCGCGGGGTCGTAAAGCGGCCGGAGTGAAACCCTGGCCGGCACGATGAGATCGCCGATCTGGACGGTCCACTCGCCGCCATCCAGCCACGCCTGGTCAACCGCCGCTCCGCCGGAGTCGACCATGGCCAGGCCGACCGCGCCGCCCAGGGTCCAGCCGTAGGACGCCGCCCTGATGTAGCCGACCTCGGCGCCGTCACGCCGGACGATCTCGGCGTGGAATAGCAGCGGCTCGGGGTCGGTCAGCAGTACCTGGACCAGCCGCCTGGTCAGCGCGCCCGCAGCCTTCTGAGCGGCCACCGTGTCGCGGCCGATGAAACCGCCGGGCTTGTCCAGCGCCACCGCGAAACCGAGGCCCGCCTCCAGCACCGTGTCGGTGTTGTCGATGTCGTGGCCGTAGTCACGGTAGCCCTTCTCCATGCGCAGGCTGGACAAAGCCTTCAGGCCAGCGTGCCGAAGGCCGAACTCCCGGCCGGCTTCAACCAGCCGGTCGTAGACGTGCTCGGCCTGCTCGGCGGGGATGTGCAGTTCATAGCCAAGCTCGCCAAGATAGGTGATCCGGATGCACAGGACGCGCGCGAAGCCGATGTCGATCTGCCGGGCCGTCCGGAAGCCGAACGCGGCATTGCTCAAGTCTGCGCTGGTGACGGCGGCCAGCAGGTCGCGTGACCGCGGCCCTTGCACGTTGAGCTGCGCGTAACCGGATGTGACGTCAGTGACGAACGCGTGCGCGCCGGTCGCGGCGAAGTGCCGCCGCAGCCGCGTCAGCGCATGCCGGTGCGCGGTGTCCGACGCGACCACGTAGAAGTCCTCATCGGCGAGCTTGGTGACGGTCAGGTCGGCCTCGAGCTTGCCGCCGTCGTTGAGCCACTGGGTGTAGGTGATCTGGCCGCTAGCCCCGTTGACCCGGCCTGCTGACAGCTGATCGAGCTCACGGCCGGCATCGCGGCCCTGCACCGCGAACTTGGCCATGAACGACATGTCCATCACGATCACGCCGTCCCGGCAGGCCTGGTGCTCAGCCTCCCAGTACTTGTACCAGTCCTGACGACCCCAGGACAGCTCGCCGGCTTCCGGCGCCGCGCCGGGTGCAACCGATCCTTCCGGGGCGTACCAGTCAGCGCCCTCCCAGCCGCTGACGTCCCGGAAGAACGCTCGCTGCTCGACCAGCCGGTGGTGGATCGGCGACAGCTTCGCGCCCCGCGCGGTCCGCATCGACCTGCCCGGATAGTGCGTCGCGTAGACCATTCCCAGCGACTCGACGGTTCTTGTCGCCCGGTACTGCGGGTTGGCCTGGTACGGGTGCAAGCGATCGATGTTCATCCCGGTGACGTCCGCATCCGGGCGTCCGTTGACGATCCAGTGCGCCATCAGCCGTCCGATGCCGCCGCCGGTCAGGATGCCGATCGAGTTAAGTCCAGCAGCGACGAAGTAGTTCTTCAACTCCGGCGCCTCGCCGAGAACGGGCGCCAGGTCCGGGGTGAAACTCTCCGGGCCGCAGAAGAACTTGCGGAGGCCTACCTGCTCGGCGATGGGGACCCTGGACATGGTTTTCTCAAGGAATGGGCCCATCCGGTCCCAGTCCGGCGGCAATTCGCCGAAGGAGAAGTCGCCAGGGATTCCGTCGACTCGCCAGGGCGCGCAGACCGGCTCGAACATGCCGAGCATCAGGCCGCCGCCCTCCTCACGGAAGTAACCGTAGTTCGCCGGATCTTCAAGTACCGGCCAGTCCCGGCTCACCGCCTCGATCGGCTCGGTGAGCAGGTAGTAGTGCTCCGCGGCTTGCAGCGGGATGCTGACTCCGGCCAGCTCGCCGAGCTGCCGGGCCCACATCCCCGCGCAGTTCACTACGTACTCGGCTTCTATGTCGCCCTGAGCGGTCCTGACCCCGGTGACGGCGCCGGCCTTGGTCAGGAATCCGGTAGCAGGGACGCCTTCGATGATCCTCGCGCCCTGCTGCCGGGCTCCCCTGGCGAGCGACATCGTGACGTCAACAGGGTTAACCCGGCCGTCGGCCGGAATGTAGAACCCGGCAATCACGTCGTCAGTTCTGGCTAGCGGCCAGAGCTCAGCTACTTCCCCGGCCGAGATCTCGTGTACCTCGACGCCGCAGTGCCGGTTGAACGCGGCAACGCGCCGGTATTCCTCCAGCCGCCCCGCTTCGATCGCCAGCTCGATCAGCCCCACCTGACGCATCCCGGTCGCCAGCCCGGTCTCGGCCTCAAGCCGCAGGTACAGGTCGCGGGTGTACTTGCGCAGCTCAGTGGACGTCTCCGAGGTGGAGCCGAAGGTTGCCATCAGCCCTGCAGCGTGCCAGGTCGTACCTGACGTCAGCCGGTCTCGCTCAAGCAGCACGACGTCACGGACACCCAGATGCGCCAGGTGATAGGTGATCGAGGTACCGATGATGCCGCCGCCGATGACGACGACCCGAGCCCGGTCCGGCAGGCTCTGGCTGGCACTGGATGCCGACGGCTCACCCGTAGTCATGCTGCTGCTCCCGATCGCCGTTGTCTGCGCCGGGAGCCGCGAGGGCCCCGGCAATCACGCCGATCGAGCATATGCGCAGCAACCAGAGAAGTGCCGGCAACCGCTCGGAATTAGCCTCTGGTGAGCTTGCGGTAGGTGACGCGGTGCGGGCGGGCGGCCTCGGCGCCCAGGCGCTCGATCTTGTTCTTCTCGTAGGACTCGAAGTTGCCCTCGAACCAGAACCAGTTCGCGCCGCCTTCCCAGGCCAGGATGTGCGTGGCGATCCGGTCAAGGAACCACCGGTCATGGCTGGTGATCACCGCGCAGCCGGGGAACTCGAGCAGAGCGTTCTCCAGCGACGACAACGTCTCCACGTCCAGGTCGTTGGTCGGCTCGTCCAGCAGCAGCAGGTTGCCGCCCTGCTTGAGGGTCAAGGCGAGATTCACCCGGTTGCGCTCGCCGCCTGACAGTACCCCGGCTGGCTTCTGCTGGTCGCTGCCCTTGAACCCGAACGCGGCCACGTAAGCCCGGCTGGGAATCTCGCTCTTGCCAGCGGTGATGTAGCTCTCGCCATCGGAGACGACTTCCCAGACGTTCTTGTCGGGCGCGATCCTGGAGCGAGACTGATCAACATAGGCGATCTCGACAGTCTCGCCGATCTTGATGCTGCCGTCGTCAGGCTGCTCCTCCCCGACGATCATCTTGAACAGCGTGGTCTTGCCGACGCCATTCGGCCCGATCACGCCCACGATGCCGCCCTGCGGCAAGCTGAAACTCAGCTGCTCAAACAACTCACGGTCAGCAAAACTTTTGGACAGGCTGTCGACCTGGACGACCTGGGTGCCCAGCCGCGGGCCCGGCGGGATCTGGATCTCCTCGAAGTCCAGCTTCCTGTTCTTGTCCGCCTCGGCGGCCATCTCCTCATACCGCTGCAACCGGGCCCGGCTCTTAGCCTGACGCGCCCGCGGGCTGGACCGCACCCACTCCAGCTCATCTTCCAGCCGCTTGCGCTTCTTAGCGTCCTTAGCCCCCTCGACCTTCAGCCGGGTGGCCTTGGTCTCCAGGTAGGTCGAGTAGTTGCCCTCATACGGGTAGGCGTGGCCGCGGTCCAGTTCCAGGATCCAGCCCGCCACGTTATCCAGGAAATACCGGTCGTGGGTGACGGCCACCACTGTGCCCGGATACTTCTCCAGATGCTGCTCCAGCCAGGCCACGCTCTCGGCATCCAGATGGTTGGTCGGCTCATCGAGCAACAGCAGGTCCGGCTGCGACAACAACAGCTTGCACAACGCCACCCGGCGCCGCTCACCACCCGACAGCACGCTCACATCCGCGTC
>Ga0335075_10007978_pt1 | contig 16263 bp, 12 predicted proteins | sample Lox_Sample_24_FD_206723 | JGI IMG/M metagenome (GOLD analysis project Ga0335075, IMG submission 206723) | Soil microbial communities from Loxahatchee National Wildlife Refuge, Florida, United States - Lox_Sample_2.4 | ecosystem: Environmental > Terrestrial > Soil > Wetlands | place: USA... | reverse complement strand
GAGGGATGAGGTTCTCCGCGATGGCTCTGGTCTCCACAAACCTCGCCACGCGGGCTGCTCCCGCAGCTCCCCGCCCCTCCTTGTCCTTGACAGGGCCTTTCGGCTTATCGACAGGATGACAAATTTTCTTCTCTTCCGGGTGGATTTGTGGTGGTGCCGGCGAGCGTTGTCCCTCCGGGACTCAGGTTCGTTTCCAGAGCGGGGGCCAATGTGAATGGCGACTCACCGCTACACTGGAAGCGCCATGAAACGACTGCTGCAGGGTTATGCGCGGTTTCGCCGCGAAGTTTTTCCGGAGAAGAAGGACCACTTTCACCTGCTGTCGGAGCTGCAGGCGCCGGAGGTGCTGTTCATCACCTGCGCGGATTCGCGGGTGGTGCCGGACCTGATCCTGCAGACGGAGCCCGGCGATATGTTTTTATGCCGCACGGTGGGGAACGTAGTGCCTCCGCACGGGTACATGCCGGGCGGGGTTTCATCGACGGTGGAGTATGCGGTGGAAGTGCTGCAGGTGAAGCACATCATCATCTGCGGGCACTCGGATTGCGGGGCGGTGAAGGCGGTCTTCGACCGGCGCGACCTGAGGCGGCTGCCGCTGACGGCGCGCTGGCTGGGACTGGTGGAACCGGCGTGGAAGTTCCTGCACGCGGAGGCGGGCGAGGATGAGCGGGCGCGGTATGTGGGGCTGATTCACGCCAACGTGCAGGCGCAGATGGCGAATCTGAAGACGCATCCGGAGATCGGGCGGGCTCTGGCGGAGAGGCGGATCGAGGTGCACGGATGGTATTACGACATCCTGACGGGCGCGATTGAGGCGTACGACGAGCGGGCGCGGAAGTTCGTGCCGCTCGATGACGTCGCCGCACAGCCCTGACCGCAAGGTGTACTGCAGGGACGCTTCCGATCTGTCTGTCCGGCCGATCGGATCAATCCTCCTGTCCGCGCGTCAGGCATCCAGCAGGGCAGCGCGCAGGAAGCGCTCCAAATTCGGTTCGAGCGCCTTTTCCAGCCCCGCAGGATCCATCGAGGGGAACTGCCGCTGCAATTCTCTGAGAATCTCGCTGCGGTTGTGTTGTCCATCCAGGAGCAGAAGCAGCGCTCGCGCGGGCGGGTCGCAGAACTGCACGGTTTTGTGCCACAGGTTCGCAACATGGGGGTGAACGAGCACCTCCTGACGACTGGCCGCGCTGGCTCTCGGCCGCTCGGAGATGTGGCACACAACCGGCGCTTCCCACAAATGAAGATGCAACAACCGTGCCATGGCCATCTGCAGCAGCAAGCCTGGCACCTGTTCCCGCAGCAGGCCAGCGCCGGTCAGCACCTCTTCCACCTCGACATAGGCCAGGGCCCGTGGCCATGTGGCGGTCAGGCTGTCCACCGCCGCGACCACCGGCTCCTGCGTGCAGTTCACGCGGGTCCCGTCCTCCCCCAGCCAGGCACGAGCGCTCGGCTGATCGGGTTCCGTCGCGATCAGAGCGGACGTAAACCGCATTCGCGGCAGAGCGGCGGCGGTCGTCTTGTGCTGCGGGGATCGGCCGCTTCGCACCAGCATCGTCTCTCGAAACATACGCATGCGAATGAAGTCGAAAACGTACTCCTGGGCAGCGCAGTCGTCGCCCGCCAGCTCGACCACCTGTTTTGCAACTTCGGGTTGCAGAGCCGGATCGCTCGGGTGCGGCAACTCGGCCTCGCTCAGATATTCGAGCCCATGGTCCCGGGCGCGCTCGAGAAGCTCGAGAATCGATATCGCTTCATAGGCCGGAGCCAGTTCGTCGTGGTAAGTCGCCGCCGCGCTCCTCTTTTCGATTTTGGCTGCGCGCTCTTCCAGCAGGCGCCGATAGATATCCCCAGCGGGCCGAGACCGTGCTGCCAGATGCAGGAGTTCCAAGCCGGCTGCCACCTGATGCTCAGGGGACAGCTCGCGCTGGCCGCCCCATCGCAGCGCATCGCGGGCGATGTTGCGCAGATGGCTTCCCGGCAATGCGTTGTAACTGACGCAGGCAATCCCGGAGGGGGCCAGATGCCTGCTGCACAGCGCCAGCAGATGCTCGCGCACGTTTTCGGGGACCCAGGTGTAAACGCCGTGGGCAACGATGTAGTCGAATTCTTCGAGGCCGTGGACGTCGCAAATGTCCGCCTCGAACAGCCGGATATTGCGCAGGCTGAGCTCACCGATGCGCTGTTGTCCGCGGGCAATTGGGAGAGCGGCCAGGTCGAACCCGGTGAACTCCGATCCGGGCATGGCGAATGCCATCGGTATCAGGTTGGCGCCCTCGTTGCAGCCGATCTCGAGCACGCGGCATTTCGCCGGGGGCGCGGCGGTAAAGCCATGCAGAGCGGCCATGACAGCCAGCTGGTCGGGATGGGTATTCGCAAAGGCGTGGGCCGGATAGGCGACCTCGTCGAATACGTTTCGCGCGACTGCCACTCGCGACTCCTCCGGACAGCTTCGGCGCAGCCGTTCCGCACATCGGTGGGTATCCAAAGCGCAGGATCCGCGGCCCTGTCGGAAAAGAGTCAGTGTACGCCGGCGGGGGGGCGGCCGGGTTTGGCCTTTTTGAAGAACCAGACGAGGATCACGCAGGCGAAGCAGATGAGGGACATCCAGCGGAAGACGTCGACGTACGACCAGAGCAGGGCCTGCTGGCCGAGCTGCTGGTAGAGGGTGCTCTGCGCGGCGTAGGCGGCGTTGGGGGCGGCGGTGTGCTGGGACAGGTATCCGGTGAGGGCGCTGAGCTGCTGCTCGAACCAGATCTGGGTGCGGCCGACGTAGCCGATGATCTCGGTCTGATGGAGGTCGCTGCGGCGGACGAGGAGGGTTTGAGCGATGGAGATGCCGACGGAGCCACCGATATTGCGGACGAGGTTAAAGATGCCGCTGGCGTTTCCGATTTGATCATTGCGCAGGGTGGTGTAGGCCTGGGTGGTGATGGGGACGAAGACGAAGCTGAGGGCGAAGCCGGTGATGACGATGGGGGCGAGGAGGGTCCAGGGGCTGATGCCGAGGTTGATATTTCCGAAGACGAGGGAGGTAAGGCCGAAGCCGACGAATCCGAAGGTGAGCAGGTAACGCGCGTCGACTTTGTTGCCCAGGTAGCCAATGACGGGCATGCCGAGGATGGAGCCGATGCCGCGCGGGCCGACGACGAGGCCGGCGGCGAAGGCGGTGTAGCCGAGCAGCTCCTGATAGAAGAGGGGCAGCACGGTGATCATGGAGTAGATGCAGAGTCCGAAGAGGATCATGAGGCCGCAGCCGATGCCGAAGTTGCGGTCTTTGAGGGTGCGCAGATTGACCAGCGGCGTCTTGCTCGTCCAGGAATGGATGACGAACCAGACGAGCGCGACGGTAAAGAAGAAGAAGGCCCAGCGGATCCAGTGCGCGCCGAACCAGTCGTCTTCCTGGCCCTTGTCGAGCATGATCTGGAGGCAGCCGGTCCAGACGGCGAGGAGGCCGAAGCCGAGGTTATCGAATTTGGGGGCCTTGCCCTTGGTGATGTAAGGCGGGTCGTGGATGAAGCGGGAGATCATGAAGACGGCCAGCGCGCCGACGGGGATGTTGATGTAGAAGGCGTAGCGCCAGCTGTAGGTATCGGTGAGCCAGCCGCCGAGGGTGGGTCCGAGAACGGGGGCGACGACGACGCCGAAGGCGAAGAGGGCCATGGCGGCGCCGCGCTTTTCCGGCGGGAAGCTTTCGAGAAGGATGGACTGGGAGAGGGGCTGAAGGGCTCCGCCGCCGGCTCCCTGGATGACGCGGGCGACGAGGATGAAGCCGAGGGTCGGTGCAGCTCCGCAGAAAAAGGATGCGACGGTGAAGATGATGACGCAGGTGATGAGGAAGCGCTTGCGGCCGAAGCGGAGGGAGAACCAGTTGCTGGCGGGGAGGATGACGGCGTTGGCGACGAGGTAGCTGGTGAGGACCCAGGTGGCTTCGTCGTTGGAGGCGGAGAGCGAGCCGGCGATGTAGGGCAGGGCGACGGAGGCGATGGCGGTGTCCAGCACCTCCATAAAGGTGGCCAGCATCACGGAGACCGCGATGAGCCAGGGATTGACCCCAAAATTCTGCGCCTGCTGGCCGCTGTCGTCCGCCATGCACCCTTCTGCCTGTAGGAAAAAATTGGGGAAAAGAAGCTGCCCCAGCATGATAGGGCAGATTTTGATCCGGAAGCCTTGTTCTGCGTGTTGGATACGGGAGGGGGGTAGGGGGATGCAGAGAAGGGGGCGGAATTCACGAAATGGGCGATTTCGGTGCTGGCAAGTGATTGATTATGCGAATGTTGCAGAATTGCATCGAGTTCGCCAACTCCGGCATCAGATAGATTGACAATAAGTGACTCAAGTGCGAAGCTAAACAGGCGCACTTCAACTGAGGAGCAGGATTTCAATGGCAAAGATGATTGGGATTGATTTGGGGACGACCAACTCGGTCGTCGCGGTGATGGAGGGCGGTGAGCCGAAGGTGATCGCCAACGAAGAGGGCGGACGGACGACGCCGTCGGTGGTGGCGTTTACGAAGAGCGGCGAGCGGCTGGTGGGCCAGGTGGCCAAGCGGCAGGCGATCACGAACCCGGCGAACACGGTGTATTCGATCAAGCGGTTCATGGGGCGGCGCTTCAACGAGGTGACGGACGAGATGAAGATGGTGCCCTACAAAGTGGTGCAGCAGGGCGACCACGTAGCGATTGAGGCGCAGGGCAAACTGTACACGCCGCCGGAGATTTCGGCGCTGATCCTGCAGAAGCTGAAGAAGGCGGCGGAGGATCATCTGGGCGGACAGGTGACGGAAGCGGTGATCACGGTGCCGGCGTACTTTAACGACGCGCAGCGCCAGGCGACGAAGGATGCGGGCAAGATTGCCGGCCTGGACGTGAAGCGCATCGTGAACGAGCCGACGGCGGCGGCGCTGGCTTACGGGCTGGACAAGAAGAAGGACGAGACGATCGCGGTGTACGACTTCGGCGGCGGAACCTTTGATATCTCCATTCTGGAAGTGGGCGAGGGCGTCATCGAGGTGAAGTCGACGAACGGCGACACGCACCTGGGCGGCGACAACATCGACCAGCGGATCGTGGACTGGCTGATCGACGAGTTCAAGAAGGACGAAGGGCTGGACCTGCATGCCAAAGGCAACGAGATGGCGCTGCAGCGGCTGAAGGACTCGGCGGAGCGGGCGAAGATCGAGCTGTCGACGGCGCTGGAGACGGAGATCAACCTGCCGTTTATCACCGCGGACGCGAGCGGGCCGAAGCACCTGGTGAAGAAGCTGACGCGGGCGAAGCTGGAGCAGCTGGTGGAGGACATCATCCAGCGCTCGGTGGAGCCGTGCAAGAAGGCGATGGTGGATGCGGGCGTGGACGCGAGCAAGATCGACGAGGTGGTGCTGGTGGGCGGACAGACGCGCATGCCGCGAATCCAGCAGCTGGTGAAGGATCTGTTCGGCAAAGAGGGCCACAAGGGGGTGAACCCCGACGAAGTAGTGGCGGTGGGCGCGGCGGTGCAGGCGGGAGTGCTGGCGGGCGAGGTGAAGGATCTGCTGCTGCTGGACGTGACGCCGCTGACGCTGTCGATCGAGACGCTGGGCGGAGTGGCGACGTCGATGATCCCGCGCAACACGACCATCCCGACGAAGAAGACGGAGACGTTTTCGACGGCGGCCGACAGCCAGACGGAAGTCGAGGTGCACGTGCTGCAGGGCGAGCGGCCGATGGCGGCGCAGAACCGGACGCTGGGCAAGTTCAAGCTGAGCGGGATTCCGCCGGCGCCGCGGGGCGTGCCGCAGATCGAGGTGACGTTCGACATCGACGCCAACGGCATATTGAACGTGACGGCGAAGGACCGGGCCACGAGCAAGGACCAGAAGATCACGATCACGTCGTCTTCGGGGCTGAGCAAGGAGGAAGTGGAGCGGATGGCGAAGGAAGCCGAGGCGCACTCCGCCGAAGACAAGACGAAGCGCGAGGAGATCGAGGCGCGGAACCAGCTGGACGGGCTCACCTACAACGTGGAGAAGATGCTGAAGGAGAGCGGAGACAAGATCAGCGGGCCGGAAAAAGCCGAGGTGGAATCGACGCTGGCCGAGGCAAAGAAGACGCTGGAAGGAAGTCCGAGCGTGGCGGAGATGAACGCGGCGCGCGAGAAGCTGACAGCGGCCTCGCACAAGCTGGCCGAGGCGATGTACAAGGCCAGCGCGGCAGGGGCGGGCGCCGGGGTTCCTCCGACGGACGGCGCGACAGCGGCGGGCGGCACGACCGAGGAGAAGAAGGACGAGGGCGTGATCGACGCGGAGTACGTGGACGTGGAGGAGAAGAAATAAGAGCTCAGAGCACAGAGCTCAGGGCACAGCGGGGCGTTCCGATGGAACGCCCCCAACTTTCAGGACGTAAGGAGAGACAGCAGTTGCAGTGGACGAGGGGTGGGACGATGACGAGCAGACTTTGGAAGTGCGAGCAGTTCCGAGCGGGGCAGATGACGAACAAAGTCGTGTTCGACAGCGAGGAGCAGGCGCATCATTTTGTGGACCAGATGCGGCAGGTGGAGCCGGATCTGTTCTGGCGGATCGAGGCGGTGGAAGCGCAGCGGGTGTGGAACTGAGGAATCGGCAAAGCTGAGTAGAATAGCCACGGGAGAATCCGATGGATTACTCGCAGATCATCACAATTGATCCCGGCAAGCGCAGCGGCAAGGCGTGCATCCGAGGCCTGCGCATTACCGTCTATGACGTGCTGGATTACCTGGCTGCCGGGATGACGAAGGAGGAGATTCTGGCGGATTTCCCTGACCTGACGGAGACCGACATTCGCGCCTGCCTGGCATACGCCGCAGACGCTGAGCGGCGGCTCGCGATTGTGTCTCTGTGAAGCTGCTGCTGGATGAAAATCTCTCACCGCGGCTGGCTGCGGCACTTTGCGATATTTATCCCGGTTCGCTTCACCTTCGGGACTGCGGTCTGCGCGGCGCCTCCGACGATCAGGTCTGGCAATATGCGCTTGAGAACGACTTCATGATCGTTTCGAAGGATTCGGACTTCGCGCAGCGAAGTTTGCTGCTCGGTGGACTGCCCAAGGTAATCTGGCTGAGGATCGGCAACTGCACAAGGGCGCGTGTTGATTTTGTGCTTCGCAACGCACTGGATCGCATCCGTGGATTCGAGAGAAGCGAAGAGAGTTATCTGGTGCTGACACATCCTCGTCCAGGCTGAATCGGAACTATCCATAGGTAACGAGAGGATGAGCTGCAGCGAACGAGAAACGAAATTATGCCACCGACCCAGCACAAAGACTATTACGCGACGCTCGGGGTGAAGAAGGGCGCGACGACGGATGAGATCCGCAAGTCGTTCCGCAAACTGGCGCGCAAATATCATCCCGACGTGAATCCGGGCGATAAGAAGGCGGAGGAGAAGTTCAAGGAAATCTCCGAGGCCAACGATGTTCTTTCCGACGAGAAGAAGCGGAAGATTTACGACCAGTTCGGGTTCTACTCGGACCAGATCGACCCGGCGGCGGCGGAGGCCGCGGCGCGGGCGGGCGCGGGGCGGGGCGCAGCGGGGCAGGGGCAGGGCGTGCCCTTCGATTTCGGCGGATTCGATTTCTCGGAGGAAGCGCCGGGCGCGGGCGGATCGGGATGGGGGAGCTTCCGCGACATTTTTTCGGGGGTGTTCAACCGCGAGCGGCACGCGCAGGGGCCGCAGCCGGGGACGGATCTCGAATACCAGGTGAACGTCGACTTCTGGACGGCGATTCGCGGGGGGACGGCGCGGCTGGAGATCCAGAGGCAGGAAGTGTGCCCGACGTGCCATGGGCGCGCGTCGACGGGGGGCGCGCAGACGTGTCCGGAGTGCCACGGCACGGGCCAGGTGACGCAGATGGGCGGGCGGATGAAGTTCAACCTGCAGTGCCCGCGCTGCGGCGGCAGCGGCAAGGTGCAGAACGCGTGCCCGACCTGCCACGGCGAGGGCACGGTGTACCGGACCGAGCCGCTGGAATTCCGCATCAAGCCGGGGACGCGGGACGGGCAGAGGATCCGGCTGGCGGGCAAGGGCAACGCGGGGGTGAACGGCGGGCAGGCAGGGGATCTCTACCTGGTGATCCGCACGGGCACGCATCCGGTGTTCACACGGCAGGGCGACGATATACAACTGGCGATTCCGGTGACGGTGGCGGAGGCGGCGCTGGGCGGGCGCATCGAGGTGCCGACGATCGATGGGCGGGCGCAACTGCGGATTCCGCCGGGGACGCAGAGCGGGCAGAAGCTGCGCATGCGGGAGCGCGGGGTGCCGTCGGCGACGCGGGATGGAGTGAGGGGCGACCAGATTGTGACGGTGGAAGTGGCGGTGCCGCAGGTGCGGGACGAGCGGTCGCGGGAGATTCTGCGGGAGTTTGCGCGACTGAACCCGGACGATCCGCGGGAAGCGCTGTGGGCGAAGGTGTGAGTTTAGGGGTTAGGGATTAGGGGTTGATAGATTTTCGGCGTTCGGGCGGGGAAGAGAGAGAGATGCAGGTCCATTCGACTCGCGTCTGAATTGATGTTGCGCCAAAGGCGGGCGCAACGAATTTTGAAGGCTCGCTCAGGATGACAGTGCTTCCGTTTCTATGAAGAGAAGTGAAGATATCGAGGGCGGTCCATGCATAAAGCAGCTCGATACAGCGCGGCTGCGATTGCGGGAGATGACGCTCGCGGATGCTGCGGCGATGGGGACGATCTGGGGCGATGCGGAGACGATGCGCTGGTATCCGCGGGCGCTGACGGACGCAGAGACGGAAGCGTGGATCGGGCGGCAGATGAGCCGGTATGCTTCGGGAACGGGATTGCTGGGGATGGTGCTGAAGGAGACCGGGGAGCTGATCGGGGACTGCGGGCCGACGTGGCAGGAGGTCGATGGGGTGGCGGAGGTGGAGATCGGCTACCACGTGCATCGCGCGCACCAGGGGCGTGGGTATGCGACCGAGGCGGCACGGGCGGTGCGGGGTTATGCGTTCGCGGAACTGGATCGCGAGTCGGTGATCTCGCTGATCCGGCCGGAGAACGTGCCGTCGCGGCGCGTGGCGGAGAAGAACGGGATGGGGCTGGAGCGGGTGGTTTTCTGGCGCGATTACGAACACTGCGTGTACCGGGTGGAGCGCGAGGCGGCGCGATGAAGACGGAGCAGGACAACCGGCGGATCGCGACGCAGCTGATGAATACGGCGATGACCTATGCGCGGGTGATCCTGAGGCGCTACGGGGAGCTGGGACCGTTCGGCTACGCGATGAACCGCGAGGGCGAGGTGGTGCGGCAGACGCTGGAGATTCCGAGACTGCCAAGCGATCCGCAGCGGCTGTGGAAGCTGCTGGGCGAGCACGTCCAGGAGCGGGCGCAACGCGGGCTGGTGCAGGCGGTGGCGATGGCCGCGAATGTGAGCCTGACCGAGCCTTCGGCGGAGGGATATGCGGACGCGGTGGCGATGGCCATCGAGGTGGAGGGCGGGTACGCCATCGAGGTGACGGTGCCGTACCGGATTTATGGTGGGCAGCTGAGGAATCTGCTGCCGCGGAGGATTGCGGTGGGAAAGCCGGTGATGGAGGAGCGGGAGGGCAGGATCTTCGGGACGGCCGGACCGAAGCTGGTGAAGAGTTCTGAGCGGCACAGTGCATAATTGAGTCGGATATGCCCACGAAACGCAAATCCAAAGGCGCGTACATGATCTCGGCGGTGGCCGAGATGTACGACATTCATCCGCAGACGCTGCGCCTGTACGAGCGGGAGGGGCTGCTGAAGCCGTCGCGCACGGAGGGCAACACGCGGCTGTACACGGACGAGGATCTGGAGCGGCTGGAGTTCATTCTGAACCTGGCGCGCGATCTGGGGGTGAACATCGCGGGGATCGCGATCATTCTGCAGATGCGCGAGCGCATGGAGGCGATGAACCGGCAGATGCAGGACTTCGTCGAGTACGTGCGGACGGAGATGCTGTCGCGGATGCAGAAGGTGGGCGAGCCGGGGGCGGCGATGGTGCCGCTGCGGCGTCCGGTGATTGTGCCGGAGGAGAAGACGCGGCGGTAGGGGCACGTAGATGGCCGGGGCTCAAGCCCTTTGAGTTTTGGAGGCGATCTTGTCCCCGGCCTGAAGGCCGGGGCTTTCTCCGTTGTGCCGCTGCGGTGGGACCCGCTTCGCGGCAGGGGGAATTGGAAATGCAGGTCCATTCGACTCGCGGCTGGATTGGTTGTTGCGCGCGACAGCTTGCGCGCAACGAATTCGGAAGGCTCGCTCAGGATGACAATTTTTTCCTTCCGGGTGCATTTGGTGGGGGTGCGGGCAGCGTTGTCCCTGCGGGACTCGGATCATTGGCGGGGCCTTTTCCCAGTGCTGAAGCGCTGGGCTAAGCTGAGGTGGCCTCCGGCGCGTGTTGACGTGGTTGCGCCTGCGGCGCTGATTGAGTTGCAGAGAATCGTGTTTTGATTCCCGGCGGACTCAATGCAGGTCCGTTCGATTCGCGGCTGGATTGGTTGTTGCGCGCGACAGCATGCGCGCAGCGAGTTCGGAGGGCTCCCTCAGGATGACGGAGCTTTGACAGGAGCGGGCATTTGAGCCACGGCCCCTGTGGAGATACAGCCTAGCGGCGTTTGCGGAAGGGTTCGGCGTGGATGATGCCGGAGCCTTCGCGGATGGTGAGGATCTGGTCGGCGGGGACGTTGGTGAGGCGGGTGACGGCGCCGCTGGGCCAGTGAACTTCGATAATCTCCGCGCGGGTTGAGGAGCCGAGGCCGAAGGTGAGCAGGAGCTCGCTGGCCGAGAGGTAGCTGGAGCCGCTGCGCAGCATCTGCTTCTGCGAGGTCGTTGGGGATTTGACCCAGACGACGGAGCCGATGCCGTCGCGATTCGATTTGGTGCCCACTAATTTGAGGCGCAGGGCGTGGTTGGTTGCGCCTTCGTTGAGGAAAAGCTGCGCGGGACCGCCGTTGGTGGTGATGGCGATGTCGAGCGCGCCGTCGTTGAGGATGTCGCCGTAGGCGGCGCCGCGGGCCACGCGGGGAGTGTCGAAAGCGGCGCCCATCTGGGCGGCGACGTCGACGAAGTTTTTGCCGTCGAGATTGCGATAGAGGTGCGGCGGCTCGGCGTAGTGAACGCGATGCTGGATGGACTCGATGGCGGGGTCGAGATGGCCGTCGGCGACGAAGATGTCGGGCCAGCCGTCGAGGTCGTAATCGAAAAAGAAGCAGCCAAAGCCGAGGGTGAGCAGGCTGGTGCGGCCGACTTGCGATGTGGGCGCGACATCGACGAAGAGACCGTTTTCCTGGTTCTGATAGAGGCCGATCATCTGGTTGGAGAAGTTGGTGATGAGCAGGCTGGGGTAGCCGGACTGATCGTAGTCGGCGGCGTCGATGCCCATGCCGGCGCGGGCGACGCCGTCTTCGCTGTAGGCGATGCCCTCGGGGATTCCCTTCTCAGTGAAGGTGCCGTTGCGGTTGTTGATGTAGAGCTTGTTGGGCTCGGTGTCGTTGGAGACGGCGATGTCGGGGAAACCGTCCTGGTTGGCGTCGAGGATGGCGATGCCGAGGGACTTGGAGGTGGGGTCGTAGAGGCCGGACTCCTTCGTCTCGTCGGTGAAGGTGCCGTTGCCGTTGTTGTGCCAGAGGCGCAGCGAGGCGCCGTGGTAGGACTCCGGGGTGCAGTAGGATTTGTGGACGCCATCCATGGTGCAGTAGAGATCTTTGTCGGGCGACCAGTCGACGTAGTTGGCGACGACGAGGTCGAGAAGGCCATCGCGGGTGGTGTCGACCCAGGCGGCGCTGGTCGAGAGCTCGCTGGGACCCCAGAGGCCGGCTTTCTTCGTGACGTCGGTGAAGGTGCCGTTGCCGTTGTTGTGGAAGAGATGGTTCTGGCCGTAGGCGGTGACAAAGAGATCGTCGTAGCCGTCGTTGTCGTAGTCGCCGACGGTGACGCCGAGGCCGTACATGGGAATGGCGAGGCCGGCCTGTTTGGTGACGTCGGTAAAGGTGCCGTCGTGGTTGTTGCGGTAGAGCGCGGGGGTGGTGACGGAGCCGGGATGGCCGGGCCAGCGGGTGCCGTTGACGAAGAAGAGATCCTGCCAGCCGTCGTTGTTGTAGTCAATGAAGGCGACGCCGGGACCCATGGTTTCAGGCAGATATTTTTTGCCGAAGGCGCCGTTGTTGTGAACGAAGTGGATGCCGGCGGCGCGGGTGATGTCTTCGAAATGGATGTGCTCGGCGGGCGCGGGCGGCGCCTGGGAGGAGACGGCAGCAAGAACGCTGAGGGCGGCGAGCGCGAGAACGGAGACAGGAGCCCAGGCGGCACGGGAGAGCTTCAACGATCGCCTCCACTGGAAACGCTGGAGAGAATGGACGCCAGCTGGCGAGGCGGCGCCTGCGGCCTGGCCGATGATGCCGAGGTCTTCATCGCGGAAGGCGGCGCGACGGGAAGCGTGACGAGGTTCGGTTCGGGGCCGTTGTTGGCGTTGGCGGCGGCGAGGGGCACGGAGTCGTGCTCGTGGATGGGCTGGCGCTCAAGATTATCGTCGGGATGTTTCTCGCGATAGGGGCCGGTGAGAGTCTGCGCGGATTCATCTTCCTTGAAACGAAGATAGCGCTTCTCGTAGGCGGCGGCGTCTTTGGAATCGTTGAGGCCGGTGTAACAGAGCATGAGGTTGTAGTTGGCCTCGAGATCTTCGGGGTCGATGGTCATGGTCTTCAGAAATTCGTCACGGGCGGCGGCGTAGCGGCGCTCGAGGAAGAACACGCGGCCGAGATCGTTGTGGACGACGCGATCGTAGGGATACTGCGCGAGGACGAGGCGCAGACGAGGGATGGAGCCGGCGTAGTCGCCCTGCTGGCGCAGGACGCGCGCGTAGAAATAGTTGGCGCGGGCCAGCTGCGGGGAAAGTTTGAGCGCGGTGTCGAGGACCTGGCGGGCGCCGGCGAGATTGCCCTCCTGCAGACGGACGCGGCCGATGTTGACCCAGCCGTCGGGGTTGGAGGGATCGGCCTGGGTGGCATGGGTAAAGGCGATTTCGGCGGCTTTGAGGTCGCCCTGGAGAAAGAGGCCGATGCCGTAGTCGTTCCAGCGCGACCAGTCGGATTTGTCGGTGACGATTTGGGGCGCGGGCAGCGGAGCACCGGCAGGCAGCACGGTGAGCTCGGCGGTGGACTGCGCCATGACCACGATGGGCAGGTTGGGGATGGCCTTGATTTTGCCGGAGACGTCCTTGGTGCTGGCGGTGAAGACCATGGGGCGATCGTCGTACGCGGGGGCTACGTCGCCGGCGTGGGCGTTGAGGAACTCGGCGGCGAAGGCGAACTGGGTATTCACCCAGGAGAATTTGCGGTAGTTGACGCGGGCGACGAGATGGATGTGGCCGCGGGCGTCTTTGGGAACGTGGAGGCGGAAGTGGATGGTGTCGGCGGCGCCGGGCGGGATGAGATGGACGTAGACGGTGGCGCGATCGGCCCAGGCGTTGCGCTTGTTGATGGGGTTGCCGTGGGCATCGATCTGGAGCGAGCGGTAGAAGTGGGCGCTCGGATCGACGGGGCCGCGGCCGTGGTCTTCGACCATACCGCTCCAGAAGAGGACTTTGCCCTGATCGTCGGTGGCTTTGAGCTCGACCCAGCAATCGAAGGCGTCGACGGTGCCGCCGGGGAAGAAATGGCCGACGCCGAGGGTGCGGACGACGACGTCGACACGGGCGGTTTCACCGGGGGCGACACTTCCCTGCACCCGATCGAGGGGCGCGGTGACGGGTGCGACGTTGGTCTCGCCGGTGACGCCGGTGGGCACTTCCTGCTCGGACTCCTCGCCGACGGCAAAGGTGGTTGAGAGCTGCATCGAAGGCGCGGCGGCGGGGCCCTGGACGATGCGGTTGGCGGCGGTTTCCGGGGAGACGGCGAAGACGTCGACGCGGACTTTCTGATCCTGGAGGAAATGCTCGGTGTCGTCGAGCTGGATCTTGTCCTTGTTGACGAAGGGCAGCGCGGTGTTGGCGCCGATGAAGCGATGGGAGTGGACGAAGCCGTCGAAGTTGCCGGCGTCCATGGAGCGGACTTCGGGCATGTGGCAATCGACGCAGTTTTCGGGGTGGGGCGGGTAATAGAAGGAGCGCGCGCCGAAGCCGGAGACGCCGCTGGCCTGCCAGTTATCGTAATCGTCGAAGCCGCGCACCCAGCGGTAGTTGTTCACGGGGACGTCGAGGTGGACTTTGTGGCAGACGGAGCAGAACTCGGCGGGATTGTTCTGCATGAAGGGCTTGAGGAAGGTGCGGCGGTGAGGCTCGGGGTCCTCTTCGATGAGGAAGTCGATGAGCTTATGCAGGTAGGGATTTTTGGTGTCGACGAGCTTGAAGAGGGCGGGGTATTCGAGGACGTAATCGCCGTTGCCCATGGTGCTTTTCACAGCACGGATGGAATGGCAGACCATGCAGCCGATGCCGGCCTGGGCGGCGGGGGTGAAGATGCGGTTTTTGATGGGCGTGTTGAAATTGCCGGGGAAAAAGAGCGCGGCGTCGTGGCAGCCGGCGCACCATTTGGATGACTGCACGCCGTTGACATCCTGCATGTAAACGATGGCCTGGCGGTACCACTGATTATTGAAGGACGAGAAGTGGTGGGCGGAGCTGTCCCACTGGCGGTAGATATCGGCGTGGCACTGTTTGCAGGTAGCGGAGTCGAGGAAGTAGTCCTCGGGGACGGTTTTGCCGGTAGCGGTTTCGGCGGAGCTGGGGAAAAAGGGAGTGTTGGCACCGCCGCCTTCCTGGTCCATGGAGGCGGGAGCGATGAGGGGGTTGTGGACGGCGTAGGCGCGCTGCCAGGGCACGGTACGCACCCACCAGGCACCGGCAGCCACGGCGGCGGTGAGCGCGAGGCAGGCGGCGAGACGGGCGGCGGTGAGGAGCGCGGAGCCGCGAAGCCATCCGCGATGGCCGGCCCAGACGAAAAGCAGGATGGCGCAGGCGAGCGTGGAGACGATTTCGTGCGCGTAGAGGGTGGGCCACATGGCGCGGCGCGCGCCGGTGAAGATGATGACGGCGCCGAGGGCTCCGCCGATGAGGAAGACAGCCCAGGCGAGCTTTTCCCACAGGCTGCGGCCGCGCAGGAGGCGGGCGACGAAGGGGATGGCGAAGACGAGGAAGACGGCGCCGGCAGCGATGTGGAGGAGGACGACGCACTCGTAAAAGATGGTCGCCGAGGGGAACGCGAAGAGGTACACCGCGCTGGCGGCCAGGCCGAGGGCCGCGGCAATGAGGAAGCGTCTCATGGACGGGTCGTCATTCTCCAGAGATGGTGCTGATGTGGCGCGGGCAGGACGGCCTCTTCTTCCGTCCGGCTCGGCATAAGAATACTAGCCAGCGCGGGATGGGATACGCATCCACCTTTCGATGGAGGGGGTCGTCGATCTTTACTCTCCGGCTGTGAAGGTTGCGGTGCGGAGGAAGTCGAAGGTGCCGGAGGGGTCGAGATGGATGTTCGCGATGCGGCGGTCGTGGACGACGACGGTATCGAGATACCAGAGGTTGATGTCGGGCAGGTCGCGGGCGGCGAGCTGCTGGATCTGAATGTAGTCCTGCAGGCGGCGCTGGTCGCTGGTGGTGGAGGCGGAGTCGGCGATGAGGCGGTCCATCTCCGGGTTCGAATAGAAGCCGCGATTGGCGCCGTGGGGCGGGAAGGCGGAGCTGGCCCAGATGTAGCGGAAGATGTCGGGGTTGGCATTGCCGCCGATCCAGCGGCCGGGGGCGAGCTGAAAGGCGCCGCGTACGATGTCGGCGTAATAGGTGGCGAACTCGTAGCTGCGGATGTCGAGAGCGATGCCGACCTGGGCGAGCTGCTGCTGGATGGCGACGGCGATGAGGCGGACCTCTTCCTCGTTGGAGGTCTTCATGGAGATGTGGAAGCGGATGCCGCCGGGGCCACGGGGATATCCGGCCTGGTCGAGGAGTGCGCTGGCGGCGGCGGGATTGTAGGGATGCTGGACGGTGTCTCCCGTCCAGGCCCAGTGGCCGGGCGGGAGAGTGCTTTCGGCGAGGCGCGCCTGGCCGCGGCAGAGCGCCTGAATGAGCAGTGGGCGATTGATGGCGAGAGCGATGGCGGTGCGGACGCGCGCGTCGCGCAGGATGGGATCGCGGGTGTTGAAGACGATGTAGTAGAGATTGGTGCCGGGGCCCTCGTCGACGAGGAGGCGGCGATCGCTGCGCAGGGCGTAGACGACGTCGGGGGGGAGCGCGTTGCTCTCGACGTCGGCGGAACCTTTTTCGAGCTCGAGGGCGCGGGTGGTGGCGTCGGG
>Ga0335075_10007977_pt1 | contig 16265 bp, 16 predicted proteins | sample Lox_Sample_24_FD_206723 | JGI IMG/M metagenome (GOLD analysis project Ga0335075, IMG submission 206723) | Soil microbial communities from Loxahatchee National Wildlife Refuge, Florida, United States - Lox_Sample_2.4 | ecosystem: Environmental > Terrestrial > Soil > Wetlands | place: USA... | reverse complement strand
GGGGTGCGCGAGCGATGAGGCGTAGCGGGCCTCGGCCCGGAACCGGGCGCGGAACTGCTCGTCACCGGCGTGCATCGCCGCCAGCATCTTGATCGCCACCGGCCGGCCCAAGATCTGGTCGTGACCGCGCCAGACCTCACCCATGCCACCGGTGGCCATGCGCTCGATCAGCGTGTAACGCTCGTCGAGGACAACATGGTCGGCAATAGTCACTGATTCCCCAGAGTTGCCACGTATGCGTTCGTAACCACAGCGGTGATGTGAGAGCGGCCCCGGGCCGCCGCCCCTTAGCCCTGCCACATATAAGACGCTCTAGGAAGCCCTGAGGTTGCAAGCCGGGCCAAAACAGAAGAAAAACAGCGCTAGGCCGCCCAGTCCAGGCCGGTGAGCCGCGCGATCCGCCCGAGCACGTCCGTCGCGCTGTCCTCCGGGACGAGGCCCGCGGCGGGCCTGCCGCTCCTGAGCACGCCCACGAAGGTGCAGCCGCTCAGCGGCAGGGTCGCGGTCGCGAGCACCGGCCCGGCGACCCGGGCGCGGAAGGTGAGCGTCACCTCGCCGCCGAAGTCGGCCGGGCAGCTGTACACGGCGCCCTTCGGGATCGGTGACAGGGCGTTGATGACCGAGACGATGTCCTGCACCTGCGCCGCGTTGGTGATGGTGGCGGGCGCGGGCGGGCGGCCCGCGGTGTGCCGGAGCGTCGACGGCACCTCGGTGAGCGTCATGACCCGGGCACCGTCAGGGATCCACTGGTGGGCCGGCTGGCCGGTGACCCAGCCGACGAGGGCGTCGACGCGGATCCCGGTCTGCGGCTGACCTTTCGCGTCGTCCGCGACCGGCACCACGGTGATGTCAAGCTCGCGCAGGTTGAGCACCCCGGGAACCGGCGGCAGCTGGAAGACGTCATCCAGGACGGGCGCGCCCTTGGCGGTCGCGCCGCTGGTGCCGGACCCGAGCAACCGGTACCGGGCGGGCAGGTGCCTGGCCGCCAGGGCAAGCACCTGCGCCGGCTTGCCCGGCGCCACCCACTCGGTGAACTGGTCCACCAGGTTCTTATCGAGGTCGGTCGTGCTGCCCTCGACGAAGTCCAGGTCCGCGGACGGCGACGCCGTCACCCGCCGCGCGCCCGGCGGCGGCGCGAACGCCTGGAGCAACTGGGGCGCCTGCGTTTGCGCGTATTGCCGCGGGGTCTGCCCGGCCTTCAGCACCGCGACCGCTTGGGTCGGGGTCGCCTGGGTCGGAGCCGCTTGGGCCGGGGCCGTCGTGGAATCCGTGCAGCCGGCGAGGGCGAGGGCCGCGCCGACGGCCATGAGCGTCACGACCGCAATTCGCCGCGTAGGAGCCATGTCCCTTAGACGCGGCCGCCGTGCCGCCGGTTCCTATTCCGGCTTGAACCGGCGGCTCCACCGGTTGGACAGCTCGGCCGGGTCGGGACCGCTTGGCAGCGGTCCGCCGCCGGGTGCGCGCAGTGCCTGGAGGATCAGCGCGAGGTAGCGGTGCCGCAGCGCGTGACCGTCGTCGGCCCCGGGCAGCGTGATCGAGCTGAGCGTCTCAAGCAGGTAGACGACGTCGAGGGGGCTCACGTCGTCGCGGAGCACCCGGTGGCGTTGCGCGGCTCGGTGCACCTCGCCGGCGAGGGTCGCGGCCTGCCGGGCGAGCGCGGGCAGGTCCGGTGTCGGGGTGAAGGTCCCGGCGAGCCGCTGGGCGAGGGCCTGGCTCCCGCCGTCGAGGATCCGGGCGAGGCAGTCGCTGTAGACGACCCAGGGATCCCTGTCGTCCGCGAGCGCGACCTCGAGTTCGGCGATGTAGCGGTGAAGGCCGTCCCTGGCCAGTTCGCGCAGCAGGTCCTCCTTGCTCGGGTAGCGCCGGTAAAGAGCGCTGATCCCCACCTTGGCCCGGGCGGCGACCGCCGAGATCGGGGCCGACGGGTCCTCAAGGAAGACCGATCGCGCGGCATCGAGGATGCCGACGTCGTTGCGGGCCGCCTCGCGGCGTCGTCCGCTCAGCGGAGCTTCGGTGTCGCGCATGCCGCAACGGTACCATTAATTGGAACGGAACGCTTCGCTCTGATACAGTGGAACTGTTCATTCCGTTCCGAACTTCGGAGGCCTTCGTGATCGAGCCGTTCACGGCCAAGATCCCCGACGCCGACCTGGCCGATCTCCAGAGCCGGCTGGCCGGCACGCGCTGGGCGCCCGAGCAGCCCGCTGGTGCGGAAGACGGCGCCTACGGCGTCCCGCTCACCCGCCTCCGGCGCCTGGTCGCGCGCTGGCAGCGGTTCGACTGGCGCGACTGGGAGAGCCGGCTGAACGCGTACCCGCAGTTCGTTACCAGGATCGACGGCCAGCCGGTGCATTTCCTGCACGTCCGCTCGGCCGAGGCCGGCGCCCTGCCCGTCGTCCTCAGCCACGGGTGGCCCGGCTCGGTCTTCGAGTACATCGACCTGGTCGGCCGGCTGGCCGACCCCGCGGCGCACGGCGGCGACCCGGCCGACGCGTTCCACGTGGTGCTCCCGTCGCTTCCGGGGTACGGCTTCTCCGGTCCGGCGCTGCGACCGGGGTGGGGAACGCGGCGGATCGCCGCGGCCTGGGCCGAGCTGATGTCCCGCCTTGGCTACGAGCGCTACGGGGCGATCGGCAACGACGCCGGCTCCATGATCTCGCCGGAACTCGCCCGCCTTGAGCCCGGGCGCGTGGCCGGGGTCCACGTCACGCAGCTCTTCAGCTTCCCGGGCGGCGACCCGGCGGAACTCGCCGGCCTCGACGAGGACGAGCAGGCGGCGATGTCGGTCCTCCAGTGGTTCTGGCAGGAGAAGGGCGCGTTCAACGTGCTCCAGGGCCAGCAGCCGCAGACCCTGGCCCACGCCCTGGCGGACTCCCCGGCCGGCCTGCTCGGCTGGAACGCGCAGCTGTTCGACGAGGGCCTGGACGACGACTTCGTGCTGGCCAACGTCAGCCTCTACTGGCTCACCGGCACGGCGGGCACCTCGATCCGCCACTACTACGAAAACACCCACCAGCCCGCCGACGCTCCGGCCGGCCCGACCACCGTGCCGGTTGGGCTGGCGGCCGCCGCGAGCGGTGATTTCCGCTCGATTCGCCGGTTCGCCGCGCGCGATCACGCCAACATCACCTCGTGGACCGAACTGCCGGGCGTGACCGGCCACTACAGCGCCCACACCAACCCTGACGAGCTCGCCGCCGACATCCGCGGCTTCTTCCGCCCGCTTCGGCCCGCCGCCGGCCTCGCGACCAGCGCTGCCGCCAGCCCGGTCACCAGCCCCACCAGCTCAGCCACCCGCCTCGCCACCAGCAAGGAGAACTGATCCCGATGTCCGAGAGCACCTGGAGCGTCGTCACCGACTCCCTCGACCTGCTGCGGAAGGCCGCCGCCCTGATCACCGACGCCAACCGCGAAGACCCGACCCCGTGCAGCGCGTGGACGGTCACCCAGGTCCTCCAGCACGCCGCCGGCGACCAGTTGGCCTGGGCGGCGGCGATCGGCGCGGGGGCCGGCCCGGCCGAGAACCCCTTCGCGCCTTCAGGGCACCTCGCGGGCAGCGTCGACGACCTCATCGAGCCCGCGCTCACGGCGGCGCGGACCGCGTGGGCCGGAATCGGGGCCGACAACGACGCCGTGCCGACCCCGCTGCCGCAAGGCGCCTTCCCCGCACCGACGGCGGCCGCCGCGTGCGCACTCGACGCCGCCGTGCACGCCTGGGACATCACGGCGGCGGTCGGCGCTTCTTCCGGTTCGCTGCCGGACGCGCTCGCCGCGCAACTGCTGCCCGCGGCGCGCGCCATCGCGGAGCCCCTGCGCCAGTTCGGCGCCTACGGGCCGGCCCTGCCGCCGGTGCCCGGCGACGGCCCCGCGGCCGAACTGTTGCGCTACCTCGGCCGCAACCCCCGGTGGGGCCAGGGCTGACGGCCACTCCGCGGGCGGCACCTGCCCCGGGCAGGTGCCGCCCGCCCGGGTACCCGCGGCCCGGGGCGGCTACTCCGCCGCCGGCGCATCAGGGCTTGCGGGCGACCCCGCCGTAGGCGCTGACATCGGCCGGGGTGGGGCGCGGGCCGGGATCGTCGTTCCGCCACTCAGAGGTGAGCACCACGCCCGGCGGCACCAGGTCAAGCCCGCCGAACGCCAGTCGCGCGAAGATGTCGGAGTCCCGCCACTGAGCCTTCAGGCTGGCCGCCTGGAAGCGGCCCTCCGCGGCGGCCGCGCCCTCATTGTGCTCCCCGGTGATGTGCGAGGCGACGACATAGCTGCCCGACGGCAGGGCGTCGAGCAGGGTCGCCATGATCTCGTCCGGCTGCTCCTCGTCGGGGATCATGTGCAGGATCGCGATGAGCATGAGCGCGATCGGCTGGCTGAAGTCCAGGACGTCGCGCGTCACCGGGTCGTTCAGGATGGAGACGGGGTCGCGCAGGTCGGCGTGGATATAGGCGGTGCGGCCCTCGGGCGACGAGGTCAGCAGCGCCCGGGCGTGCGCGAGCACCAGCGGGTCGTTGTCGACATAGACGACCCTGCTGTCCGGGGCGACGGCCTGGGCCACCTCGTGCGTGTTGTTCGCGGTGGGCAGCCCGGTCCCGATGTCGAGGAACTGGCGAATGCCGGCCTCACCGGCCAGGTAGCTGACCGCGCGCGCGAGAAACTTCCGGTTCTCCCGCACCCCGAGGCGAATGGCGGGCCAGCCCGCGATTACCTTCTCCGCGACCTCGCGGTCAGCGGCGAAGTTATCCTTGCCGCCAAGGAAATAGTCGTACGTCCGAGCCGGATGCGGCCGTGACGTATCGATTTCCGTCGGAAGTTCCGGCATGCACGCACCTCCAAAGTTGACAAAATCCTATATCGAGACGCCCGCGCTCCAGCCCGCCGAGACCCGGCTTTCCCGTCCCCGCGGGCCTTTCGCGAACCGCCACCCCGGCCGCGCCCCAGGTCGGGCGGGGGTTAGCATCAGCCGTGATGAACTTCCGGGAGGCGCGCCGCGACGAGGTGCCTGCCATCGTGGCCCTGCTCGCCGACGACATCCTCGGCGCCGGCCGCGAGACGGGCCCCGACGACGCTTACTGGAAGGCGTTCGACGACATCGCGGCCGATCCGCGCAACCGGGTGATCGTGGCCGAGGTCGACGGGCAGGTCGCCGGGACGCTGCAACTGACGTTGATACCGGGCCTGAGCCGGCACGGCATGCTTCGCGCCCAGATCGAGGGCGTGCGCGTCGCCGCCCCGTGGCGCGGCCGGGGCCTCGGCCGGGCGATGATCGGCTGGGCGATCGAAGAGGCCCGCCGGAGCGGCTGCGGCCTCGTCCAGCTGACGTCCGACAAGCGCCGTCCCGAGGCGATCCGCTTCTACGAGGGACTCGGTTTCACGCCCACGCACGAGGGCTTCAAGCTCTCCCTGTAGCTCCCTTGTTAGGCCGGCTGGCCCCGGTGACCGCTGAGGACCTTGGCGAGCAGATCGTTGAGCCGCTTTCGCTCGGCCGGGTTAAGGCCGACGAGCAGTTCGTCCTGGGCGGCGTCCGCGTGACGCTGGATCTCATCGAGGTACCGCTGTCCCGAGGCGGTGAGCGTCACGACGTTCCTGCGCCGGCTGGCGGGGTCGGCCTGGCGGTCGACGTGACCCCCGCTCGCGAGGCGGGTGACGATTCCGCTGACGTCGTTCCGGTCCAGGCCGAGGTGCCGCCCGAGGTCCGCCTGGCTCAGCGGTCCGTACTCTTCCAGCGCGGCGAGGACGGCGAAGTCGGACCGTGCGGTGAGCGGCATGTGCCGCGCGGTCATGCGCGCGCCCAGGGTCGAGACCTTGTTGGCCTGCCAGCTTGTCAGCCCGCGGAGCCGGGCCGGAGGCCGCGGCCCGTCGTCGTTTGTCGGCTGGTCGTCCATGTCGCGATCTTAACCGTTGGGAACATCAACGATCTCCGATATGTTGGTATAGTCAACGTTGGAATCACCAACGTTCATGCGGCAACGGTCACGCACTATCGAGGAGCGAGCTCATGCCCGACGGAACCCCGGCGCCGGACCTTTCCGGTCGGCGCGTCCTGATCCCCGGCGGCACCGGCGGGGTCGGCGAAGGCGCGGTGCGCGCGTACCTTTCGGCCGGCGCCGACGTCGTCGTCCCGACCCGCAGCCAGGAGCGGGCCGACGAATTCCGCCTCCTGCTCGGCGACGGGGCCACCGGCCGCCTGCACCTGGTCGTCCACGACTACACGACGTTCGCGGGCGCGGAAGAACTCGCCGCGACCATGGAGGAACGGCTCGGCGGTGTTGACGACGTCGTGGCACCGATCGGTGGCTGGTGGGCCGGCAAGCGGCTGTGGGAGATCGACGAGCGCGACTGGCGGGACGCGTTCGTCGATCTCGCGACCACGCACGCGGCCGTGCTGCGCGCCGCCTTGCCCCGGATGAAGGCCGAGGGCGCCTACTCCGTCGTCGTCGGCGCCTCCGCGTTCACCCCGGTCCCCGCCAGCGGGCTGGTGAGCATGGAACAGGCCGCGCTGCTGATGATGCAGCAGGTGCTCGCCGCCGAACTGGCCGGCCAGAAGCGAGTCTTCGCCCTGGTGCTCGGCCCGGTCCTGACCCGCGCGGCAGGCCAAGGCGACCCGGGCTGGATCACCGCCGAACAGGTCGGCGCGGTCGCGGTCGCGGCGTCGGCCTCCGCTGTCGGCGGCCGCCAGATCAGGCTCCGCGACCAGGCCGAACTCGCCCAGGCGCTGACGTTGCTGCACGGCGCGGGAGCCTAAGCCGGCCCCATCCAGCGGCAGCACGGTCGTCGCTAGCTAGCGGGGTACCGAGTTCATAGGCCCGCCGGTCAACCCGAACCGACAAAGGACGCAAACCGTTAGCATTGACAACCACTGGTTGAGGCCGGACCGGGACCGGGCGGAGGCGCAAAACGTGGCGAGGCTCGCGATCGACAAGGACTTCCTCGACGACTACTCGAAGCTGCCCAAGCCGGTGCAGGCCAGCGTCAAGATGGCCATCGACAAGTTCGCCGAGCACGTCCACGCCGGGCTCCACCTGGAGAAGCTCACCCGCTGCGAGGACGAGCGGATCCGCACGATCAGGATCGACCAGTCCTGGCGCGGTGTCGTCCTCGCGCCGGACACCGGCGACACCTTCAGCCTCATCCGCGTCATGCCGCATACAGCCCGCGCTCGAGCAAGCCGCCCGTGCCACCGATGCCCGCCTGTTCGCGCACGTCAGCGACGCGGACCTGGCCCGGCTCGGCATCGACGAGAACACGGCGACGATCGCCCGGCTGCTCACGTCGGATGCGCACCTGGACGCGCTGCGGCAAATGATCCCCGAGGCACAGTACAACGCGCTCTACCTGCTGGCGGGCGGCCTGCCGGTGGAGGAGGTCTGGGGTGAGGTCGCACAGTACGCCGCGGCCGGCCACGCCCAGGGAGAGCAGGTCGACAAGGACAACCTCGTCCAGGCGATGGAGCGCACCCCCGGCCGCGTGGTCTTCGTCCGGGGCAACGACGAACTCGACAAGATCCTTGAGCACCCGTTCGCGGCGTGGCGAATCTTCCTCCACCCGGCGCAGCGCACGATCGCCTACGCGCCGCGGTACGCGGGCCCCGCCCAGGTGACCGGCGGCGCGGGAACCGGCAAGACGGTGACCGCCTTGCACCGGGCCGCCTACCTCGCGCGCCAGGCCGCCGGGCAATTGCGGGGAGAAGGGTCAGCCGAATCCGTTCTGCTGACTACTTTTACTCGTAATCTCGCCGAAGCTCTCCTCACGCAGTTTGAGCTGCTCGCCGACGATGACGACACCCGCCGGCAGGTCGAGATCCAGCTCCGCGCGCACGGCCGGAGCACGTTCACGCAACTCGCCGACGAGGCCGCCCGCGCGCTCGGCGAGGGCACGGTCACGCTGCCCTACCGGCACGTGATCATCGACGAGGCGCAGGACCTGCACCCCGCGCAATGGCGCCTGCTCCGCGCCGCCGCGCCCGCCGGGCCGAACGACCTGTTCATCGTCGGCGACGTCCACCAGCGGATCTACGACAACCACGTGTCCCTCGCGCGGGTCGGTGTCAACGTGCGCGGACGCAGCAAGCGGCTCACCGTCAACTACCGCACCACCCAGGAGATACTCGCGCTCGCCGTCCCCGCGCTTGGCAAGGCGCAGCTGACCGGCCTGGACGACGAGGCCGACACGCTCACCGGCTACCGTTCGCCGCTGCACGGGCGCCGCCCGAAGGTCGTCCGGGCGCGGACCCGCGAAGTCGAGTACGACGCTGACCGACGCCGCCGCCGACCCGGTCGCGCACGCGCAGGACCTGCAGCGCGAGCGGTGCCTGCTGTTCGTCGCGCTGACCCGCGCGCGGGACCACCTCTACATCTCCTACCACGGCTCGCCCAGCGCGTTCCTGCGCTAGAAGATCTCAATCGGTTAGTCAGAACGGGTTCGTGCGCTGCCTCGCACCGCCGCGGACATGCTCGGGGCTCACCAGCCGCCGGCGCGCCCCTCCGGGCCGGATCCGTGCTTCACGCGCGCTCGCCAAGAGCGAGCGGGTCGGGTTCCGTGACCGTCGGCTGCGACCAGAACGACACCGCGTTCGTGTCGGTCTCCACCCGGCAAGCGGCGCCGACGCCGAGGTCGGGCTCGACCAGGGTCCTGGCCCTGAGCTCGACGCCGGAAGACAGCGACACGACCACCTCGATGGTGCGGCCCAGGTCGACGACGTCGGTCACCCGGCCCGGACCGAGGTCGACGGTCGCACCGGTCGCGCCGGTCACACCGGGGGCGCCCGGCGGCGACGCTTCCGGCCGGACCCGGAGTGCTTCCGGCGGCACGTGCCACAGCAGTCTCGCGCCGGCCGGCAGGCCCGTGGCCAGGCCAACCGGGACGTCGCCGGCGAGCAGCGCGCCGCCGTCGCCGGCCACGCCCTCGACGAGGTTGTCGATGCCGAGCAGGCGGCCGATCTCGGCCGACGCGGGCCGCTGGTACACATCGCGGCAGCGACCGGACTGCAGCACCCGCCCGTCGCTCACCACCATGATCTCGTCGGCCAGCATCGCCGCCTCCTCCGGGTCGTGGGTGACCAGGACCGTGGAGAGGTTGGCCTCGTGCTGCAGGCGGCGCAACTCCCGTCGCAGCTCGGCCCGCACCGGGGTGTCCAGCGCGGAGAACGGCTCGTCGAGCAGCACGACCTGAGGATCGGTGGCGAGCGCCCGGGCCAGGCTGACCCGCTGGCGCTGCCCGCCGGAGAGCTGCTCGGGCCGGCGGTCGAGCAGGCCGTCGAGGTGCAGCGTCTCCAGCCACCAGGCGGCCCTGGCCGGATCCGCGTGGACGCCGAAGACCGCCTGCTGCCAGACCGTGCGCCCGGGCATCAGGCCGAAGCCCTGGGGGACGTAGCCGACCCGGCGCCGTTCGGGGGCGGTGCGGCTGACGTCGACGTCGCCGTAGGTCACGGTCCCGGCGCCCGGGCCGAGCAGCCCGGCGAGGACCCGCAGCGTGACCGACTTGCCCGAGCCCGACGGCCCGACGACCGCCAGCCGGTGGCCGCCTTCCCGGTGCGCCACCCGCAGGCGAAACGTCCCGACGGCCGCGTCGATGTCGAAGCCCACCGGCGTCGGCGGCGCCGACACGGGGGCGAGCGGCGCGGGCGGCGTGCGGCGCCGGACGCGGGGCGGGCGGTGGACGTAGCCGAGGGAGATCGCCAGCGCGGCGACGGCGAAGGCGAGGATCGTCGGCGCCTCGGCCTGCGACAGCGGCGCGGAAGAGAAGAGGTTATCGACGTAGATCGGCAGGCTGTACGGGTGGTAGGCGAGGACCACGGTGGTGCCGTACTCGCCGAAGGCCCGCAGCCACATGAGGATCATCCCCGCCCGCAGGCCGTCCGCCGCGGCGGGCACGTCGACCCGGAGGAACCGGGCCAGCGGACCGTGGCCGAGGGTGGCGGCGACGTCGTCGAGCGACGGGTCGACGGCCCGGAAGGCGCTGCGGGCCACCACGACAAGGAACGGTGCGGAGACGAACGACTGGGCGATGATGAGCCCGTACATCGTCTGGGTGAGCTGCTCACCGGAGAGCTGGCCGAGGAACGTGTACGGCCCGACGATGTAGATCAGCAGGATGCCGCTGATGAGCGGCGGCACCGCCAGCGGGAGCTGAACGAGGATGAGCACCGCCGAGGAAAGCCATCCTCGGCGGTGCGCCAGCACGTAAGCCAGCGGGATGCCGCCCACGATCCCGATGAGCAGCGAGATCGTGGAACTCTGGACCGAGATTTCCAGGGCCGGCCAGAGCCCAGGGGCGTTAAAGCCCTCGTTGTGGCCGCCCGCGACGCGGTAGACAAAGGCCGCGAGCGGATATCCCAGGTAGAGAACGAGCAGGGCGCCGAGCCCGCCGAGCAGGCCCGGCGACCTGCCACGGCTCATGAGCTGAACAGGCTCGCGAGAGAGCTCGGGACGCCGGACCCGGTCAATTTCGCAGGCGAGATGATCTCGAAGTTGTCCGCCTTCATCTCGGCTTGGCCGGTGGGGCCGAGCAGGAACTTAATGAAGGCCTCGGCCGCGGCCTCGTGGGGAGCGTTGTTGATCAGCGCGATCGTGTAGTCCCCGGCCAGGTTGGTGCCGGTGAGCTTCACGAACGGGCTGTTCTGAGAGTTCGCGTCGGCCTCGTACATGAACGCGGCGTCGAGCTGCCCGGTCTGGATGTCGGCCTCTTCCGGATCCTCGGAGTACACGTCCGACTGCTCGGTCGCGAGCGTCTTCAGCGCCGGGAGGTTCTGCGCCGTCGCCGTCTCATTGAGGGCCTCCGCGGCCAGGACGCCGCCAGGGTCCTGGGAGGGGTCGGTCCGGCCGAGGCGGAATCCGGGCATGGTGATGACCTTATACCACGGCATGGTCTGCAGGTCCTTGGCGAACTTGCTCTTCGGGTAGTACCCGAGGACCTCGGGGGACGCGGCGAAGGAGCCGTACCAGTTGACCCAGTTGCCGTTGCTGGCGCCCATGAGCCCGGTGACGTCCGACGGGGAGGCGCTGACGAAGACGTCGGCGACGGCGGTCTTGTCCTTGATGCTGGCCTCCAGGGTCCCCGACCCGTGCGAGGTGTCCACCAGCGTGTATCCGGTCGCGGCGTGGAACGCCGGCCCGACCGTCTTGGTCATGAGGGTATCGAGGGACCCGGCGGAGAACACGTCGACGTCGCCGCTTGGCAGGGCGGTGCTCGAAGTGGTCGCGCTGCTCGTCGAGGTGGCGGGGCTTGAGCTCGAGGAGCTGCTGCAGCCGGCAGCGGCGAGCCCGATGCAGGTAATAAAGACAGGCACGGCGATCTGCGCGCCGCGCCGAGGAGTCAGAGCAGTCATTTAGTTCACGTTAGCCAACAGTGGTTGCATACCGCAAGAAACATCGACAGCCCCGGGGCGAGCGGGGCCTGTAGTATCCCCCGGTGACCAGCGCCTGGGAACTGATCGCCCGTGAGCCTCAGGGCCGGGTAGGGCGGCGTGCCGTCGTCGCGAAAACCTTCCGGATGCCTGATGGCTCCGAGGCCGTGTTCACGGTGACGGGAGACGCGAGCAGCCTGGCGGTGGCGTGCGTCGCGCTGACCTCCCGCCAGACCGTGGTGCTGGCCGAGCAGTACCGGCCGGGGCCTGAGCGCCTGATGATGGAGCTGCCGGGCGGCGGCGTTGAGCCCGGCGAGTCGCTCGCCGACGGCGCCGCGCGCGAACTGGCCGAGGAGACCGGCTACGTGGCGGGGGAGCTTACCTACCTGGGCGAGATGTGCTACGACGCGTATTTCGGCGGGTCGCGCAGGTACTTCCTCGCCACCGGCTGCGAGCGGCGGCAGGAGCAGGAGCTCGACCCGACCGAGTTCGTCACCGTGCGCGAGGTGGCCATCGGTGACCTCGTAACGCTGGCGATGACGGGCAGGATGACGGACCCGGGCGGCGTCCTGCTGGCGTTGCCTTACCTGATGAGCGACCAACGGGTCCGCGAGATGTTCGCGCCCAGGTCCCGCTAGGCCCAGGGGCCACGCCGCCGAGCTGGTCGCCGTCGATGCCCGCCCAGGTCACGCATTGAACCTGGCGGTCGGCCGGGTGAGGTGGCACTCTCGGGATGGTGACCGAGGATTCGCATGCCAGGTCTTACTCGCCGCCGTGGCGGCTGGCCTCGGTCATCGTGCTGCGCACCCTCGTCCCCGTACTGTTCAGGAACAAATGGCGCGGCCGGGAGAACGTCCCAAGGAGCGGCGCCGTGATCCTCGCGGTGAACCACCTGTCCTACCTCGACTTCGCCCCCGATGGCGTGTTCCTGCACGCCTGCGGCCGCTATCCGGTGTTCATGATCAAGGCGTCGGCATTCGAGCTGAAGGGCATCGGCGGGTTCCTGCGCAAGGCGGGGCAGCTGCCGGTGCACCGCGGCAGCGGCGACGCCGGACTGGTGCTCAGCGAGGCAGAAAAGCGCCTGGCCGAGGGCGCGGCCGTGGTCTTCTACCCGGAGGGGACCACGACCCTCGACCCCGCCGAGTGGCCGATGGCCGCCAGGACTGGTGTGGCCCGGCTCGCCCTGGCGACGGGCGTGCCGGTGATCCCGCTCGCGCACTGGGGCACCCAGGAGGTCGTCCCCTTCGGCACGAGGAAGCTGAGGCTGTTCCCGCGCAAGACCGTGGAGGTAGCGGCCGGCCGCCCGGTGGACCTGTCGCGGTGGGCCGGGCAGGAGCAGTCCGCGGAGGCGCTGCGCGCGGCCACCGACGCGATCATGGCACAGGTCACGGAGCTGGTCGGTCAGCTGCGCGGGCAGACCCCGCCGCCCGCCCCGTTCGACCCCCGGGCTTCCCGGCGAACGCCGCCACCGCTAACTCCGTCTCCTAAAGAAGATCAAAATAGTTAGTCTGAACGGTTTCGCGCTTCGCCTGGCCGCCAGATGGCAGCGGCCAGCGGACCGCGTAAAGGCGGGCGGACGTGTAACCTAAAGCGAACCGCGGGATTTAGCGTCATCCGGAGGGGACATGGCCGGTAAGAAGATCTTGTTCGATAGCCCTTCCGCCGATCCGGCGCTGGAATTTAAGCACATCGCCGAGGGATTCAAGGACATCATCCTTGACAGCCGCCCCAACTTCGCAATCGGAATTTTTGGCGGCTGGGGCTCCGGCAAGACCACCCTGATGAACGGGATCATGACCCAACTGCGGCCGCACGCCGACGTGATTATCGTGGATTTCAACGCATGGCGGTTCGAGCGGGAGCCGCAGCTGCTCATCCCGTTGCTCGACACCATTCGACTGGCCATCCTCGCGCACGCCGAGCCGGACGCCTCGGCCGGCAGTGACAAGGCGCTGAGGTGGCAGGACGCGGCGGGGCGGATCGGGAGAATCGTCCGCGCGCTGGCGACCGGCCTGTCCGGATCGGTTGGCATCCCCGGCGCGGTCACCATCAACTACGCGGCTGGGCCCGCCATCAACGCGCTCAGGGAACTCTCAGAGGACGGCGCCGCACCGCGGCCGGAGTCGCTCTACGTCGCGGCTTTCATCGAGCTCCAGGCGGCGTGCAAGGAACTGATGGACAACGGCGTCGGCCGGATCGTCGTATTCGTCGATGACCTCGACCGCTGCCTGCCCGACGGGGCGCTTGCCGTACTTGAATCGATGAAGTTGTTCTTTGACCTTCCCGGCTTCATCTTCGTCGTCGGGCTGGACGAAAAGGTCATTCACCTAGCGGTGCGCTCCAAGTTCGCCCCCGCCGGCACCGGCCACGCGAGAGCCGACGGGGAATCCGCAAACCCGGCTCCCGTCATGCACGAAGAAATCGGCCAAGACTACGCAAAGAAGATATTTCAGGTACCTTACACGCTGCCCGTAATACTTCCGCGGCAGCTCGATGAACTCCTTGAATCCATGTACAAGCAGGCAGAGCTTGAATGCGGGCAACGGGACGACATTCAGGACAAGGTCCGCCCGTACCTGCGCCTGATCACAGGGAACGAACGGATAAACCCTCGGGAAGTCAAGCGCTTCATCAACGCGTACACGCTGCAGACCATCGTCCGGCTGGGGCTGCACCCACCCGTGGTCCTCGCGCTCCAGACCATCGGATTCCGCCGCGACTGGCAGGATGCGTACGACGCCATCAGCGCCGATCCCGACCAGTTCATGTCTGACCTGCATCGCTACCGCGAGGGTGACCAGGATGCGTTCCAAGGTTCGCTCCCCGGCCTGGAGCATCTGCCGGTGGGACTCAGCGACTATCTCGCATCCGAGCTTGCCGCGCCGCTCGCTGACGCGGGTTCGCTGGTCCGCTACCTGTCAAGCCTGCGATCGGCGCGCGGCGTCGACCCGGGGTTCTCCGACGCCCTCGGTGCGCTCGGGCGCTTCGAGCGGGCGCTGAACGCCGCGGTCGGCGCACCGGGCGACCCGAAGCCCGCGGACGCCGTGGCGAAGCTATGGGATGAGCTGCTTGGAACCACTAACAATGGCGCGGTGAGCAGAAACGAGAGCCTGCAGGGTCGCCTCGCGAGCATCTCGGCGCTGCTCGGGACATACCTCTCCGATCCCACTGACGGTTTCCCGCAACTGCAGCAGGCGCAGGCCGAGACCCGGGGACTGCAGGAGGCGTTGAAACTCGCGCGCGACTCGGCATGGGATGCGCGCACCCGCTGACCACGGCGTCCCGCTGCCGGCGACCATGGCTAGCTGAGGGTGTTCTCGGTGGAGACCACGAGGGCGTCAGCACCCCAACGGCGCAGCGGCGCTGGAGCCTGCTCGCGGAGGATCCCGGCGGTGCCGCCGTGGGCGGCCAGGGTCTCGCCAAGCTCGGCCAGCAGCCCGGGCATCCAGGGCTGTGACCGCTTCCCGAAGGCAACGGTCACCGTCTGGTCGATGACGAACGGCTCGGTCCCTGACATGGCGCGGAAGTGCCACCCCATGGGAACCCAGTCGCCGATCTCGTCCTTGCGGGCGTGGCCGTTGCCGCACCAGACCAGCAGCGGCTCGGCCGGGTCAGCCGCGGTCAGCCGGCACAGGTTGGCTGCCTGCTCACGTTCGCGCCAGTTGGTGAACTCCATGGTCAGGAACTCGGCCGGGTCGCTGTCGGCCGTTACCTCGAAGACGGCCTCATAGGCCCACAGGCTCCAGCCAAGCTCCAGCGCCGTCGCGATCAGCCGCCGCATATCCGGCTGGCCGAGGTAGCCGTTACCGGCCGGCGGCATATCCAGGATCGGACCGGGGATGTCCGTGGCCGGCCACGACAGGGCCTCCATGGCCAGCCGCCGCACCCCGGCCTCGTGGGCCGCCCGGATCATGCGGACGCCGACCTCCCGGGTCCGGACGCAGCGCGTCAGGCCGCTGTGCGCCTCGTTGGCCATCACCACCCGAGCGCGCGCGAACCCCCACCGGACCAGTTCCTCCACCGAGCACCAGCCCTCCACGAGCGCCTCCTCCGGCCGTGCGGCGTCACGCATATCATCCCCCTTTTTCCCGTTCGCCGGATTGGGCTTCAGCCCGCGGCGTCTTGCCGCCCGAGAGGCCGGCCACCGATGAGTTCGCGTTCCGCGCCTCGTCTAGGTTCGTGGAACCTTCCGTGCCGTGAACGCCCGAGTCGAGGAGAGATCGTGCGCCACCTGCCGACCGAACCGCTGGCAGTCAATGCGCTGCCGCCCGCCGCCAGCCGCGACGAGTACGAGGCCGCCCGCGCCAGACTGCTGGTCAAGGAGAAGGCGCACACCCGCGCGGGCGACGCGATCGCGGCCGAGCGCCGTCGGCTGCCGATGATCGAGATCCCCGCGACTGTCACCGTGGTTGGTAAGGAGGGCGAGATTCCGTTCCGTACCATCTTCGAGGGGCGGCGGATGCTCGTCGCCTACTTCCACATGTGGCACGACGGCGAACCGTGGCAGGGGCAGTGCATCGGCTGCACCTACTTCGCGTCCCAGGTGCAGGGGCCGCTGGCGCACCTGCACGCGCGCGACGTGACCCTGGCGTACCTCTGCGAGGGCAGCTACGAGGAGAGCCGGCCGTACGCGGACTTCATGGGCTACACGGCACCGTGGTACTCGGCGCGCGACGCGGGCGCCGGGCTGCTGGCCGGCCGTGACTTCGGCTGGCTCGGCTGCTACGTCCGTGACGATGACGACCGCGTCTACGAGACCTACTGGACGACCGACCGCGGCAATGAGGCGGGCTTCTGGTCCTACGGGCTGCTTGACCGGACCGTGTTCGGGCGCCAGGAGCCGTGGGAAGACTCACCCGACGGCTGGCCCACGCTTCCGGCCGGCCAGCACCAGTGGCGCGTCGACGGACGGCCGCTGGCGCAATGGGAC
>Ga0335075_10007976_pt1 | contig 16266 bp, 16 predicted proteins | sample Lox_Sample_24_FD_206723 | JGI IMG/M metagenome (GOLD analysis project Ga0335075, IMG submission 206723) | Soil microbial communities from Loxahatchee National Wildlife Refuge, Florida, United States - Lox_Sample_2.4 | ecosystem: Environmental > Terrestrial > Soil > Wetlands | place: USA... | reverse complement strand
CTGACCCAGGATCGGTCTAACCGTGGCAGGGAACGTGTCATTTCGCAGGTTCCAGGCGACATGTTCGCTGTCACGGGACATGTCCCGTCCCGTCTCACGGAAGATGCCGAATCTCAGCCATCATCTTCACTGAGCTGGGAGGGGACGTCGCCGGCGCCGTAGCATGTGTCGGCGATCACTGAACTGGATGCTGTGGCACTCTGACTATCTGATCACTTAAAGTCACTTTTAGCGACCAAAGTGGTGTTCTGTGATGTCCTTAGGAGTGTGGGCACCGTCACAGAGCCCGCGCTAGCGCGCCGGGCATTCCTGGGCATGGCCGCGGCCGGTACCGCGGCGGTCGTCCTCCCGCTCCCGCGAGCCGGCCCGGCGGTTCGGGCCGCCTCTTCCGTCGGCCCCACCCCGGCCGACTGGGCCGCGCTGGCCCACGACCTGTCTGGCACCCTGGTGCGGCCGGGCGATTCCTATTACACGATCGCCCGCCGGCTGTTTGACCCGCGGTTCGACAGCATCAGCCCGGCCGGGATTGCCTATTGCAAGAACCCGCACGACATCGCGACGTGCCTGGCGTTCGTCCGCAAGTTCGCGCTCAAGGTGGCGGCGCGGTGCGGCGGACACAGTTATGCCGGCTATTCGACGACTGCCGGCCTGGTTATCGACATCACGGACATGGCGGGCACGACGGTGTCCGGCGCCACCGTCACGGTCGGCGCGGGTACCCGGCTCATCGACTTCTACCACGCCCTGGCCGCCCACGGCAGGGCGGTGCCCGGCGGGTCGTGCCCGACGGTGGGCATCGCGGGGCTGACCCTGGGCGGCGGTATCGGCGTGGTCTCCCGTGCGTACGGGCTGACCTCCGACAAGCTGGAGTCGCTGCAGGTCGTCACCGCCGACGGGGCGCAGCTCACCTGCAACGGGACCGAGCACTCGGACTTGTTCTGGGCGTGCCGGGGCGGCGGCGGCGGCAACTTCGGCGTGGTCACCTCGTTCACGTTCGCCAGTGAGCCTGCGCCCACCCCGGTGCTGTTCTTCCTGGGCTGGCCGTGGTCGCAGGCGGCCAGGGTGATCGCCGCCTGGCAGTCCTGGGCACCAACCGCGCCAGACGCGATGTGGTCGAACCTGCACCTGTCGGCAGTGCCGGGCGGCAGCGTCCCGGCAATCCAGGTGGGCGGCTGCTACCTGGGCAGCATCGGCGGCGCGGCCAACCTCCTGAACGAGCTGTACGCCAAGGTGGGCTCACACCCATCCAGCTACTTCCTGAACCAGTTCTCGTACCTGAACGCCATGCTGCTCGAGGCAGGCTGTAGCTCAATCGGCTACACGGGCTGCCATCTGCCGTGGGAGTTCCCGGGCGGGCGGCTGAACCGCCAGCCGCAGTACGCCAAGTCCGACTTCTTCACCAAGCCGCTGACCAGCGGCGGCATCACCACTCTGCTGCACGGCGTCGAGGCCCTGCTTAAGGTGTCCGGCGCCTCAGGCGGCGTCGGCGGAGTGGCGTTCGACGCCCTCGGCGGCGCGGTGAACCGGGTCGCCCCCACGGCGACCGCATTCGTGCACCGGAACGCGCTGTTCGACGCGCAGTACACCACCGACTGGAACTACGGCGCGAACTCGCAGGCCGTCGCGCGGCAGGCCGCGTGGCTCAGCTCGTTCTGGACCTCGATGCGCCCATACGCCAGCGGCCAGGCCTACCAGAACTACATCGACCCGACCCTGCCCAACTGGCAGCAGGCCTACTACGGAGTGAACTACACCCGGCTGACACAGGTGAAGAAGACGTACGACCCTAACCGGGTATTCAACTTCGCGCAGGCCATCCCGCCCGCCTAACCCGGCGCAGGCGCCGGCCAGCGGCTGGGCGAGGCGGCACGCCAGGGCGCTCACACCGCCCGGGGGTCAGCCTCTTCGGCTAGCGTGCAGACGGCGGACTTCGGCGGCGACGGACGCGACGTCGACCGGCGCGGTGGTGTCCACGGTGATCAGCGAGCCGACGCCGACCGGCCGGTGGTACTTGTCCATCGTGGCCAGCGTCGCCGTCGTCAGCCAGTGGACCTTGTGCCTCTGCCGGGCGTTGTAGCGGGCGACTGCGACCTCGGCCGGGCACGCGCAGTGCACCTCCACGACACACTCGCCCAGGCCGCGTAGCTTGCCCCGCAAGTAGTCGTCGTCGGAGTAAAAGTTGGCCTCGATGACCATGTCCCCCGCGCGGGCCGCGAGCGCCCACAGCAGGTCCCAAGACGCGCTGCCCAGCCGCTGCGACCAGGCCTGGTCGAGTTCGTCCTTGCCCGGGACGTACAAGGCGTCGTGCAGTGTCTCCTTGATCAGGTCCTTCGTCACCAGCGAATACCCAAGCTCCGCCGCCAGCGGCGGGGCGAGGCTGCTCTTTCCCGCCCCCAGCCGCCCCGAGATGTACGCAATCCTGCTCACCCGGCCCAGCCTGGCACAGGCAAGCGCCTGCTCACGCTGAATCGCGCCGGCAGTCCGCCCAGCGCCACGCCCGGTTCCGGAGTCTGCCAAATTTGCGGCAATCCTCGGTGCGGCCGGCAGGGCGCGACTGGCCGCTTCACGAATTGGGCCAGATCCCAACGCTCGCGAACAAAGCCGGCAGGCTACTCGGCCAGCAGCGGCCCGGCGAGCGGGTAGCGGGCGCTGGTGGCGGCCGGACACCTGCGACCCGAACCGATGCAGGTAAGGGCTGTGAAGGACTTTGGCGTCTGCCGTTAGAGTCACACGCCGGGGAGGGTGACCGCGAGCCCGGGAAAGGCTGCGGACATCCAGTCGTTGGCCGCGGTGGCTGGCACGGCGGTGAGGTCTGGCATGCCGAACACGTAGCTTCGCTCGAAGCGTCCAGCGACCGGAATGACCTGAGCAGCGACCTGGAGCTGAACCTCACTCCACTGGCGCAGAGCATCGTCTACGGCCGGCGGGCCGGCCAGGGCATCCGTCAACGAGGTGGCATTGGCCACCGCCCTCAGGACGCCGCTCCCCGTGAACGGGGGGAACACCGTACCGGCATCGCCGACCAGGCACACGCGACCGTGTGCATAGCTGCGGGACACAAAAGAGTAAATGGCCTGGATCGACGAGTTGCAGCTCCGCTGCACCAGATCGAACAGCGACGGGGGCAGCAGGCCCGCGAGGCGGGACTCCAGGCCGACCCGGACCTCCGGATGCACCTTCCCGAACGGCACCGACCCGGACTGCTGCCGCTCTTGATCGTCGACGAGCACCGAGGCCAGCGTGCTCTCCGGAACCTGGAGATAGTAGCCCCACATGAGAAGACGTTCTCCCCGGCCGGTGTCCTGCTCCGGTCCTGGGATGTAGTACACGACCCCGTGGCCCCCCTGGTACACGGGCCGCAGAAGGTCGCAGCCGCCGAGGGCATCGCCGCGGGTGTCGCGCTCGGGCAGCAGCCCGCGCCACAGCACCATGCCCCGGTAGACAGGCGCGGCGCCCGGGTCAACGAGCCCGCGGCCCAGCGAGCGATACCCGTCCGCGCACACCACGAGGTCGAAGTCCAGTGAACCGCCCGCAAGAAGATGCAGCGTCGCGCCGTGACGCGTCGCGTCGATCCGCTCGACGGCCGCGTCACTGCGGTATAGACCGTCAGGGACGCCCCGCCGAAGGCCCTGGTAAAGATGAGCCCAGTTCAGCAGCGTGAAACTCCCCTGAACGTCGCCCAGCCATCGCTGCCGCCCGGCCCCGGATGCACAGGTGACGAACCGGGAGAACTCGGCCCGGCAGGCGGGAACGGCCTCCCCGAACAGACCGTGCGCCATCATGTCCTGCCACGCGGCCGTCGCCACAACGATCCCGGCACCCCGGCTCACCAGGTCGGACTCCGACCGCTCGAAGACGGTTACGTCGTGGCCGGCCCGGTGCAAGAGCGCCGCCGTGGCGCATCCGGCGATCGATCCCCCGATAATGCCGACTCGCATGCCCGTCGCCCCCCGAACCCCTTGGAGCGCCACCGGGAGGTGACGGCAATCCGACAGTGTAGCCGCCACATGTGTTCGACCAGCGCCGGCCACGGTGGGCGGCACGCGCAGCCGGGCACCGGGTCGCCGTCACGGATCTCCGCCGGAGGCCTGGTCCCGGTGAACGTGGCCACCGCTACTCCCGGCTCAGCAGTATCAGAGCTGTTGGGAAACCCGCCCGACCTGTGGTCGTTTCACATGTCGTCGTGACAGCTGACCGGCGCTGGCGCTACGGCAGCCGCCAGGCCCGGTCCGTTGTTGCGCGGCATCCGGCCCCTTGCTACTCTCATTCCACTAAGCTCTTAGTGGAATGAGAGATTGATGATCGAGTTCCAGCTTGACGAGGCGTCGGGCGTCGCTACCTACCTGCAGCTCGTCCAGCAGGTCCACCGGGCCCTGCGGATGGGCGTGCTCGAGCCGGGCGACCAGCTGCCGACCGCGCAGCAGGTGGTCGCCAGGCTGGCCATCAACCCGAACACGGTGCACAAGGCTTACCGCGAGCTGGAGCGGGAGGGGCTGGTGCGCGCCCGTCCCGGGCTCGGCACGTTCGTCACCCGCTCCCCGTCCGTGACCGACCCGGCCACCCAGGCCCGGTTCCTCGCCGAGCTAGCCGGCTGGCTCCGCTCGGCCCGCGCGGCGGGCCTGGGCCCCGATGACATTGAGGCGATCTACCGCACCGCCTTCCGTGACTGCTTCGCCGAGGGGGTCGCGTGATGAGCGCTGTCTCGAGGCCAGCGGGCTGGGCAAGGCCTACCGGCGGGCCTGGGCGCTGCGCGACTGCACGCTGGCCGTCCCCGAGGGCCACGTCACCGGGCTCGTCGGCCCCAACGGCGCGGGCAAGACCACCCTGCTGCAGCTGGCCGCCGGGCTGCTGGCACCGACCCGCGGCTCGATCAGCGTCCTCGGCGAGCGCCCCGCGGCCGGGCCGGCGCAGCTGGCCCGGGACGGCTTCGTCGCTCAGGACACCCCCGTCTACGCCCGGATGACGGTCGCCGACCACCTCCGCTTCGGTGCCTGGCTCAACCCCGGCTGGGACGACAGCCTGGCCCGGCGGCGGATCGGGCAGCTCGGCCTGGACCCGAAGCAACGGGCCGGTTCGCTGTCCGGCGGGCAGCGGGCCCAGCTCGCCTTCACCCTGGCCCTGGCCAAACGGCCCGAACTGCTCCTCCTCGACGAGCCGGTCGCCAGCCTGGATCCGCTGGCCCGGCGGGAGTTCTTGCGCATGCTGATGGAGGCCGTCGCCGAGCACGGCACCAGCGTCGTGCTGTCCTCCCACCTGGTCGCCGACCTGGAACGGGTCTGCGACTACCTGATCGTGCTCGTCGCCTCCCGGGTCCGGGTCGCCGGGGAGGTCAGCGACCTGCTGGCCGCGCACCGCCGGCTGTCCGGGCCGCGCCGCGACCCGGACACCCTCCCCGCCGGCCAGGACGTCATCGAGGAAAGCCACACCGACAAGCAGACCAGCCTGCTGGTCCGCACCAGCGAGCCGGTTCACGACCCCGCCTGGACCGTCACCCCGGTCAGCCTGGAGGACCTCGTCCTTGCCTACATGAACCCGGCCAACGAGATGCCGGCCCGCAGGCCGCAGCTAGGAGTGGTGTCATGATCAGGCTCAGCTGGCTCCAGTTCCGCGCCCAGGTGGTGACCACCGCCGCCGCGCTCGCGGCCGCCGCCGCCATCCTGGCGGCCACCAGCCCCCACCGCGGCGTGAACGCCGGCGTCTACCACTGGCTCTACATGGCCGGGATCGTGGTCCTTTACCTGACCCCCGCCATGATCGGGATCTTCTGGGGGGCGCCGCTGATCAGCCGCGAGCTGGAGACCGGCACCTACCGGCTGGCCTGGACCCAGAGCATCACCCGCACCCGCTGGCTGGCCGTCAAGCTCGGCCTGGGGTGCCTGGTCAGCATGGCGGCCGCCGGGCTGCTCAGCCTCATGGTGACCTGGTGGTCCGGCCCGCTCGACCAGCTTGACCAGTTCAACAACTACCGGCTGTCGCCCCTGACGTTCGGCGCCCGCGACCTCACCCCGATCGGCTACACCGCCTTCGCCTTCGCTCTCGGCGTCACCATCGGGCTGTTCCTGCGCCGCGCTGTGCCGGCCATCGCCGTCACCCTCGTGGTCTTCGCCGCCGTCCAAGTCGCGGTGCCCCTCGGGGTGCGGCCCTACCTCATCCCGCCCGTCCGCACCGTATCGGCGCTCGGCATTAGCAACATCACGGGCTGGGGCAACGATTGGCCGACCACCAACTTGTCCGTGGGCGCGAAAGTGAACATACCGGGCGCCTGGGTCTACTCCAGCCAGGTCACCGCCCCAGACGGCAGCACCTTCCTCGGCTCGGAGCCTCAGGCATGCATCTCCGGGTCAAACAGCGCCTGCACCACCGTCCTGGCCAGGCTCCACCTCCGGCAAGTGCTGACCTACCAACCCGCCAGCCGGTACTGGGCATTCCAGTGCGCGGAAACCGGGCTATACCTTCTGCTCGCCCTCCTCCTCGCCGGATTCTGCGTCTGGCGGGTCAACCGCTGACAGCGTCCAGCTGGCACATCCCGACGCTCGCTGCGCCATGAAACTTGTCATTTCCCAAGTTCCGGGCGACATGGTGACGGCCACGGGACACTGCCGCCAAGTATCCTGTCCACCATGTCCGCGGGTGACGTTACTGCTGTCGCCACGCTGGTCCGAGCTGCGGTGATGACAAGGTGAGGCCGGTGGAACTTCTCAACGGGAGCTGGGTCACTGACGGTGGCCTGGAGACTGACCTAATCTTCAACCACGGCGTGGACCTCCCCGAGTTCGCCGCCTTCCCGCTCGTTCACAGCGCCGCGGGCGGCACCCTGCTCGGCCGGTACTACGCCGAGTACGCCGTGATCGCCGCGGGCGCTGGTGCAGGGCTTCTTCTCGAGACGCCAACGTGGCGAGCCAACCCTGACTGGGGACGCATCTTGGGCTATGACGCGGCGGCCCTCGACCGGGCCAACCGTGCCGCCGTTGCCCTGGTTCGCGCGGCGATCGATGCTGCCAAGGTGCCACACGCCCGCGTTTCCGGCTGTGTTGGCCCGCGCGGCGACGGATACCTCGCAGAGGGTGCGGATCCCGACGAAGCCGCTAGCTATCACGCGCCGCAAATCAGGTCCCTGGCCGAGGGTGGCGCGGATCTGATCCATGCGATGACGATGACCGAACCGGCCGAGGCGATCGGCGTGGTGCGCGCCGCCCGGGCCGCCAACGTGCCGGTGGCGGTCTCCTTCACCGTCGAGACCGACGGCCGGCTCCCGGACGGCAGCACCCTGGCGGAGGCGGTCACCGCGGTGGAAACGGCCGCCCCCGCGGACTATTACGGCGTGAACTGTGCGCACCCTGTCCACGTCCTTGCCGGACTCGACGGCGGAAGCTGGCAGAAGCGGCTGACCTTCTATCGCCCGAACGCCTCGACCCTGTCACATGCCGAACTCGATGTCATGGAAGAGCTCGACGCCGGGGATATGCCGCTGCTAGTGAGCGCCACCCGGAAGCTGCGCGAAGAGCTTCCCGCTATCGCAGTCCTCGGTGGGTGCTGTGGCACCGACAGCCGTCATGTCGCCGCACTCTGGGGCGTTGGCTCCCCCGTCGTCCCCTCCCCTTGACGGTCAGCGGGCTGAGCGTGAGGTGCTCGGCGGTCTCGCGCTCCGACTCGCTGATCGCCTCGCCAAGAAGGCTTTAGTGTGCTCCCATGGCATGGACTTTCTCCGGAGCATTCCTGGATGACCTCGAGGGCGAGCGCGTGGTTGTCGGAACTGGCGAGCCGGAGGAACTTCCCGGCAGGTTCGCGCTGGCGGGGCTCGTGGACGCGCACTCGCACCCCACAGTCGCAGTCGACGAGCACGGCCCCTACCTCTCGGACGGCGACCATGGCGCAGCGCGCCTCGAGGAATACGCGACCGCCGGGGTCACGGTCATCCGCGATACCGGCGGCCGCAGCCAGGTCACCCTCGGCTTCGCCCGCGCGGCGGCGGCCGGGCGGCCGGTCGTCACCGCCGCTGGCCGGTTCCTCGCCCCGGCGAACCGGTACTTTCCGCGCATGCACACTCCTGTCGAGCCGGACGAACTCGCCGCGGCGATCCGCGCCGAGATAGCGGCCGGGGCGGCCTGGGTGAAGATCATCGGTGACTTCCCTGAGTGGGCCGAGGACGGGCCGGTGCCGCAGTCGACGGTGGCGACATACGACCTCGAAACGCTGCGCCAGGCGGTCGATACAGCCCACGCCGGCGGGGCGCGCGTCGCGGTGCACAGCAGTCTCCCGGATTCCGGGCTGGTGGGGATCGGGGCCGACTCGATCGAGCATGGCCAGTCACTCGCTCATGCTGAGCTTGAGGCACTCGGCGCCCGCGGCGGCGCCTGGACACCGACACTCTGCGCTGTGCTCCAGGGCCGCGACTCCCCCGATCCCGCGATCCGCAGGCGAACTGGCGAATTGCGCGAGCGGCTGCGTGACTGCCTGCCGTATGCCGTCACTCAGGGTGTTCGAATATTGACTGGTACCGATGTCGTCGGCACGATAGCGGACGAGATAGCGCTCCTGGCCGACCACGGCCTCACTGCCGGGCAGGCCATCGCCGCAGCGGGCTCCGCCGCGCGTGACTTCCTCGGCATCCACCCGGAGGACGACATCGTGACCTACCACGATGATCCGCTCGAGGATCCCGGCGTTCTCGCCCGCCCGGCAGCCGTCGTGATTCGCGGCCTGCGCGTGCGTTAAAGGGCCTCTACTTAGACGTGTGCGCCGTTGACCGCGGGCGTTCGGCTTTATATCAAGGAGCAATGGACGAGCCACAGCGCGAGCGTGACCCGGAGAGCTACTTCGGCGCCGGGATCGGCGGAGGAGGTGGCCTTTTCACCGCCGGGCGCAAGCCGGACGGGCCGCACTCTCCCGCGCCCGCCGCGCCGTCCGTCGCCACGGTCACCGAGCCCGCGCGTGAGATCCCCGTACACGAGGAGACCGACGTACTCGTGGTGGGCGGCGGTCCGGCCGGAACGGCGGCTGCGGTCGCAGCGCGGCGGCTCGGCCAGCGGGTGATCCTCGTCGAGCGGTACGGCGACCTCGGTGGCCTGTCGGCCGGCGGACTGGTGATCTGGATCGACCGGATGACGGATTGGGAAGGCACCCCGGTCATCGCCGGCATCGGTGCCGAGCTGCTGGACCGGCTGCCGACGGGAGCCCTCGCCGGGCCCGGCCCCGAGCTGTGGGGTTCGACCGACCCCGAGCAGGTGGCGTACTGGCGCGAGCGGCTGTCCGCGTTTCGTGAGACGGTCTGCCGCTCGCCGATGATCGACCCGGAGTGGCTCAAGATCATCTCGCACGAGCTCCTGGTCGGCGAGGGGGTGCGAGTGCTGCTGCACTCGTGGGTCGTCGCCGCGATCAGCGACGAAGGCACCGTCCGCGGCGCGATCTTCGAGAGCAAGCAGGGGCGCCGCGCGATCCTCGCCAGGGTCGTCGTGGACGCCACGGGCGATCTCGACGTCATCGCGCAGGCCGGCGGCGCGTTCGTCACCGACGCCGAGAGGGACGGCACGGGCGGCAACGTCCAGCATTGCGTGAACACCGCCTTCACGTGGACGGGTGTCGACATGCGCAGGTGGCTGGCGTTCAAGCGAGATAACCCGGCGGCGCACCACGCCCTGATGAACCGCGGCCGCGACCTCCTCGGTTTCGTGGACACACCGCATGTCGGGTGGCGCGACGACGTCGTGGTGTTCATGGGCCCCCGGCTGTCCGGCTACAGCGGGCTCGACGTCGAGCACCTCAGCATGGTCGAGCTCGAGTCCCGCCGCCGGATGGTCGCCCACCTGGACTTCTTCCGCAGCGAGGCGCCGGGCTTCGAGAACGCGTGGATCATGCTCGCCGCGCCGCAGATCGGCGTGCGGATGACCCGCCGCCTGGCGGGTTTGCATCCGATGACGTCCGGCGACTGGAAGGCAGGGGTACGCCACCCCGACGAGGTCGGTGTCTCCCCCTCCCCGTCCCAGAAGTTCCCGACGATCTCGGTTCCGTACCGCGCCCTGGTGCCGGAACGACTCGACGGCGTGGTGGTCGGCGGCCGCCACGTGGCCAGCGACGCCGCCACCCAGGCCTTCATGCGCGAGATCCCGCAGTGCTGGATGACCGGGCAGGCGGCAGGAACCGCCGCGGGCCTCGCCGCCCGCACCGGCCTGCCGCCCCGGGCACTCGACGTCGAGGAACTCCGCAAAGAGCTCCGCCGGCAAGGCGCGTTCCTGCACGAGCCGTAGACGGCATCAGCGCCGACAGCCGCGGACTCAGATGCCGAGGAAGGCGCCGATCATCTCGGTGACAAAAGCATGGTCGTCGGCCTGGGGCAGGCCGGATACGGTGACTGTGCCGACAACGCCCACCTCCTTGATGCGTACCGGAAAGCCGCCGCCGTGCGCCGCGAACAGCCGTGGATCGACGCCCCGTGCCTCGTCTAGCGCCGTCCCGCTCGCCGCTAGCCGGCGGCCCACGAGGTAGGAGGCCGCGGCGAACCGGTTGACGACGTTGACCTTGCGCTCGATCCACGAGTCGTTCTCGGCCGTGGTGCCCGGCAGCGCGGCGTGGAACAGCTGCTGGCCGTGGCGCCGTATGTCGATCGTGATCGGCAGTTCCCGGTCCATCGCGGCCGCCACCATCGCGCTGCCGAGCCGCCAGGCGTCGGCGTTGTCGAACCGGGTGAATACCAGCCGTCTCTCTTGTGCCTCGAGCGAGGCGATCAGGTCCTGCTGATCGGCGGTCATGCGCCCTAGTGTGTCATTAGTGCCTAGGCAGCCCGGCTGGGTGAATCGATGTACGGGAGGTTCGATGACCGTCAAGATCGCCTGCGTGACATTCGACTGCCGCGACGCTCTGGCGGTCGGCCGCTTCTGGTCGGCGGCGATCGGGCGCCCGCTCGATCCGGAGGCGTCGAGTGAGTTCGCCAGCATCGGATTCTACGGACGCCGGGACAGGACAGGCTGGCGTCCGGTGGAACGCGACGCCGAGCCCACGTGGCTGTTTGCCCGCGTGCCGGAGCCGAAGACAGTCAAGAACCGCGTGCACCTGGACGTCATCGCGACCGACCAGGAAGCCGAGATCGCGCGCCTCGTCGAGCTCGGCGCCACTCGCGTCGCTGACCGAGACGAGTACGGGTACACCTGGACGCTCATGACTGACCCGGAAGGCAACGAATTCGACCTCGCGAAGGCGCTGTGAGCACGAGCCCGCGCATGCCGTCGTCCGCTGTTATCGGCCGGGCGGCTGGCTGCCAGCCAGGCGGAACCCGTGCGAGACGGGCGAGGCAGCGGGTCGTCTCAGCCGATTAGCAGTACGAGCTTCCCGCGCGGGTGGCCCTGCTGGCCCACCCGGTGCGCCTCGGCGACATCGGCGAGCGGGAACGTCTGCGCGACCGGGAGTGAGAAACGCCCGGACTCGATTAGCTGGCCGATCTCGCCGAGCACGTAGACCGCGCGGCCGGCGTCACCGCTGCTGAACCTCACCCCGTGCTCCCGGGCGCCGACCCAGTCGGCGATGGTAATGACGTGATCGGCACCCCCGGCCAGCTCGATGAGCTCGGGCAGCACCCTGCTCCCCGCGGCATCCAGCGCGACGTCGACGCCGTCCGGCGCCAGCGCGCGAACCCGCCCGGTGAGACCCGGTCCGTAAGCGACGGGCTCGGCCCCTAGCGAGCGAAGGTAGTCGTGGTTCGCCGGGCTGGCGGTGCCGATCACGCGCGCGCCGCGCGCCACGGCGAGCTGAACCACGGCGCTGCCGACAATGCCGGACGCACCGTTGATGAGGAGCGTGCCGCCGCTCCCGACACCGAGCTGGTCAAGCGCCCGGGTGGCCGTCTCGATGCCGCTCGGCAGCGCGGCGGCGGCGGCGAAGTCAAGCGACGGCGGGATCGGCGCGTAATACGACAGCACCGCCAGCTCGGCCTGGGCCGCTCCTCCGCCGGTCAAGCCGAACACGCGATCGCCGACAGCCACGTCCGTGACGCCCTCGCCAAGCTCGTCGACGACGCCCGCCGCCTCGTAGCCGAGCGTCTGCGGGAGGTCGGGGTCCATCAGGCCCTCGCGCTTCTTCCAGTCGCTCGGGTTGACGCCAGCCGCGCGCACCGCGATCCGCACCTGGCGGGGCCCCGGATGCGGATCGGGGAGATCCACGATCTCGAGGACCTCCGGTCCGCCGAACTTGCTGAACCGGACTGCCTTCATCATTCGCTCCGGTCAACCGTCGTGAGGGCGCCGCGCGGGTCCTGGGCCAGCGAGGCCAGGATGCGCAGCTTCTCGTCGCTCTCGCTGCCCTGATCGGCGTAGTACAGCACTAGCAGCAGATCGCCGACCGGGAGCTTGTCCCGGTGCAGGTGCAACTCCCCCACGACGGGATGGTTGACCGTGGTGGTGCCTCCCTCGAGGCCGCGCACGTCATGGCGCGCCCAGAGCGTCCGGAACCGCTCACTGGACAGGGCCAGCTCCCCCACCAGTTCCACGAATCGCGGATTGTCGATGTCGTCGCCGATGGACTTCCTGAAGGCGGCGATGAACCCTTCCGTTGAGCGCGTCCAGTCCTGCTGGAACGCCTGCTCCTCAGGATCGAGGAGCAGCGACCGGAGACGGTTGTACCCGGGCTGCAGGCGCGGAGACAGCGCGACGGCGAGCCGGTTGGACGCCAGCACGTCGAAGGCGCGCCCTTCCACGAACGCGGGAACCTGCACGCTCGCCAGCAGCTCATGCAGCCGGGCGGGCACGCGTTCGGGTTTCCGGCGGCGCTGCGCCCTGGGGCGCGAGGCGGCCAGGCCGAGGAGGTGCTCCTGTTCGAGTTCGCCAAGGCGCAGCACCCGGGCGAGCGATTCGAGCACCTGCGACGAGGGGTTCTTGTCGCGGCCGCGCTCGAGCCGCAGGTAGTAGTCGGCGCTGATGCCCGCGAGCATGGCGACCTCTTCGCGGCGCAGCCCGGGAACGCGGCGGTTCGTGCCCCCCGGAAGCCCGGCGTGCTCAGGAGTGACCAGCGCCCGCCGGGCACGGAGGTAGTCGCCGAGCAGGTTGGCGCGGTCGTCGCTCATAGTCAGCATCGTAATTCGGGCTCCTCTGGGCTGAGGGGGCCCTGAGAGGACCTAGGAAGAAGGGGGTACTGCCTCCGGCCCTAGAACATGCCAACACTGAAGGCATGGACATCACGAACCGCACCGTCTTCATCGCCGGCGCCACCTCGGGAATCGGCCTCGAGCTCGCGCGGCGCTTCGCCGCGGCCGGCAGCACCGTCATCGTGGGCGGACGGCGAACCGGCCTCCTCGACCAGGTCCGTGCGGAGGGGCTCGCCACCGTTCCCATCGACGTAACCGACCAGGGCAGCATCGACCGTGCCCGCGACGTGATCCTGCACAGCCACCCGGGCCTCGACACAGTCGTGACGATGTCCGGGGTGATGATCCCCGAAGACCTGCGCGACCCGGCGCATTTCAGTACCGCGGAGAAGACGATCGACACCAACCTCCTCGGCACCATCCGCGTCGTCGACGCGTTCATGCCGCACCTGATCGCGTGCGGCAGCGGGACCATCATCACGGTCAGCTCGGGTATCGGGTTCCTGCCGTTCCCGGTGATGCCCACCTACGCCGCCTCGAAGGCCGGCGTGCACGCCTACTCCGAGGCCCTGCGCGCGCAACTGGACGGCACCGGCGTCGAGGTTTCCGAACTCGTCCCCCCGGCTGTCGCCCTCACGCCTGAGCACAGCCAGCACAACCCCCGCGCGCTCGACCTGGCCGAGTTCGCCACCGAGGTGATGGACCTGCTCCAGGCCAACCCCACACCGCACGAGATCCTCGTCAAGGGCGTGCTGATGCACCGGTGGGCCGAGCGCGACGGCACCTACGGCGAACTGGTCGCCCAGCGGTCGCAGGCGCTGGCGATGCTCCCGAGCCGCCAGCCGTAACCAAACGCCTGGCTCGCGCGTCACCAGAGACATGACGAGGCTTCGTTTCCTCCCGGTCATCGGGGTACTGCTCGCGACAACGGTGACCGTGGCCGCCTGCAGTAGCACTGCGGCTCCCGCCGCCGCCCCCACCACCACACAGCAAACGACCCCGGCAACCGCCGCGGCATCCACGATGCCGTCGGCGACGAGCACCGCAGCAACCGCGACCGCCTCCGCGTCGGCAACGACGCCACCAGAGTCCTCGTCAGCGGACCAGGCCGCATTCGCCAGCGCCCTTGCCGCCTGGAAAAACGCGGCGACGGCAAACGCCGCCACCATGGCCATGTACTTCCAGCAGGCGGCTGACGACCTGCGGGCTGCGAGTGATCCCAGTTACGGTAAGGCCATTGATGAGCTGACGTATCTGGAGCACCTTCCGGCGACAAATGACACACCCACGCAACAGGCAAACGCACACGCTGACGTGCGGGCTCTCGACAGCTTCTTCGGAACGCCTGGGCTGCTGACCTAGCCAACCGCACGCGTCTGCAGAGAAAACAATGCGGGAAGAACAGCAAAATTTCCGCTGGTGAGCCCGGGATAGGGCCTGGCCGGGCTCCCCGCCCTTGCGCGCCGCGGATGAAGATGGGCTCATGACGCCAGCAGACGCCGAGCCGGTCAGGACGGACCGCCGACGCGTGGTTCCCGGAGAGACAGGAGCGGGCGGATACCGCACGCTCGCGGCCGCCGACGGGGAACATCACGTGGTCCGCGATGACCTGATGGGTACGAGCTTGCCCGCGGGCTGGCGCCGGTCGGCCCGGCCGCTTCTGGTCATCGCGCAGCTGTCGGACACGCACGTGATGGATCACCAGTCGCCAGGGCGAGCCGAGCTGTTCGACCGCTACTCCGATCCCGACTCCCCCATCCGCGACGCGGTCGGCGTCATCGGCAGCTACCGGGCGCAGGAGCTGTTCACCTATCAGGTGGCTGAAGCCATGATCCGGGGGGTGCGGCAGATCCGGTCGGGCCCGCTGTCCGGCGCCCCGATCGAATTCGCCGTCGTGACCGGCGACGCGACCGACAACTGCCAGCAGAACGAGCTGCGCGCGTACATCGATCTTCTTGACGGCGGCCGCGTGCGGCCCGATTCCGGAGACCCGCAGCGGTACGAGGGCGTGGCCGGGCCCGGCGTCGAGGACGAGCGGTACTGGCATCCCGAGGACGGCGTCCCGGACCTGCCGCGGACCAGGTACGGGTTTCCCCAGGTGCCCGGGGTACTGGCGGCGGCTCGCCGGCCGTTCCTGGCCACCGGGCTAGGCATGCCCTGGTACGCGGTGCACGGTAACCACGACAACATGCTGCAAGGCACGGTGCCTGCCAGCGGCTGGCTGGGCGACTTCCTTGTCGGCGCCGCGAAGTTCGTCACCCCGCCCGCAGACATCGATGCGGCGGGGGTGGTAGGCCAGTTCGAGGCAGCCGAGACCAGCGCGCTGGCGGAGCTGGCGAGAGGCGCGCACATCGCGGTGACGCCTGACCCTGGCCGCAGGCCGATGACCCGCGCCGCCCACGTGCGGGAGCACTTCCGCACATCGGGACGGCCGGCCGGGCATGGCTACACCCGCCGCAACGCCGACGAGGGCACTGCGTACTACGCCTTCGACCACGGCATCGTGCGGTGCGTCGTGCTCGACACGGTCAACCACCATGGCGGGTGGCAAGGATCGCTGGACGCCGGCCAGCTCAGCTGGCTGATCGCGGAGCTGCGCGACTGCGCGGCCCGGCCTGTGCTGCTGTTCAGCCACCATTCGCTGGAGACGATGGTCAACGACTCGCGCCCGCCGGGAGCCAGCCGCCGGGTCCTGGGTGCCGAACTGCGCGACGTGCTGCTCGCCCACCCGTGCGTCATCGGCTGGGTGAACGGGCACACCCATGTGCACGCCGTCCGGGCGATCCGCGAGGATGGCGCCCCGGGCGGGTTCTGGCAGATCACCACGGCGTCGCACATCGACTGGCCGCAGCAAGCTCGCATCATCGAGCTGCTCGAGACCGACGGCGGCCTCACGATCGGCTGCACGGTGATCGACAGCGCGGCGCCCATGGACTACCGCGACCGCGAGGACCTGACCGATCCCGTCGTGCTGGCCGCGCTGGCGCGCGAGCTCGCCGCCAACGACTGGCAGATCCGCGATCAGATCAGCCGTGACGGCGGTGGTGCGGGCGCGGGAACCGCAGCCGACCGGAATGTCGTGCTCGCGATCGACTGGCCCCGGCCCATCCATTCTTAGACGGCGCGTGATATTACTTCGTTATCAAATGCTTTGTACTTAATAACCCCAGCTCCGTTCTGGCCGATTAAGGGTATCC
>Ga0335075_10007974_pt1 | contig 16267 bp, 17 predicted proteins | sample Lox_Sample_24_FD_206723 | JGI IMG/M metagenome (GOLD analysis project Ga0335075, IMG submission 206723) | Soil microbial communities from Loxahatchee National Wildlife Refuge, Florida, United States - Lox_Sample_2.4 | ecosystem: Environmental > Terrestrial > Soil > Wetlands | place: USA... | reverse complement strand
GACAGGCCGACCAATTCCTCAAACGCAGCTCTGGTAACGACCCCAATCTCGCGCTCCTGCGCATTGCTGAGGGCAAACAACGCCCCGAGATCATCGGGACCGGGTTCGCAAAGCGTCATATCCTGGGACCGCGGGCGTCCTCGCCCGCATGCCTGCCACAAGTCACGGAGTGAGAAAAGATTGCACCGAAGAGGTCCGGGCGGGACGCAAGCGGTCCCAGGGGTGGAAACCGTCATTTGCGCGGCCGAGACCTCTGCTGCTACACCCGCTGCGATTTCGGCAACGACACATTGCATGAGCTTGCGCGCGTCAGCCCCGGGACCGCTTGCGTCCCGCCCGCATCGGGCGTGGCACAGTCGTGGATACCTTCCCCATTTCGACAACGGTGCCGTTGTGCAGGCGATCACATTCCGGCTGGCCGACAGTTTGCCCAGCGCAATCTATGGCAGGCTGATCGCTGAAACAGCCGATGAAGCTGACAGACGCCGGAAACTTGATGCGATGATCGACGAGGGCCGCGGCGCGTGCATTCTTCGCAATGACGCGTATGCGATTGTCGTTCGGACCGCCCTTGAGCATTTCGACGGTGAGCGTTACCGGTTGATTGCCTGGGTCATCATGCCGAATCATGTACATGTGCTGATAGAGCAGCTGGAAGGATTTCCGCTGGGCGATATTGTACGCGGATGGAAATCGTTCTCGGCGAAAGAAATCAACAAGGTACGGGGCTTAAGAGACGCGGTGTGGGCACCAGACTATCATGATCGGTATATCCGTGATGGACGGCATTTGGGCGATGCTGTTGCTTATATCGAAAATAAGCCGATTAACGCTCGCCTTGTAAAGCAGGCACGGGACTGGCCTTATTCGTCCGCGGCTGTAACAAATGCGGGCGTGGACGCCCGCGGTCCCGGGAACTGAACATGTCCAAAATAGCAGGAAATGAAATTCGTCCGGGGGCGCTCATCGCCTTCGAAGGCGGTCTTTGGCTGGTGGTGAAGACGCAAGCCGTCAAGCCCGGCAAGGGCGGCGCCTACAACCAGGTCGAGCTCAAGAACATCGTCACCGGCACCAAGCTCAATCAGCGGTTCAGGGCCGACGAGGCCGTGGAAGAAACCTGGCTGGAAAAGAAGGACTACCAGTTTCTCTATGCCAGCGGCGACGCGCTGACGTTCATGGATCTGGAAAGCTACGACCAGATCGAATTGCCGCGCGACTTCGTGGGCGAGCAATCCGCCTTCCTGCAGGACGGAATGAAAGTCCTGCTCCAGCTGCATGAAGGCAAGCCGATCTCGATTGCGCTGCCGGTACATGTGGTGCTCACCGTGACGGAAGCCGATCCCGTCGTGCGCAACCAGACCGCCGCGCCCGGCTACAAATCCGCGATGCTCGAAAACGGCGTGCGCACGCAGGTGCCGCCCTTCATCGAGCCGGGCACGAAGATCGTGGTGGCAACGGCCGACGGCACCTACGTCCGCCGCGGGGAATAGACACCGAACCGTCGAAGCGTCGACTTGGGCGGGCCGGCTCGCCACCAGAAAAAGACGACCTCACGCCGAACTTGTCGAAGCGTCCCCCATCGCCCGCACCAGATTGCGCGTCGACCAGCTGGCGACGCCGCTTCCGGCAAAATCGCGATCCGCGCTCCACACATCGGCGCCGGTACACCACGCCAGCGCCAGAACATGCGCGTCGCGCGTCGAGCCGTTTCCGCTCGCCGCGGCGTCACGAAGCACAGTCCCGGCGTCGGCCATGAGCGGTTCCAGCTCGGCCAGCGGCACGACGAGAAGCGGGGCCGCAATCGCGTCGAGCAGCGGCAAAAGCTCGGGCGCCTTGAGCCCCAGTTCGATCTTTCGCCGCCCCTCCTCGACCGCGCGATCCGTGGTGATGAGCGTGGCGATCCGTTGCACGCGTTCGATGACCGCTCCCGTACGGCCGAGCACGGCGGAAATGAGAACGGTCGTGTCGATGACGATGGTCGAGGGCAGCGGCTTCATCGCCGGGCGCGCCAATCCTTCTGGATCGCGCGCACGGTTTCATCGGAGTAATCCGTCGGATCGATGCCCATGGCGGTCAGCGCGGCGTCGTCGCTCGCGCGGTCGCGCTTTTTCGCGGCTTCGCGCGCCCGCTTCAGCGCGGCCGAAAGACGTTTCGGATCCGGCTTCTTCAGCGGAAACAGCAGCGCCACGGTCCGCTCACCGGATTTGACGGCCGTCGGCCCCGCCAGGCGCCGGATTTTTTCGCCGGACAGTTTCTGAAGATCGCGAATGCTGATGTAACCCATGGCGTTTACATGCACCTGCATGTAAAGTTGGTCAAGCAGCTCGGAGCGACGTGAAGCAATCGTTTCCCTGGGACCGCGGGCGTCCCGCCCGCATCCCACCTGTGGGCTAATGCGATTGTTGCTCCCACCACGCAACTGCGCCCCCTCACGGCTCAAGCCAGCCATGCCGCTCGCTCGGCGGCTTTCTTCAAAAACAGGCTATCCGCAAGCTTTCCGGGCCAGCAACGGAAATCCGCGTTCTATCGCCACCCTGAACGTCGCGCGGCCAAGCTTTACCGGGCTGACCTCCATGTGCAGGGCGAACCCTCCTCGACTTCAGTCGCGGAAAGCTGGCGGGATTATCTCGATCCACGGGAGCGGATAGAGAACACACTCTGTCGGTCCTGGGCAACTACCGCTCCTCCAAAAAAGTGCTTCCCCTTCGAGACGCAAAAGCCGGTTATTAATCCGGCAAACCGCGTTACCCGCGTCTTCGCGCGTTTCCGGTATTACGAATCATGTCGCTGAATTCCGCGTCGCTGAATTCCGACTCACATCCGCGCTAACGTGGGTGCCGGAGGCAACCGTGCCGACGACCCTTGGTTCAACTCGCGCAGAGTGAATTCGCACAGAATGCTGTGGAGAAGTCGCCGACGAACTGAAAAGGAGGGACCCGTCGGTTGATATCCTCGGATGCAGTGAGATACTTAACCGGTGATTCCGCAGACTGTGCGGCATGAATGTCGCCCTGATTGGCAGCTTTAAGCAGCACTATGAAGAGGTCCTTGCCGTTGGTGAAACACTCATCGCCGCGGGACACAGGATAGTTTCGCCGGCACTATCGGACATTTCGGTGCAGGCAGCCTTCGTGCGCTTTACGACGGACCACGCCAGCGACTCTGATCCAGAAGTTCAGAGCAAAACGCTGAGAAATATCTTTGGCGCCGACTGCGTCTACGTCGTGAATCCCAACGGCTACGTGGGCCGAACGACTTGCTATGAGATTGGCAGGATAATTCAACGAAGACAACCCCTTTACTTTCTTGCGATCCCCGTCGATCTGCCGGTCGGTATACCGCCTTGGGCCGTTTGCTCTCCTGACGATTTTGCGCAACGGTTACATCTCGATTCGATTTGTTGGCTCTACTCGGATGAACGCGACGCTTTTGCCATTGAAAGAGGGCTGCGGTAGCGATCCGCATCCGCCCCGATCAGCCCGGCAAAGGCCCAGGGTGGCAATCGCCGGAAGCATGGATTTCTATATAGAGATGGTGCGGATGCGGGAGCGGCTTGGCACCATGGGCATTCGTACGCTCATCCCTGACGGCCACGAATTCTACGCGTCCTTCGACTCGGCAAAAGTATTTGAAGCCTACAAGCGTCAAATTTCAATGCATTATCTCGATCAGATTCGTCACTGGATAACCTCGAGCCTTTTTGTTCTCAATTTTGACCGACACGGAATTCGATCATATATTGGTCCAAGCACCTTTGCCGAGATAGCTGTGGCCGCAGTACATCGAAAAAGGATCTACGTAATTTCTGACTACCCAGATCAGTACGAGGATGAACTACGAGCATGGGAAGTTGTTCCATTGTACGGCCGCCTAGATCAACTCGTGCATGACTACGAAGAAACAATTGGGGGATGGCAACCCTGCCAGAAACAGCTAATATTTCCGGGGTTCTGAGGCCGGCGCAATATCGGCGTAGGCCACTATTTCTCCATTTCTTCGACCTCCACTTCCTGGAGGAGCGCGGCATTTCGCGGTTGTCCCAGCACATTCGGTCCGAGGCTTCACTCGCGCTCAGAATATCAATCGTCTTAGGTTCCGAAGTATATGTGCCCGCCGCGTCGTACTATGAAAGCCCGTTAGCCCGAAGTCTTCTGAATCAATTCCGAGGGACAGACGCGGAGGCGGCCATCCTTCTCATCGGCAGCGGGGGAACCATATGGGAATTCGCCGAGGAGAAGCGTCCACAATACGCTGCCGGTTCAACGCAAGCATCTATTTACTCTCAGGTGCAGGATCAACCCTTTCCGTGGAGACGTCGCCTGCGAAGCGCGTCCGCGGACATTTCATCCTCGTGGGTGACGAGCACCGAAACGCAAGATGCATTAGATATAGCACGAATAAAAGACCCAAATCTACCCAAAGATATATTGGAACGCTGGAAAACGGTGCCGGAACGGCTCGGTCGATCCGCATTCGTATTAGATTATGTGAAGCCGATCCTTTTCGGCACGGCACAGAATGCTGTAGCCGATTTTCGCACGTCACGGCTCATCAACAGAATGTACTTTTCAAGCTTCGCCCAAGAACTCGGGGCGGGTGTGTTTCAAGATTTACGTTACCTCTCTGATGGTACAATCACACCTTCTGGTAGTCCCGAAGATGACATCAATTATTTTTCGCTTGTCGAAGGCATGAGGCACGAAAATATTCTGTCCCTAATCCGCGACGTCAACCCATCTAGTGTCCGGTCAATTTTCTTTGACCAACGGTTTCGCGCTGCATTCCATTCGACGCAAGCAATCTATAACGTCATTTCTGATCACCGTCTCAGTGTGGATACTATCGTAATAAATGCGCTTCCAAAGGAAAAGGATGCAGCCCTCGCCGTCTTTGGAAAATCGGCATCGTTAACGTTTGGCGATGATCGGTATATATACTACAAGGCAGAGTTCAAGAAGGTCAGTGGATCGCTTGCTACCATCATAGTGGTTCATCCATCGGCAATGGGCAAGGCAAGAGCCGCTGCGGCGGCGCGAGCGGCCTTAAGCCACTTTGCTGCAAAGCGGCTCTTCGTCATCGGAATCGCGGGCGCTTGCCCTCGACCAACTGTGCCAAGCAACCACGTCAGGCTTGGCGACGTAGTAATCGCAACATTTGTTGTCGAGCACGATCACATAAAATTACAAGAAGATGAAAAGATCTATCGCGATCACCCGCAGAGAACGTCACACGAGGTGCAGCAGATGGCATCGCTATTGGGAATATCTGCCGATGTGCGACTCCCGGAGGCTACACAAACACGATATCGCGAAATATTAGACGGGGCGCTGGCTGACGTGAAATCAGTGCGGCCTTCCGATGCCACAGATTTGCTCTGTGATAAGCAGGGAAACACAATAGCGCATCCCGAGGACCATGCCCGCTCCATGGGTATTCCGCGACTACATCTAGGCGTCATAGCAACTGGGGATACACTCCTGAAGAATTCCGCTGTTAGGGACAGCATACGTGATAGGTTCGAGGCACTCGCCATAGATATGGAAACGAGCGCGGTGCGCGACGTTGCTTGGGAAATGAACATTCAGTTTTGGGCGTTCAGGGGTGCTGTTGACTATTGTGACGGAAGAAAAAATGATTTCTGGCACGTCTACGCGTCAGTAGCGGCGGCTGCCGCAGCGCGCCTATTCTTAGAACAAATCCCTGATAGCTGGCAGTAACGTTTGAAAGATTGGCGACATGAACTATATTTGCGTTCCTCGATGGCAGTGTAGTAGATACTAATCTAATCACGTGGCAAATCTTGAGTGGTCACGTCACATGCTTAACTGTGAGCGCTCAGTCTTGAACGAGGGGGCAATGCCGTGCTGAACTGACAACTAGCAGAATTGCGCCAGGAAGACCTTGCGACCCTTGTTACTAACAGAGGTTCCGAAAGACGAGATATTGAGTCCGAACGTAGTTTTCCCTGAGGTAATGACGATGGAACAAAGGAGTTCCTTGCTGATATGACCTCGCTCGCGAACCCACAGGGCAGAGATTTAATATATGGGGTTTTTGTCTGCGGTACTCATGAGTGACAACAATAAAAAACCAATCACGACGCTAATGATAATCAACAGAAGAATAAGTTCAGGTCCCGTTCCGCTATAGTTTGCAGCCAGCTGGCCGGAGCTTTTGTCGTTCGCTGGTTCAACAATCGCCGGCGGTGCGGCTGGACCGTTCGCTATTGCGCCTTGATGCCCAAGTTCCGGTTCCGGCGACTGCGCGGGAGGGGGCGTTGATTCGGAACCGTCCTTCGACGAGCCGCTCGACTGCTGCATCTGCGAGGATGGCTCTTCGTTTTCGGGTAACTGCGCTGCTGGCGCAGGAGGCTGAGCATATCTTGCGGACTGTTGTCAGATTGCGGCGGCATACTTGATTTGTGCTTCTGGCGGCGATGCCTCATCCAACAGCGTTGGAGGAGCAGCGGCCTGGGTTTCTCTGTGCCCTTCGCTTCCGGATTGCTCCTGTTGCGGCGCCACGTTTTGTGCTTGCCCAAGTGGAACGGCATTGTATGGATGCACCCCTCGCGACGGCACGGAACAGTTCTGAGTGTAGGGATAAAATTCATGCGTGGTCGAGCGATAGTACCAGAGCCGAGTTTGAGCGTACGATAGAGAACCAAACGACAGTGCCACTAGCGTAGCGAGTGCTGCGCCTGCTAGAAGCGGCATCGGGTCCATCGCCCGAGTTCTCTTAATCATCGCCTTATGGCCTGAAGCGTACGCGCTGTGAGCGCGAGTCTTCCTATCGGCCCCCACAGTTATCATCCAAAGATTGCACGGTATACCACGCGTCTAGATTAGCCGTGAATGGGCGGACGCTATTCGGAGTCTACGCACCGAGCGTCATGAAAATTGCGCCATGGACTGCTTGAGCACACCACTTTGCTGGTGCCCTCGCCAAAATAATCCGGTAGAGGCTGAAGCGTCCGGAGGGTTGGGGGTGGTCGTCGGCAGCAGAAAGAAAGGCGGGCGAGGACGCCCGCGGTCCCAGGGTGGAAGGCTGAAAAATGAAAACAAGACAAGGCATGCCGCCCGAACCGGGCATGAAGTTCGTGGCCGCCACGGCCGCCCAACCCCTTCTGCAGTGCGCGGCATAGATGCCGTATCTTTCTCCGGCGCTGAACGTCATGACCACGGCCGCGCGCAAGGCGGGGCGCGGGCTCATTCGCGATTTCGGCGAACTCGAAAATCTTCAGGTCTCGCTCAAAGGTCCTGCCGATTTCGTGTCGACGGCCGATCAGCGGACCGAACGCATCCTGATCAACGAGCTCTCGAAGGCGCGGCCGGGTTACGGTTTTCTGGTGGAGGAGTCGGGTGCCATAGAGGGGCCCGACAAGACCCATCGCTTCATCATCGATCCGCTCGACGGCACGACGAATTTCCTGCACGGCGTGCCGCATTTCGCGATCTCGATGGCTCTGGAGCGGGAAGGCCAGATCGTCTCGGCTGTCGTCTACAATCCGGTGGCCGACGAAATGTTCACCGCGGAAAAAAGTCACGGCGCCTATCTGAACGATCGGCGGCTGCGTGTTGCGGCGCGCAAATCGCTCAAGGAAGCACTGGTCGCGACCGGCATGCCGTTTCATGGCCATGGCGATCATGAAGGATTTCTCGCCGAACTCGCGCCGGTAATGTCACAGGTGGCAGGCGTGCGCCGCTTCGGCTCAGCCGCGCTCGATCTCGCCTGGGTGGCCGCGGGCCGTTTCGACGGCTTCTGGGAGCGCGGTCTGTCAGCCTGGGATATCGCGGCAGGATTGCTGTTGGTGCGCGAGGCAGGCGGCAGTGTCACCGATCTCCAGGGCGGAGCGCGCGCGCTGGAAACCGGCGATGTTCTTGCTGCCAACGAGAAGCTGCACCCGCTCCTGCTGAAGCTTCTGAACACAAGGATGCGCGGTTGAGTGCAGCCCGTCGGATGGTAGAATTCGCCGCCGTCTTTGGAAGGGACGCACGATCATGAAGTCTGGCCGGATTCTCGGCATCGCGGCGATCGCGGTTGCGGAAATGTGGAGCGCAGGCGCAATCGGCCAGGCCGATTCCACCGCTGCGCCGGCGGCGCCGGTCGCGGGTGACGGCGTCATTCACCTCCATATGCCCGGCGAGCAAACCGGCGGCGGCGAAACGATTCACCTGCATCCGATTCATCATGCGCCTGAACAGGCTGAACCGGCCGCAACGGACAAGGCACCGCCCTCCGCTGCCGGCGAAGCGCCGACGTCTGCCCAAGCGACGGCCGCTCCCGTCCGCGCCAAAGCTCCGCACGCCGGCAGTGCGGTCGGAAAACCTGTTATTCCGTTCAATTTTGGCGAAGACGATACGCCACCGCCTGCGGATACCAGGGAAGCGCCGCGAGCCTCGCTGCCACCGCTGAAAACGGCGTCCATTCCGCCGCACGCCGCGGCACCCGCGCATGCGTCTTCGTCGGATGACGAGCATGCGGGGCTCAGCAAGCACGGCGCCGTACTGTTCGAGAAAGGCGCGACGGATCCGTCGCCTGCCCAATTCCAGGGGGTGAAACTACTTGCGGGCGATCTGACATCGGCGCTCGAATCGGGTGCAAGCCGTATCCAGCTCGAAGCCTATGGTGGAGCTCCGGGCGACAAATCCTCCGATGCGCGGCGGTTGTCGCTGAAACGCGCGCTCGCCGTGCGTCAGCTGCTGATCGACAATGGCGTGCCGTCGAACCGTATCGATGTGCGCGCGATGGGCGGCGTGGACGACAAAGGGCCGGCTGATCGCGTCGACGTCTTTGTGCGCGCGGGCTGATTAACGCGGGCTGCGCTTGGCGAGGATGCGCTGAAGCGTGCGGCGATGCATGTTGAGCCGCCGTGCCGTCTCCGACACGTTGTGACCGCACAATTCGTAGATGCGCTGGATGTGCTCCCAGCGCACGCGGTCCGCGGACATCGGATTTTCCGGCGGGCGCGGCTTGTGGCCCGGCGCGGCGAGCAGCGCGGCAAGGATGTCGTCTGCGTCCGCGGGCTTGGGGATGTAATCGATCGCGCCGTATTTCACGGCTGCCACCGCCGTCGCGATATTGCCGAATCCGGTCAGCACCACGACTCGCGCCTCGGACCGGACGGCATGGAGGGCCTCGACGACATCGAGGCCGCTGCCATCGTCCAGTTTCAGGTCGACCACCGCATAGGAGGGCGGCAATTCACGTGCCCGTGCGATACCCTGGGCGACGGTTTCCGCAATCGTGACCTGGAACCCGCGCGCCTCCATGGCACGCGCCAGTCTTTCTCGAAATGGCCGATCGTCTTCGACGATCAGAAGCGTCTTTTCCTCTGGAAGCGGAGCAGGAGTCATTGTCTTTTGCTGTCGAGTGTATAACCGGGCATGGAATATAGGGACAGGGCCTCCCGGTCAAAACGCCTCGACCCGGCCGGGCGGTGCATCGCCATCGATAGCGCCCCTGGACCAGGCCAGCAGGACCTCGGCTCCGGCACCGTTATTGTTCCGCGCGATCACGGTTCCTCCGGTCTGTTCGATGAGCGTCTTGGCGATGAAGAAGCCCAGACCCATGCCGTGCTGGCTGGAAAACGTATCGCTGGGGCCGAGCTCGGTCGTGCCCAGCGCATAGGAACCCGGGCGCGAGGTGACATAAGGTTCCCCGATGCGCTCGAGAATTTCAGGGTCGAATCCCGGGCCGTCGTCCTCTACCGAGAGCCGCAGTTCCGCCATGCTCCATTCGGCACGGACGGAAACCCGGGTGCGGGCAAAATCGGCCGCATTGGCGATGATATTGCCCAGCCCGTGCAGGAGTTCGGGTATGCGCCAGAGCTTCGGTTCCGGACCGGACTTTCCGCTCTGCGGCAGATGAACGAATATCTCGATATCGCCGCCACGGTATTCGGCAGCAACTTCGTCGAGCAGTGCGCCCAGCGGAAGACGCTGCGCCTCGCCGAGCACATTCTCTTCGGGCCGGGCGAGCTGGGTGAGAATTCCCCGACAGCGCTCCGCCTCTGACCGCAAAAGCCTGGCATCCTCGGCTTCCGGCGACTCCGGCGGGAGTGCGCGTTCGAGTTCGCGGGCCACGACGGCGATGGTCCCGAGCGGAGTGCCCAGCTGGTGGGCGGCTGCCGTCGCGAGCGCGCCCAGCGAACCAAGCCGGTGTTCGCGGGCGAGCGCAAGCTGCGTGGCGGCCAGGCCTGCCTGCATCCGCGCGGCTTCGCTCGCAATCCGCCACGCATAGACGGAGGTGAAGCCGATGCCGATCACGAGCGAGGCCCAGATCCCGCCCTGATAGAGCGGCGGAAGATCCAGGCCCTCGTTCGGCGCCCAGGGAAGTGGAAAATGCTCGAGCGCAATGGCCGAAATCGAAGCCAGAGCGAGGCCGGCGAGGATGAGCGTATTGCCGAGATTGAGCGTGGTTGCAGCAATCACCACGGGTGCGAGAAACATCAGCGCGAAGGGGTTCTCGATGCCGCCCGTCAGATAGAGCAGGGCTGCGAGCTGAAGCACATCGAAGCCGAGAAACAATGTCGCGTCGCGATTGCTGAGCCGGTGCGTTGCCGGAAAGCGGACGACGAGGAAGGTGTTGAGCGCCACGCTGGAAACGAGCGCGGCAAGGCAAGGCAGGACGGGCAGATGATAATCGAGGCCGAAGCGCACCACGAACAGCGTGGCCGATTGCCCTGCGATGGCAAGCCAGCGCAGATTGCTGAGCGTACGCAGCCGCACCCGCCCCCGGCTTGTCTGCGCGCCGCTTCCGAGAAGCGCACGGCCCGGCCAGGCGCGCCAGTTGCGCAATTCCGCGGTACGATCGCTTTCGGCCTGCGTGGCGGTCATCCGGTCTCCGAGCGCGGCATTCCGGCGCTTGCCATGATGGTCGCGAAGCTTATCAATCCGGCCCGCGCATGTCGCGATTGCTGATCCTGTGATTCGCCTGCCGGCTTTGCTCCTCGGCCTGTCGGTGGCGCTTGCCGTGTGTGCGGCGTTTCTCATCTGGCGGATGGGCGGCTCGGATTATGGCGCCGTGGGCCAGCAACAGGCTGCGATTGGCGGACCTTTCACGCTCATCGACCAGAATGGGCATGTGCGCACCGACCGGGATTTTCGCGGGCGCTGGATGCTCGTCTATTTCGGATATACCTATTGCCCCGACGTCTGCCCCACGACGTTGCAGGAAATGGCCGATGCGCTGCGCCGGCTGGGCACGAAGGCGCGCCGAGCCGAGCCGCTGTTCATCACGCTCGATCCTGAACGCGATCATCCTGCGGTTCTCAGGAAATATCTTGCGGCCTTCGGTCCCGAGTTTGAGGGCCTGACCGGCACGCCGAAACAGATCGCATCGGTTGCCCGGGCTTATCGCGTGTACTATGCCCGGCACGCGCTGCCCGGCGGCGGCTACTCCGTGGATCACTCAAGCATCATCTACCTGATGAATCCGGATGGGCAATTCGTGTCCATTCTGGACGCCCAGCAAGGTGCTGCCGCGCTCGAAAAAGAGCTCGCATCGCGCCTCTGAAGGGGATTCCGGCGAAGGTGAATCACTTCAGTATCCCTGACGATCCCGAAATGCGCATCGGCACTGAAATTACAGAATTCTCACCATGGCCGGGCTTGACCCGGCCAGCCAGCACGCGAGCGTCTGCGAGCCAATGAGTCCTTGTGCGGCTTGGAGGAGTCATTCGCCGCGCCGATGCGCGGCCACGGGATGGCCGGGTCAAGCCCGGCCATGGTGGGAAAAGGGGAGTGCAACCTATCCGCGTTCTCGGGCCATGACAGAGTCAAACTGATCCAAATCGACCGGAATTCGCTCTGAAGATGGGACGCGTCAGATTGCGGGCATCGAAAGGCCCGCCTGCGCCGCAGCAGCCACAAGCGTATTGCGCATCAGGCAGGCGCGCGTCATCGGGCCGACACCACCTGGAACCGGCGTGATTGCGCCGGCGACCTTTTGCGCCGCCTCGAAATCCACATCGCCGAGGAGTCGTGCGCGCCCATTGCCGAGATCGGTCCGCGTTGTGCCGACATCGATCACGCACGCACCGGGTTTGATCCAGTCGCCTTTCACGAATTGCGCCTTGCCGAGCGCGGCGACGAGAATATCGGCGCGCCGCGCCAGCGCCGGAAGATCGCGCGTCTGCGAATGCGCGATCGTGACGGTGGCATTGGCTGCGAGCAGGAGCTGGGCCATCGGTTTGCCGACGAGGATCGAGCGACCGATCACCAGCGCGTCGGCACCGGCGATGCTGCCCAGCGTGTCTTTTATCAGCATCATCACGCCGAGCGGCGTGCAGGAGACAAGTTTGGCACGCCCGCTGACAAGAAGACCCGCCGAAGTGGGCGTGAGGCCATCGACATCCTTTGCCGGGTCGATCGCATCCAGAATCGCCTCCTGGCGGATTTGCGGTGGCACCGGAAACTGGACCAGAACTCCGTGCACCGCGGCATCGGCATTCAGCGCGTGGATGCGCTCGAGAACCGCCGGTTCGCTGGTCGCCCGCGGCAGCCGGAACTCCAGCGCGCGGAAACCGCATTCGCGCGCGTCGCTTCCCTTGCTGCGTACATAGACCTCGCTCGCCGGATCATCGCCGACCAGCATGACAGCCAGCCCAGGAGTAAGACCGTGATCCGATTGCAGGCGGGCGGTCGCCGATGCAATGCGCGCTCTCAGCCCTGCAGCAAAGGCTTTGCCGTCGATGATTCTGGCACTCACTTCACCTCTCCAAACTGATTCAACAGGGCAAAGAGCCTTGCCCGGTCGCCGCCGATCCGCACGCGCTTGATGCGCGCCGCCGCGCCGGCTGTGATCGTTACCGCGCGCCGTGGCACGGCGAATGACGCGGCGAGCAGCGTGACAAGTGCAGCGTTCGCCTTTCCATCCTCCGGCGGCGCAGTGACCCGCGCCTTGAGGACCGGCGCGCCGTTCGCATCGCGCCCCCAGCCCTCGATCGCATCCCGGCCGCCTTTGGGAGTCAGGCGCAGCGTGAGATCGATGCCATCGGGTTCGCTGCGAAGCCCCATCCTCATTGTACCGGGTCAGACCGCCATGACCGCGTAGCCATTGACCAGCATCTTGAGCGCCTGCAGAGCAATGAGAACGATCAGCGGCGACAGATCGAGGCCGCCCAGAGGCGGAATGATCCGCCGAACCTGTCGGAAGACGGGCTCGGTGAGCGCATCGAGCATGCGCACCACGGACCGGGCGAACGGGTTGTACGTATTGAGTACCCCGAACGCGACGAGCCAGCTCACCACCACGGCTGCAATAATGATGATGATATACAGCTCGACGAGCGTATTGAACAGCCAGAGCAGCGTAACGACGAGTGGGGCAAGCATGGATAAGAGCTGCCTCTCCAGAATGTGCTGAGGAATCAAGGCATGGCGCATGTTGTAAAGAGCGGGTTGGAGCCCCGCAAGCCATGGCGCCTGCACCTTGACACTCCCGAACGGCGAACCCTAGATACCCGCCCCGCCTGAGGGCCGATGGGTTCTTACGGCATTGGGGCTGTAGCTCAGTTGGGAGAGCGCCTCGTTCGCAATGAGGAGGTCAGCGGTTCGATCCCGCTCAGCTCCACCAATCTTCGCGGCGAAGCCGTGAAGATTGTCCGCCGAAGCCTTGGCGAAGGCGGACCAGACAGCTTCCGCCGCTTCGATTGGCAAGGCCAGCCTTCGCTCACGGGAGCCATGGCGAAATCGGGCTTCTTTTCAGCGCAATGATTTCACCACCGCACGCCGGACCTGTGCGATATCGCGGTTGCCAAACGGCCGGGGGATGTCTTGCCAGCCACTCTCATCATGCTGATCGCGCTCGGCACCTGCGCGTCAACGCTGGCGGGCGGTGCGATGGCTCTGCATCTGCGCGACCGCCTGCATTTGATACTGGGCTTCAGCGCGGGCGCGATCATCGCGTTGAGTTTTTTCGATCTTCTGCCTGAGGCGATCCGGATCGGCGGCGCGCGCATGGTACCCGCGGATGTGCTCGCCGTGGCCGCGGCGGGTTTTTTCGGTTACGCCGTGCTTGACCGTCTGATTCTGCTGCACTCGCATCATCACGACGGCGGGGCGTCGCTGGCGGACAGCGCAGCGCTGAAGCGGCAGTGGCTCGGCGCCGGCAGTCTTTCGGTGCACAGTTTCCTGGACGGCTTCGCGATCGGTATCGCGTTTCGCGCGTCACCCGCCATCGGAATCGTGGTGGCCGCGGCTGTCCTTGCGCATGATTTCTCCGACGGGATGAATACCGTCAATCTGGTGCTGAAGAACAACGGCGCGCCCGGACAGGCATCGCGCTGGCTCGTGATCGATGCGGTCGCGCCCGTGCTGGGCGCAGCGGCGAGCTTTTTCGTATCGCTGCCCGGCGGTTCACTTTCGCTGGTACTTGGTCTCTTTGCCGGCTTCTTCCTTTACATCGGCGCGAGCGATCTCCTGCCCGAGAGCTATCATGCCCATCCCAAATTTCTCACGACCGTGATGACCCTTCTGGGCGCCGGCCTGCTCTATCTCGTGGTTCGGCTCGCCGGATAATTCGCGACGATCGACCGCGCGAATGTTGCCGCTGCTCACAACTTCATGTCTTCCATTTGCGCCGTGTTGGGGCAATAGGATCAGGGCGTCGCGCGCAGGCGTCCCGGCATGACGATGAATACCGACGAAACTTCTTTTCCGGGCTGGTTGTCGACGCTTGTTGTCCTGGCAGCGGCGATCGCTTTCATCGTTGCGGATCCCGCCGGCCTCGCGACGCGGTTCGCGGCCCATGAATTCGGCGCCTTCCGTGCAGTGTACCCAGGAGGAAATCCGCTCCGGCGCGTTGACTCGATCCCTGCCGAGATTCTGTTTCTCGAAACAGTCGGCGCCGCGCTCATCCTGCTGATCGCGGTCCGGCAATTTTCATGGGCCATGGGTGTTGCCTTCGTGGCTGCGCTGGCGGCGCAACTGTCGAGCTGGCTGCTTTACCTGCATCTCGGCGCGCTTTTCGATACCGCCAATGCCAGCATTGCGATCCTTATTGCCGCTCTCGCCGGACTTTTCGTACGGCCTCTTCGCAGAGCAGAGCCCCGCAATCGCCCCAAGGTTGCCCGTCATGCACCACAGACTGCTCCGGATACAGCAGAGACGGCGCCGCCCGCTCCGGCTCCAGCCGGCGGGGTGCTGATTCTGACGTCGCTCTCCTGCGGTTTGCGTCGTGCGGCTGCGCTCGCGCGACTTTTCGACGGTGACGCTGCGGGTTTCCTGCGCCTTGCCGAATCGATCATGACGCCGCTGATTGAAGACGCGGTCGCGCATGGCGCCTGGATCAGCCATTTCGACGGCACATCGTTTTCTGCGCAATGGGCGGCCTCGGGCGATGGTGCACAGGCGTATCAGGCCTGCGATTCCGCGGGCCGCATGATCGATATGCTGGCCAAGGCCAATGAGCGGTTGACGGAGCAATGGCCGCAGGGCGAAATGCCCTGTCCGACGCTCGAAATTGGCATTGGTCTCGCAACCGGAAAGCAGCTGGTGGGCGCGGTCCGTGCGCGCGGCCGCACCGAGGCTTGCGTGGTGGCAGAGGATCCTGCCAGCGCCGGGCGCATCCGCCGCCTGTCCTGGCGTTACGGCTCTGCCGCAATTGCGAGCGAGTCCACTGCGATGGCGGCAAAACGCGCCTATGCCTTTCTTGAAATCGATTATCGGGTGCTCCATCCCGGGGCCGAGCCGGTCCGGCTCTACGCGCTGCTTGGAAATGCGCTGGTGCGGGCGAACCCGAAATTTCGGGCCGTCGCGACCTTTCATGAGCACATCTTTCAGAATATCCGCGCGCGGCAATGGGAGAAGGCGCGGTCGCTCATCGGCCAATGCCGCAAAATCTCGGGCGCGAGCCAGATGCTTTATGACCTGCATCTCGCGCGCCTGGTCTGGTACGAGGCCAATCCGCCGCCGCAGGACTGGGACGGCGCGTTCCGGCCGCCGTTGCAATAGGCGCCTGACGCCTTAGCCGCAATTGCCGCCGCACTCCCCCGGCGCTATAGCAAGACTTCGCGGATAGCGCCCGTAGCTCAGCTGGATAGAGTGCTGCCCTCCGAAGGCAGAGGTCACAGGTTCGAATCCTGTCGGGCGCGCCAGTGATTTCAATGACTTAGCGCGAACGCGCTGGCGCGCCATATAGACCTAACGAGGCTATGCCTCGGACCGACGAGGCGTGGTTGAGGTAGCGGCGCCGACCGGCGGTATTTATGGGCTTTGGCAAGAGCCAGTCCCAAGGACCGCTGAACGGTCTAAAAGCCTTCGAGAGG
>Ga0335075_10007972_pt1 | contig 16268 bp, 15 predicted proteins | sample Lox_Sample_24_FD_206723 | JGI IMG/M metagenome (GOLD analysis project Ga0335075, IMG submission 206723) | Soil microbial communities from Loxahatchee National Wildlife Refuge, Florida, United States - Lox_Sample_2.4 | ecosystem: Environmental > Terrestrial > Soil > Wetlands | place: USA... | reverse complement strand
GACGACGCCACCGCCGCCCCCAGGTCGTAGTGACGCTCGTTGGCCTCGAAGATCCAGTCGGTCATGACTTCAAAGCGTAGTACGACCGCTACCGCTGGCTGTCGGCGAGCTCGGCCGCGCGTTCGTAGTCCCGCTCCCAGTCCCCAGTCGGGATCAGGATCACCCGCTCGGTCCCGGCCTCGGCGTACGCCGCGAGCTGCGCCGCCGCCTTGCCCGGGTCGTCGTCCAGGACCGGCCCGACGATCGTCAGCCGCGGCGTCGGACGGCCGAACCCGGCCGCGAGCTCGCCCAGCGCGGCCAGGCTCGAGGCGACGTCGGACGGCGTCAGGCCGATGGCGATCCAGCCGTCGCCGAACTCGGCCGCGCGCCGCATCGCCCGGTCGCCGTTGCCCGCGATCAGCACCGGCGGCATCGCCGCGCCGGGCGAGAGGGTGACCTCCAGATCGTCGGCCAGCCGCGCGGGCTGCCCGGTGACCAGCGCCGGCAGCACCCGCAGGGCCTCGTCGGTGCGCCGTCCGCGGTCGGCGAACGACATCCCGGCCGCCCGCCAGCCGACGTCGCCGTGCACCGGGTTGCCCGTCCCCACCCCGAGCGCGATCCGGTTGCCGCTGGCGATCTGCAGCGAGCTGATCTGCTTGGCCGCCCAGGCCGGAGTCCGCAGCGCCAGCAGCATCACCCCGTAGCCGATCGTGATCCTCATCGTCACCGCCGCCGCGGTCGCGAGCACGATGCCCGCGTCGAGCATCGGAGCGCTCGCGATCAGGTGGTCCGTCGTCCACACGGAGTCGAGCCCGAGCTGCTCCGCCCGCCGCGCGCTGGCGCGGATATCGCCGATGATCGGATGAGCCGGATCGGGGGTCGAAGCCGGCAGGATCACGCCTATTTTGGTCGCCACGCCAGCACCCAACGCGAGCCCCAAACCCGCTGTTCCCGGTCAATGCCAATCGATACTCAGTATCTATATGATGGAACCGAGTTCCTTTAGCGGCGGGATTTCTCTTCGAAGCGGGCGGGTGAGAGCTAGTGAGCAAGCAGTCGGCGCGTGACCGGCTCGCCGAGGCCGCGTTCGCCCTGTTCGCCGAGCGCGGGTACGAGCAGACCAGCATCGACGACATCACCGAGCGGGCCGGCCTCGGCCGGACCACGTTCTTCCGGCACTACCGGTCCAAGGAAGACGTGATCTTCCCCGACCACGATCTGATGCTGGCCCAGATCGCCGAGCGGCTGCGCACGTCGAGCGACGGCACCGCGCTGCTGGCGGTCTCCGACGCGGTCCGGCTGGTGCTCACGCACTACCTCGAGGAGGGCGACCTCGCCCGCCGCCGGTACGCGCTCACCAGCGGGGTGCCCGCCCTGCGCGACCGCGAGATCGCCAGCGTCGCCCGCTACCAGCGATTGTTCCGCGAGTTCATCGCCGACTGGATGGGCGACCCGGCCGAGCCCGCCCCGCTGCGGGCCGAGCTGATGGCGGCCGCCGTCGTCGCCGCCCACAACCACGTGCTCAGGCGCTGGCTGCGAGGCGACAGCCCCGACCCCATCGCCGAAATCGACGTCGCCCTCGGCCAGGTCATCGAGCTGTTCGCCACCGTCGGGGCCGGCCCCGCCGCGACCGCCGACGGTACCACGATCGTCGCCTTCCGCACCGGGCAGGACCTCGACGCGCTGCTGCCGGCCCTGCGCCGCCTGGCCGATCACGTCCCGACCGGCTCCCCGTAGGAAAGTTCAAAATCTTTCGGTGTCGAACGGTCCCGGCTGACTCCGGAGAGCTAGCCATCGCACCTCGCGGGCGAAGCGACGGACCGTTCGGGCGAATCGATGTTGATCTTGAATTGCTTGTTTTTCTCGTGGACGTAAGGCGTGTCAATGACTGATCGGGCGGCGATAGCCGAGGCCCTGGAGCGGTTCGACCGGATCGCGGTCCCGCTCGACGGACGGCGGGCGGCGGCGGTCGCGATCGCCGTCTCCGACGACGGCTTCGTGCTGACCAGGCGCGCGCCGAAGCTGCGGGCCCACGGCGGGCAGTTCGCGCTGCCGGGCGGGCGGCTCGACCCGGGCGAGGACGCGGTCGACGCCGCCTTGCGGGAGCTGCGCGAGGAGGTCGGCGCGGTCGCGGAGCGCGGCGACTGCCTGGGCGTGCTCGACGACTACCCGACCAGGTCGGGCTACGTGATCACGCCGGTCGTGCTCTGGCTGGCGGCCGGGCGGGAGCTGACCGCGAACCCGGGCGAGGTCGCCGAGCTGTACCAGATCCCCCTCGCCAGCCTCGACGTGACGCCGCGGTTCATCGCGATCCCGGAGTCGGACCGGCCGGTGATCCAGCTCCCGCTGGTCGGCCACTTCGTGCACGCGCCGACGGCGGCCGTGCTGTACCAGTTCCGCGAGGTCGCGCTGCACGGCCGGCCGACCCGGGTCGCCCACCTTGAGCAGCCCGTTTTCGCCTGGCGCTAACCTGCGTAGTAGAACCCGACACCCCCATGGAGTGGACATGCCGGTAGAGAGAGTGCTTCCCGACTCGGACGCGGAGGACCTGCTCGAGCTGACCCGCGAGATCGCGGCGGGCGAGCTCAAGCCGATCGCGAGCGAGTACGAGGCGGCCGGCCGGTTCCCCCGCGAGCAGTTCCGGCTGCTCGGCCGCAGCGGGCTGCTCGGCCTGCCGTACCCGGAGAAGTGGGGCGGCAGCGCGGTCAGCTACGAGGTCTACCTGCAGGTGCTCGAGGAGATCGCGGCCGCCTGGATGACGGTCGGGGTCGGGCTCTCCGTGCACACGATGTCGTGCTACCCGCTCGCGTCGTTCGGCACCGACGAGCAGCGCGGCCAGTGGCTGCCGGAGATGCTGGCCGGGGACCTGCTCGGCGCGTACGCGCTGTCAGAGCCGCAGGCGGGCTCGGACGCGGCCGCGCTGTCGACCCGGGCGACCCGCGACGGCGACGACTACCTGGTCACCGGGACCAAGGCGTGGATCACCCACGCCGGGCAGGCCGACTTCTACACGATGATGGTCCGCACCAGCGACGACCGCAGCCGCGGCATCAGCTGCCTGCTGGCCGAGGCGGGGACGCCGGGCCTGGCGGTGGCCGAGCCCGAGCACAAGATGGGGCTGACCGGCTCGCCGACCGCGCAGCTGCTGCTCGACGGCGCGCGGGTGCCGGCCGGGCGCCGGATCGGGGCCGAGGGCGACGGGCTCAAGTTCGCGCTCGACGCGCTCAACTCGGGGCGGCTCGGCATCGCCGCCTGCGCGGTCGGGCTCGCCCAGGCGGCGCTGGACGAGGCGGTCGCGTGGGCGAAGGAGCGGACCCAGTTCGGCCAGCCGATCATCGACTTCCAGGGGCTCGAGTTCCTGCTCGCGGACATGGCGGCCGGGGTCGAGTCGTCCCGGGCGACCTACCTGGACGCCGCCCGCCGCCGGGACCGGGGGATGGAGTTCCGCCGCCAGGCGTCGATCGCCAAGCTGGTCGCGACCGACATGGCGATGCGGGTGACGACCGACGCGGTCCAGGTGCTCGGCGGGTACGGGTACACCAGGGACTTCCCGGTCGAGCGGTACATGCGGGAGGCGAAGGTCCCGCAGATCTTCGAGGGCACCAACCAGATCCAGCGGATGGTTATCGCGCGCGAGCTGCGCAAGGTGTGAGACCGTTTTACCGCGCGAATTTCGGCGGCACCCGCAGCGTCTCTGGAGCGTCCAATCGTCATGGCGATGTACAGACGGATTCTCGCCGTCGTCGGTATGGTGCTGCTGGTGGCCGGGGTCGGCGGGTTCTTCCTGCTCAAGGCCAGCGCGGTCGGGCCCGCGACCGACCTCGACCGGGCCCAGGTGACCGGGTACGCGACCAGCACGTTCCTCGGGCAGACGTCGGGCGCGGTCTCGGTTCAGCTCGACGGCGAGTCGGCCGCCCGCATCGACTCGATCGTCGAGGGGCTGCCGCGCGCCAACCCGCGCTACCTGTGCGCGGAGAATCAGCAGGCGTACCGGATCGACTTTTCCGCCTTCTCCGTCCGGCACCGGGGCGGCGGCTTTCGGACCGGGTTCTCGCTGACCGGGTACTGGTGCGACAACCTGGTGGTGGAGATGCCGTGGCACGGGGCGGCGGTCGACCGCATCGACCGTGCCTGCGCGCTGATGGCCGCGGTGCGCGAGCTGCTGCCGGCTAGCGCGATCGCGACGCACCGGGGGACCTGCGAGCGCGCCGACGGCCGGCTGTTCCTGGCCGAGTCGAGGCACCGGGCCGGGTCGCACCCGGGTCCGGTCCGCGTGACCGGGACGCACAAGACGGCGAAGCGCCGCGCTCCGGCCCATAGGACGCCGGCCGGCCGGGCGCCGGTGCGGCGGGCGCCGGTGCGCGTCCCACCCGTGCGGAACGCCCCCGTGCAGGCGGGGCCCGTGCGACAAGCGCCTGCCCACAAGGCCGGCCGGCATCACCGTCCCGGGTTGCCGAGGAAGTCCGTCAGCGCCCTGTAGTAGGGGACGATGGTGGTGATGTCGGCGTACTCGTCCGGGCCGTGCTGTCCGTCCCCGCCGATGCCGAAGATGACCGCGTCGATCCCGCGCTGGTAGTAGAAGCGCCCGTCGGCGGCGCCGTGCTTGCGCAGGAAGTCTTCGTGGTAGCCCTGGCGGGCGGCCGCCTCCTTGAGCGCCCGCACCTCGGGGCGGTCCCGGTGGGCGTGATGGGGCGGGTCGGCCAGCTCGACGACCGGGGTGACGTCCGGTTCGCAGAACGTCGCCAGGTGCGCGGTGATCTCCCTGGCCGACCGGCCGTCGAAGTCGCCGTCCTCGGGCGGGAAGCGGATGTCGAGCCACGCCTCGGCGTCGGCCGGAACCTGGTTGCGGGCCTGGTTAGACGTATCGATCCGAGCCACGTTGACCGTGGTCCGCCACGCCTCCTCGGCCGGGGTCGGATAGGCGGCCAGCACCCGGTTGACCGAGCCAAGGAGCTTGGCCAGGGCGTTGTCGCCGAGCCAGGGGTAGGCGCTGTGGCCGCTGCGGCCGACCGCCCGCAGGGTGACGGTGACCATTCCCTTGGAGTCGGTCACGATCCGCAGCCCGCTGTGCTCGCCGATCACGACGAAGTCGCCGCTGACGCCGCGCTTGATCTGGTGCAGGGTGCCGTGGCGGCCGCCGACTTCCTCGTCGGTCACTAGCTGCAGCGCCAGCGGATACGGCAGGGTCGCCGCCAGCTCCCTGAACACCAGCGCTTCGACCAGCGCCGACACCTTCATGTCCTGGGCGCCGCGGGCGTGCAGGCGGTCGCCCTTGCGGTGCGGGCGGAACTGCTCGGGCGCGCCCGGCACCACGTCGAGGTGTCCGTTGAGCAGGAGCCGGAACCGGTCCGGTCGCTGGTCGCCGTGATAGAGCAGCGCGCTCGGCTTGCCGCCCGACTGGAATCGCTCGACGGTGAACCCGGGCCCGACGAAATCGAGCGCGAAGTCGAGCGCGCGGCCGAGGTCGTCCGGGCGGTCGGCGGTGGACGGGATCGCCAGCAGCTCGGTCGCGGCGGCGAGAAACGATTCGAGGTCCATGCCGCTACCTTGCCACGTCAGTTGACGTCGAACTCGTTGCCCTCCGGGTCTCTCATCGCCACCGCGTAGGGTCCGGTCGTCGCGTCGTCGTCGGCCCATGCCGCCGGGTCGACCATGCTGGCGCCGAGCGCGCCCAGCCGGCGCGCGACCGCGACCATGCGCTCCCGGCGGATCGGATACGGCACGTCCGGCCCGCCGCTGGCGTGGATGTCGAGGTGGAGCCGGTTCGGGACGGTCTTGCCGTCGGGCGAGACCTGGAACCAGATCCGCGGCGCGCGGCCGTCGGGGTCGACGATGCTGTCGGCGCCGACGCCCACGGTCGCGTGCAGCCCCATCTGCCGTCGCCACTCGTCCCAGTCGGCGAAGCCGGCCGGCGGCGGCTCAAGCTCGTACCCGAGCGCGTCGGCCCAGAACCGGGCCATCCGGTCCGGGTCGGCGCAGTTGATGACTAGCTGATAGCGGACAGCCATATGGTTCTTCCTGTTCGTTAGGTCGGTAGCTCGCCAGCGAGCACGGCCAGCCCCTGCCGGACCTGGCCGGCCGAGGCGTCAAGCTCGGCCCGGCCCCGTTCGCGCCAGCGCGCGTCGATCGTGAAGCCGTCCCCGGCCGTCCGCGGGAACACGTGCAGGTGCTGGCCTGCGCCCGCCCGGCGACGATCTCGCAGAACGCGCACGCGTCCGAGCCAGCCTGGGTCACGGCAGTCACAATAGGCCCAAGCGTTCGATCAGCCAAGTACTTCAGAAAAAAGAACGAAAATAATCTCGATCAAGGTCGCATGGGCTCCTCGATTGTCGGTGCCCGCTGATAGCGTTGTCATTGTTAGAACGCGTATTCAAAGATCAACTGTGGAGAGCTCATGGACTGGCAGCCGGACGCAGAAGACGGGGCAGGCGATGAGCCTGCGCCGGACTTCGGCCTGCTCGGCGGCCAGACAGACGGCTCCGGCTCATCGGGCCGGGCCGGCTCAGGACCGGCCGGCGGCGGAGCTCCCGGCGCCGGCTCCGCAAGCTCGGGGCCGGGAGGCTCGTCGGGCGCTGACGGCACTGGTCTGGCGGGGTTCGGGCCGGGTGGGGTGTGGGAGTCGAGTGCGCCGTCGGCGGCGATGGCGGTGGCGCTTGAGGCCGCGGGCGGCGCGGGGTGGCGGTGTGACGGGGCGTCGCAGCGGGAGCTGATCGGGCTGGTGCGGGCGGCGGCGATGGTGGAGTCGTGGGCGGCCGCGGCCAAGCTCGGCTACCTGCGCGAGGCGATCCGCGGCGACGACGACGGCCTGGGCGACAGCTACCACGGTGACCTGCCCGACCAGTGGTCGAAGTCGCTGACCCACGACGTGGCGCTGGCGCTGGCGATGAGCCCGATCTCGGCGCAGAACCTGCTGCAGACCGCGCACGACCTGGGCGCGCTGCTGCCGGGGATCGGGGCGCTGCTGGAGGACGGGACGCTGACGTACTCCAAGGCGCGGGCGGTCAACGACGCGCTCGAGCTGCTCAGCGAGGCCGACAAGGCCAAGGCCGAGCAGCTGATCGTCCCCGCGGTGGCCGGAAAGACCCACGCGCAGGTGGAGAACATCGCCCACGCGGCTGCGGTGACGGTGGATCCGGGGCACGCGGAGCGTTTGCGCGAGCACGCGGAGCGGAACCGGGCGCGGGTAGCGCTGCGGCGGGACCGGTCGGGGGCGGCGACGCTGTCGGGCTGCGACCTGCCGCCGCCGGAGACGCTGGCGGCGCACGCGTCGATCTGCGCGCGGGCCGAGGTGTACCGCGACTGCGGGGCGTTCCCGCAGGTGCTGACCGATCAGCTCCGGGCGATGGCCTACCTGGACCTGATGAACCAGGTCAGCGCCGAGGACCGGATCGCGGCGGGCCAGCCGGACACCGGCTTGGGCGCTCCCAGCGAGCTTGCGTTCCCGGCCGAGCCGGAGCCGGACGACCCGGGCCCGGCCCCGGCGCAGGCGTGCGGCGGCTCGGACTGCCCGTGCGCCGAGTGCGACGGCCGCTGCACGCCCCCGGCTGACGACCCCGACGATTATGACCCCGATGACGGCGGGCCGGACGGCGAAGGCCCGGACGGCGATGGTCTCTCCGGTGGCGGAAGCAATGGCGGCGGGCCCGAGGGCGAAGGTCCGGGCGGTGATGGTCCCGCAGGCGGCGGGCCCGTCGAGCATGGCCCTGACCAGGGTCGCGACGACGGGCCTAATCGCCGCGGCCCGGACCGCCCTCACCCGGAACGCGAAGGCCCGGACCACAGCGGCCCGCCCGCGTCGCCGTGGGCCGCGCCCCCGTCGTCGCCGGCCCCGCCCAAGCTCATCGACCTGACCATCCCGCTCGCGACCCTGCTCGGCCCGGCCCGGCGGCCGGGGGACAGCCACGGCTTCGGCGTCCTGGACCCCAAGCTGTGCCGCGCGCTGGCCGCGCTGGCCGCCGCCAGCCCGCACACCACCGCCTGCGTCACCGTCACCGACCACAGCGGCTACGCCATCGGCCACGGCTGCCTGCGCTCCGGCCGCCGCAAAGCCCGCCTCCCTGGCGCCCCCGACCCGCCCCTGACCGCCCTGCCCGCCCGCCTCAACCTCACCATCACCGCCGACCGCCTGACGGCCCTCCTCGCGTCCGACGTCGCGCCTACCCGTCCGCCCCCGGCCGGGTCCGCCGCGACCGCCACCGCATCATGGCCGACTACCCCGCGCCGCGCGGCACCGCGCGCCGCCCGGCCCAGCGGCTGGGCCCTTGCCCCGCCCGCGGTTCGACCCCGGCCTGGTGCGCCCGATGACCCGCACGAGCGGGGGAGCGACGACGACCGGGACCACCGGCCCGCGCCCGAAGACCCCGCCTGGCTCGGCACCTGGACGATCACCTTGCCCAGCGGCCTGCAGTACTCCGTTCCGCTCGAGCCCGTCCCCACCCGCCACTGCGACCACCGGCGGGAGTCGGACGCCTACGAGCCGAACGACACCCTCCGCCACCTGGTCCAGATCCGCGACTACCAGTGCACCTTCCCGACCTGCTCCCGCCACGCCCGCGAATCAGACTTCGAGCACGCCACCCCCTACGACCAAGGCGGCCGCACCTGCGCCTGCAACGCCGGAGCCAGAAGCCGCGCCTGCCACCAAGTCAAACAATCACCCGGCTGGCGCGTCACCCAACCCCAACCCGGCTGGCACCAGTGGACCACCCCATCCGGCCGCACCTACACCCAACAACCCCACCGCTACCCAGACTGACCGATTCAGGGTCGGGGAGAGCCGGAGCGGTCGGCGGCCATGTCCATCCAGCCGCCGAGGAACTGCAGCGCGGCCATCCCGAGGAACCCGAGTCCCCAGCCGTAGCACTTGCGCCGGTCCTGGTCGTTGTCCGCGCGCTGGCCGAGACCGAGCAGCACCACCCCGATGCCGAGCTGAAATCCGCCGGCCGCGAAGCGCGTGCTTCCCACCAGGCGAAGGTGCCGCGACTCCCACGGCCTGATCAGCCGCCTCCAGCCCGAACGCGCGAGAACGGCGTTGTCACCTGACGCGTCCATCGGATGCCTTTCGTCGGCCGACTCCGTCAGGCACCAAGTGTTCTCAGCCTCCGGCCGGCCGTCAAGGAACGGCTGGCCGGAGCGGGGCCGCTAAGCCTGGCCCAGCCGCTGCAGCAGCAGGGCCTCGGCCAGCACGCAGCGCTCGAACTCGGGCAGGTGGAGCCCTTCGTTGGGGCCGTGCGCGCGGGTGTCGGGGTCCTCGACGCCGGTGACGAGGATGCTCGCGCCAGGGAACGTCTCCTGGAACTCGGCGATGAACGGGATCGAGCCGCCCGTCCCCATGTCCACTGGTTCCACCCCGCCCCAGGCCTCGGCCAGGGCGGACCGGGCGGCGGCGTAGGCGGGGCCGGTCGTCGGGAGCACGGTCGGCTCGCCCGCGTCGACGACCGTCGTCGTCAGCTCGGCGCCCCAGGGGACGTTCTTGACCAGGTGCTCCTGCAGCCGGGCGACGGCGTTCGCGCTGGTGTCACCGGGGGCGAGGCGGACCGTGACCCGGGCCCGGGCGACCGGGGTGAGGGTGTTGGACGCGCCCGCGACCTTGGGGGCGTCGAGGCCGGTCACGGTGATCGCGGGCTGGGTCCACAGCTTCTCGACGGCCGAGCCTGACCCGATCCAGTGCACGCCCGGTGCGGCGCCGGACTCGGCCCGCAGCCGCTCTTCCGGGTAGTCCACGTCGGCCGCGGTGCCCATCGCCAGGCCGCCCACGGCCGGGCTGCCGTCTGCCGTCCACAGCGTCGCCAGCAGCGTCGTCAGCGCCATGATGGCGTCGGGGACGAGGCCGCCCCACATGCCCGAGTGAACGGCGTGGGTCAGCGTGCGGACCTCGACGTCGACCCGGATCAGGCCGCGCAGGCTGGTCGTCAGCGACGGCACCCCGATGTCCCAGTTGCCCGCGTCGGCGATCACGATCACGTCGGCCGCGAGCCGGTCACGATACTGGCGGAGCAGGTCGGGGAGGGTCTCGGAGGAGACTTCCTCCTCGCCCTCGATGAAGAACCGGACGGTCACCGGGAGGTCGTCGCCCAGCGCCCGCAGCGCGCCCACGTGCACCGCGATGCCGGCCTTGTCGTCGGCCGCGCCGCGCCCGTAGAGGCGGTCGCCGCGGCGGGTGGGCTCGAACGGCGGGCTGTCCCAGTCGGCCGGGTCGTTCTCCGGCTGCACGTCGTGGTGAGCGTAGAGCAGCACGACCGGGGCGCCGTCGGGCCCCTTGCGCTCGCCGATCACGGCCGGGGGCGCGCCGTCGTGGGCCCGCACGATCTCCGCCTCGACGCCCTCGGCCGCCAGTAGCTGGGCCGTCTTCTGGGCCGATTTGTCGACCTCGGCCAGGCGGGCGGGGTCGGCGCTGACCGACTGGATGCGGACGAGGTCCTCAAGGTCGCCGATCAGGCCGGGCAGGAGGTCGTGGACGCGGTTCTTCAGCTCACTCACAGAGGCCACTCTACGATCAGGCGCTCACGACCGAACATCGGCCTCGGCCGTGGCTACCCGGTAAAGCCACCTTCCGTTCGAGCTGATGAATTTGAATTTACTGTCGTTGCTGGCCGTATCCCGCCAGCTTGGCCGCGACCGCGTCGAGCTCGGCGGCCGGCAGCAGGCGGGGCGAGCCGGCCGCCGACGCGCGCAGGTACACGTCGCACAGCCACTCCAGGTACACGCTCTTGTCCTGCGCGGTCGCCAGGTCGGGTCCGATCGTGACCGCGCCGTGGCTGCCGAGCAGGCACCCGGTCCGGTCGCGCAGTGCCTCGACCGCGTTCGCCGCCAGCTCGTCGGTCCCGTAGGTGGCGTAGCGGCACACCCGCACCGGCCCGCCGAACATCGCCACGTAGTAGTGCACCGCCGGGACCTCGTCGGCAAGGGCGGACAGCGCGGTCGCGGCGGGGGAGTGGGTGTGCACGACCGCGCCGCACTCCGGCCGGGCGGCGTAGATGCCGAGGTGCAGCGGCAGCTCGCTCGACGGCGCCAGCGGCGCGTCGACCGCGGTGCCGTCAAGCCGGTGCACGCCCACCAGCTCCGGAGCGAGATCGGCGTAGCGCAGTCCGCTCGGCGACACCGCGACGAGGTCGCCGGCCCGGACGCTGACGTTGCCGGCCGTGCCGACCACGAGGCCGGTCCGCGACAGCTCCTGGCAGGTGGTGACGATCGCCTCGCGGGCGTCGGCGAGCAGCATGGCTACCTCCGAGGTGTAGCGTCGTCACCGTGGGCAACGACGTGCTAGATGACGTTATCGGCTGGCGGGACGGCCGGATCACCGCCATCGACCAGACCGTCCTGCCGCACCAGCTCGACATCCTCACGATCGCGACCGTGGACGAGCTCGTCGACGCGATCGTCCGGCTCGTCGTGCGGGGCGCGCCGCTGCTCGGGGTGGCGGGCGCGCTCGGCGTCGCGCTGGCGGTCCGGCAGGGCGAGCGCGAGGGGTGGGACTCCGCCCGGCTCGATGCGGAGGTCAAGCGGATCGCCGACGCCCGGCCGACCGCGGTCAACCTCAGGCGCGAGGTCGTGAACGTCGCCGCCGCGATTCCAGGCGGCGCCGACGCGGTGGAGGCGGCCGCGCTCGCCGTCCGCGACACCGCGATCGAGGTGAGCAGGCGGCTGAGCGAGCGGGGAGCGGCGTTCCTGGTCGAGGAGCGCGGGAACGGGCCGATGACCGTGCACACGCACTGCAACACCGGCGCGCTCGCGTGCCTCGGCTGGGGAACCGCGCTCGGCGTCATCCGGGCGCTGCGCGACCGGGGCGCGCTCAGCCGGGTGATCGCCGACGAGACCCGCCCGCTGCTGCAGGGGTCGCGGCTGACCGCGTGGGAGCTGGGCCAGCTCGGCATCGAGCACTACCTCGCGGCCGACGGGGCCGGCCCGTTCCTGATCTGCCACGGGCAGTCCGACGCGGTCGTGGTCGGCGCCGACCGGATCGCCGCCAACGGCGATGTGGCCAACAAGATCGGCACGTTCTCGCTCGCGCTGGCAGCGCGGCGGGCGGGCATCCCGTTCGTGGTGTCAGCGCCGGAGTCCACCATCGACCCGGACACCGCGACCGGGGCGGACATCCCGATCGAGCTCCGGCCCGACGACGAGGTCACCTCGTTCCGCGGCGTGCGGGCCGCGCCCGACGGCACCCGCGCGCTGAACTACGCGTTCGATGTCACCCCGGCCGACCTGATTACCGCGATCGTGACCGAGGACCGGGTCATCCGCCCGTAACCGCGGCGGAGGCCCGTTCGAACCGTCATCGGGAACAACCGCAGTGGCGCGGCCCCCGCCGAGGCAGTGATCTCGGCCGCTTCGGCCCGGGCCGCTTCGACCAGCTCCACGGCTTGCTGCTCAGCCAGCCGAAGCAGCTGCTCGATGCGGCCGCCGAGGCCGGAGTATGACGCACGCTCCGGGTCTTTCAGCAGGTCGCAGCTTCCTGACAATTCGGCGTGGAGGGCGCGCAGCTGCTGGTCTGCGGTGGCGCGGTGGCCTGGCCGTGCCGCGGGATCTCCCGAACAGGCGCCGCCCGCCGAACGCGAGCGTCCGGCGGGCGGCGGCCAAGCGGCGGCGTCTAGTGCCGGGTGTCCGCGACCGTGGCCTTGCCGCGGATCAAGGTGACCGCGGCCACCAGCATCAGCGCCGCGACCAGCGCGCCGATCAGGAACGCGCGGTCGAACCCGGCCGCGAGCCCAGCCGCCGACGCGGCCGACGCGGCCGACGCGGCCGCGTGAGCGCCGGCCGCCGCGCTCGCGCGGGCGCCGTCCGCCGCCACCGTCCACGCCACCGTGCCGAGCACCGCCAGCCCGACCGCCCCGCCGACCTGCCGCCCGGCGTTGAGCAGGCTGGCGGCCGCCCCAGAATCACCGTCGGCCACGCCCGCCAGCGACAGGAGCTGCAACGGCACGATCATCAGCCCGAACCCGATCCCGAGGACCAGGCCCGCCCCCAGCAGGTCACCCAGGTACCCGCCGTGGACGCTCATCCGCGACAGCCAGTACAACCCGCCCACGGTGACCGCGCTGCCGCAGGCCAGCAGGAACCGCGCCCCGATCCGCGGCACCAGGGCCGAGGCGCCGATCGCGCCGACGAACATCGCCGCCGTCACCGGCAGGAACGCGACCCCGGTCCTGAGCGCGGAGTACCCCCACACCTCCTGCACGAACAGCGTGAGGAAGAAGAACACCCCCGCGATCGCGGCCCCCACCCCCAGCATCACCAGGTAGGCGCCGACTCGGTCGCGGCTGCGCAGCAGCCGTACCGGCAGCAGCGCCTGGCGGCTGCGCGCTTCGATGACCGCGAACGCCGCCAGCAGCACCGCGGCCGCCGCGAGCGACGCCACCACCCGCGCGTCACCCCAGTGCGAGGTGCCGTCCGGGCTGGTCGCGGCGTTCGACAGCCCGTACACGAGCGCGACGATGCCCGCTGTGCCGGTGACCGTGCCCGGCAGATCGAACCGAGCCCGACTGCGCCCACGTCCGCCGGTAACGGCAGCACCCGGCGCGAGCACGAACCGAGCCGCGAACGCGACCACCAGCCCGATCGGCACGTTCACGAACAGCACCCACCGCCACGACGCGTACGCGACGAGCAGCCCGCCCGCGAGCAGCCCGACCGAGCTGCCGGCCACGCTCATCGCCGCGTACACGCCCATCGCCCGGCTCCGCGGCCGTCCCTCGGGGAACGTCGTCGCGATCAGCGCCAGCGCGGTCGGCGCGACGATCGCGCCGCCGGCGCCCTGCACCGCCCGCGCCGCCAGCAGCCACGCCGGGGACGTGGCGAGCCCGCCCGCGAGCGACGCGGCCGAGAACAGCAGCAGCCCGACGATGAACATCCGCCGTCGTCCGAGCAGGTCGCCCGCCCGCCCGCCGAGCAGCAGCAGCCCGCCGAAGGTGAGCGCGTACGCGTTGGCGACCCACTCCAGGCCGCTGCCGGAGAACCCGAGCGCCGACTGGATGTGCGGCAGCGCGACGTAGACGATCGTCGCGTCGAGCACGATCATGAGCTGCGCGGTCGCGATGACGAACAGCGCCACGCCGAGACGGCGCTCGCTGCCCTCGGTGCCGGCCGTGGCGCCGGCCGTGGAAAGTGTCGTTGTCATGTCCTCGATGCTGCCGGGCCGACGGCCGAACGTCGTCCTGCCAGCGGACCGACTTGGACCTGCGGAGAACGGGTGAAGCGAGCCCCCCGACTACTCCCGGGGGAGTAGCGGGAAATGGGTCCGCCCGGCCGATACGGCGGCCGGACCCGTGCGCGTAGGCTCGGAGAATGCGCACGGACAAGGGACGGCAGAGGTTCTACGCGGCCGGCTGGGTTATCTCGGCCGGCGTGATGGTCGTCGCGTCCCGGGTCTGGCGGCTGCACCTGCGCGAGGTCGAGCAGCGGGCCGAGGAAGCCGAGCGGACCCGGGAGGAAGTCGCCCGCAGGCGCGCGGTCGAGGAACGGCTCCGGATCGCCCGCGAGCTGCACGACTCCCTCACCCACAGCATCTCGGTGATCTGCGTTCAGTCCGGAGTGGCGGTGCACCTGGCCCGCAAGCGCGGCGAGGAGGTGCCGCCGGCGCTGCTGGCGATCCAGGAGGCGAGCAGCGACGCCGCCCGCGAGCTGCGGACCACGCTCGGCGTGCTGCGCAGCGACGAGGACGGCGACAGCAGCGGCCTCGGGCACCTGGACGGCCTGGCCGCCCGGGCCCGCGCGGCCGGGCTCCCGGTGACGCTGACCGTGACCGGCACCGAGCGGCCGCTGCCGCCCGAGGTCGACCAGGCCGCCTACAGGATCGTGCAGGAGGCGCTCACCAACGTCAGCAGGCACGCCCGCCCGGCCGGCGTGGCCGGCGGCCACGTATGCGCGACCGTGCACCTGCACTACGCGCCGAACGCCCTCGAGATCCAGGTCGACGACGACGGCCTGAGCCTCAGCCTGAGCCACGCCAACGCCAACGCCAACGGCAACGGCAACGCGAGCACCGCCAACGGTCACGGCAGCGGCAGCGGCAGCGGCAGCGGCAGCGGCAGCGGCCTCGGCCTCATCGGGATGCGCGAGCGCGTCGCCGCCCTCGGCGGTAGGCTCCAGGCCGGCCCCCGCGACGACGGCGGCTTCCGGGTCGCGGCCGAGATCCCCGCGACGTGATCAGGATCCTGCTCGCCGACGACCAGGCCCTGATCCGCAGCGGCATCCGCTCGCTGCTCGAAGCCGAAGACGACATCGAGGTCGTGGCCGAGGCGTCCGACGGCCGGCAGGCCGTCGACCTGGCGGCCATGCACCGGCCCGACATCGCGCTGATGGACATCCAGATGCCGGTCCTCGACGGGATCGAGGCGACCAGGCAGATCGTGGCCGACGAAACCCTGAGAGACGTCCGCGTGGTGATCCTCACCAACTTCGGCCTCGACGAGTACATCTTCCGCGCGCTGCGGGCGGGCGCGGCCGGCTTCCTGCTCAAGGAGACCGAGCCGGCCGGCCTGCTCGAGGCGCTGCAGGTCGTCATGCGGGGCGACTCGCTGCTGTCGCCGTCGATCACCCGCCGGCTGATCAGCGAGTTCGTCGCCCGCCCGCCGGACGCGGTCGCGGCCGCGGGCATGGAGACCCTCACCAACCGCGAACGCGAGGTGGCGGCCCTGGTCGCGCACGGCCTGTCCAACGACGAGATCGCCGAGGCGATGGTGCTCAGCCCGGCCACCGCCAAGACCCACGTCAGCCGGGCGATGATCAAGCTCGGCGCGCGCGACCGGGCCCAGCTGGTGGTGTTCGCCTACCAGGCCGGCCTGGTCACCCCGAAACGCCGCGACGCCGACGCTTGACCCACACGACCGCTTGACCCTCACGTAACGGCAGGGGCGATCCTCAAGTCATGGTCAGCATCGGAGAGTTCGCCCGGATGGGCTCGGTATCGGTCCGGACGCTCAGGCACTACGACGAGATCGGGCTGCTGCACCCGGCCCACGTGGACCGGGCGACCGGCTACCGCAGCTACGGGGCCGACCAGCTCGCCCAGCTCAACCGGATCATCGCGCTGAAGAACCTCGGCTTCTCCCTCACCCAGACCGGCAAGCTGATCAGCGAGATCACCGTCGACGAGCTGCGCGGCATGCTCGCACTGCGCCGCGCCCAGCTGGAGCAGGAACTCTCCGAGTACACGACCAGGCTCCGCGAAGTCGAAGCCAGGCTCCGCTACATCGAAGGAGAAAACGCCATGCCCGCAGACGACATCACGATCAAGCAGATCCCGGCGACGGGAGTAGTGGCCATCGCCGGCACCGCCGCCGGCATCGGCC
>Ga0335075_10007971_pt1 | contig 16268 bp, 16 predicted proteins | sample Lox_Sample_24_FD_206723 | JGI IMG/M metagenome (GOLD analysis project Ga0335075, IMG submission 206723) | Soil microbial communities from Loxahatchee National Wildlife Refuge, Florida, United States - Lox_Sample_2.4 | ecosystem: Environmental > Terrestrial > Soil > Wetlands | place: USA... | reverse complement strand
TGTAAGGCGTAACGCGTTTGACTTCGAGCACACTCCAACCGCCAGACTGGGCGCGTGACGTCCGGCGAACTGACAATCTCCGAAGTGGCCGAGCGCACCGGCCTGACCCGGCACACTTTGCGCTACTACGAGCGAGATGGGCTCATGCTCGGTGTCGGCCGGGCTGGCTCCGGGCATCGCCGTTACTCCGAACGCGACCTCGGCTGGATCGAGCTGATCACCAAGCTGCGGGCAACCGGCATGCCGATCCGCGAGGTCCGCAGGTACGCAGAGCTAGTCCGCGCTGGCGACGGGAACGAGGACGACCGGCTCGCGCTCCTGCGGGCCCACCGCAAGCGGGTCCTGGCGCAGCTCGACGCGATGACGGCCCACCTCGACGCTATTGATCTGAAGATCAGCTACTACGCCAGCGCGGCCGATCCGTGCGAGTCGCCGGACAGCTACCTCAGTTCGCCCCGTCCAGCAGCTGGCGCTGTCCCGCGCTGAGCTGCAGATCGACCGCCGCCAGGCTCTCGTCGAGCTGCTCCACGGAGGATGCACCGATGAGCGGCACGACTGGCAGCTCGCCGCCGATCAGCCAGGCCAGCACCACCTGGTTCGGCGTGGCGCCGGTCTCCGTCACGACCTGATCGAGCGCCTTGAGCCGGGCGCGAGTCCCCGGATGGTCGTAGGCGCGGTCCATGTCCTTGGCCGGACGGGTATACGCGCCGCCGAGCAGCGGCGAGTATGCCACCAGCGTCCTGCACGGCTCGGACCGGAGATAGCTAAGGATCGACCCGTCCGCGACGCCGATCTCACCGTCCTGCGAGAACCGCAGATCGGGGATGTCGGTGCGCATGCGCAGATACGTGTGGTGGTACTGCAGCACCTCGGCGCTCGCGCTCCCGGCAGCGGCCGCAAGGCTCCGCGCCCGTTCCACCTGCCAGGCCCAGTGGTTGCTGAGGCCGAGGAGGCCGACTACGCCGTCGGCAACCAGCTCCCCGAAAGCCGCCACCTGCTCGTCTAGCGGAACCCCGGTCTGATCAGGGACATGCGCATAGTAGAGGTCGATCCGCTCCACGCCGAGGCGTTCCCGGCTACGCTCGCTGGCCTCCCGTATGACCGCCCGGGACAAGCCTTCGCGCGGAGTGTCGAAGCCGGTCGCCGGCACGATCGGCCGTGCTCCGACCTTTGTCGCGATGACGATCCCGTCACCGGTACCGCGGCTGGCACGCCAACGGCCGAGCAGTGCTTCGCTCTCGCCGCCCCGCGTGCCGTTCACGAAGAACAAGTAGTTGTTCGAGGTGTCGATGAAATTCCCGCCCGCCTCGACGTACCGGTCCAAGATCGCAAACGACGTCGCATCGTCGGTCGTGGTGCCGAACCGCATCGCGCCAAGGCTGAGGACGCTGACCTTGCGCGCCGAAGACGGGTCGCTTCCGATAGTTGTGTATCGCATGACCCGACGCTCGCAGTTCGCGCGCGCTCGAAGTCAAACCAGCGGACCGTTTCAGCTCGTCTGAAGTTGCGCGCTCAGTGCGGCCCGTAGAGCATGGGCGAGCGATGTGACGATGCGACAGGGAGTGTCGGGTGACGGCGCTGCCGTGTCCGTTCACCGGCTGGCTGAGAAGATGACTACATGTCCATCGACGGCTGGTTGCACGGGTGAAGCTGCGCATCGTTGCTGTCGCGCCGGATACCGTCGTGCAGTGGCGCGACGTTCACAATGCTGTCATTCCTGCCCACATCCTGACCAGCGACGAAGTGTTCGAGCGCCTGACACGCAACCGCCTCACCCTTGCCTACGACGGAGCTGCGCTGGTCGGCAACGCCACCATCCGCCCACCCGGGCCAGACACTATGGCGGCGACAGTGATCGTGCGCATCCTGCCGGAGTACCGCCGGAGGGGCTTTGGATCCGAGTACCTGGCCGCGATGCTGGCGGAGGCGCGCAGTATGGGCGCGCGGCGGATCGAAACCGTCGTTCTCGGGTCGAACGAAGCTGGCCTTGCGTTCGCCCTCAGGCACGGCTTCGCGGAGTTCGACCGCTACGTCCTTGAGGGCGAGGCCGCCGAGTACGTCGACCTCTACCTGGTGGCCTGAGGACGGCCTCAGCGCGGGTACTGGCGGGTCTGGCGCCGCCGTCAGGTGGCCGCCGGCGCCATCGAGAGGAGGGTTTCCTGGGCCAGGTCGACGTGGGAGCTGTGCTCAAGCAGCGCGCTGAGGTCTGCAGTGAAGCTTGCCTGGTCCTGCTCGCTGTAGCTGAGGAACGTCGCGCGGGTGCGCTCGACGCCCGAGATTGCCGCCGCGGGAAGGCGGAGCGCCCTGGTGTGAATAAGCTCGACCGTCTCGCCGAACAACGCGGTTTCCTGGAGCGTGGCGACCCAAGCTGGCTGGCTGGCCGATCGCACGGTCCTGCGGCTGTACTTCGTCCACAGCTCCCGCAGCCGCGACCTGAGCGGCTCGGGATAGCGCTCTTCGGTGGTCAGCAGCGCCAGCCAGCCACCGGGCCGCAGCAGCTGGGCGGCTTTGGCCAGGCCGACGCCGGGGTCAACCCAGTGAAACGCCGTGGCCGACACGATGAGATCAAAGCGCTCGCTGGCCGCGAACTCCTCAAACGAAGACACCTCGAAGGCGACCATCGGGTCTGCCACGTTACGTCGAGCAGCCTGGATCATCGCCTCGCCGATATCGATGGCGGTCAGGTTGAACGCCCGGCCCGCGAGCTGCCGGGTGAGCTGGCCCGTGCCACAGCCGATCTCAAGCACGTTGGAACCGCGGCCGACCGCGGCGCGCGCGAGAACGGCATCGACGATCTCAGCGGGATAGCTCGGGCGGGTGGCGTCATACAAGCCGGCGACACCGTCGAAAAGGCACCGCAGTTCCTCCCGCCGTCTGCGCTGCTGCTCGGTTTCGGCAATCACGGTCACCGTCCCTCCAGAGCGGGGCGAGGAGTGAGTTCATGCATCAGGAAGGCCAGGATGTCAGCGGTGAGTTCGTTGCGCTGGGCCTGAGTCGAGCCTTGGCCGTGACCGGCGTGCGGGTCGATTCGCAGCAGGACCGGGCGGTCCGACGCGGTGGCCGCCTGCAGCCTGGCGGCCATCTTGGCTGGCTGCCACACCGCCAGGCGCGGGTCGTTGAGGCCGGCCGTGATCAGCACGGCCGGGTAGCGGACGCCGTCTTCCACTCGCAGATAGCAGTCGGTTATCAGCAGGTCATTCAGGCCGGAGTCGGTGGTGACGCTGCCGTGCTCGGGCACGTTGACCGGGCCGTTCTCACTGAACTCGAACCTCGTGGTGTTGGTGGCCGGTACCTGCATCACCATCGCGGCCCACAGGTCCGGGCGCCGGACCAGAGCGCCGCCGGCCGGGATGCCCCCAGCGCTGCCGCCTTCCCCGGCTAGCCGCTCAGGGCTGGTGTAGCCATGGTTGATCAGGTACTCAGCGCAGTCGATGAAGTCGGTGATGGTGTTTTCCTTGCGCGGCCCCAGCCCGGCCTCATGCCACTCGCGGCCGTATTCGCCACCGCCACGCAGGCCCGCGTAGGCGTAGACACCGCCGCGTTCGTACCAGGCGAGCATCTCCGGCTCGAACAGCTGGGACGGCACGTAGCCGTAGGAACCGTATCCGCTGAGGATCGCCGGGTTGGCGCCGTCGAGTGCCAGCCTTTTGTGGTGGACGACACGCAACGGGATGGGCGTCCCGTCGCGAGCCCGAACCCGCAGGTCGGAGGTCACGATGTCGCTGAAGTCGGCCGCATCCGGCGGCAGCCAGCCTGTGTCGGTGAGCGTGCCGGTCACCCCGTCGTACCGGTACGCACGCGGGGACTGGGTCCAGGAGCTGAGCGTGATGAACGCCTCTGGCCGGTGCGGGTGAGCAGTCCACTGCTTGATCGCGCCATCGACCGGAAGCGTCACGTCCCGCGGGGGTCCGCCAGCCAGCGGCACCCGGCGGACCCGGCTGATCCCGGCGTCGAGTTCGTGTACCAGCAGCTGATCACCCACGACGCGAATCCCGGCCACAGCCCGCTCGCCGCCCGGCAGCACTACCGTGGCGCTGCCGAGATCGGGCGCTGCGAGCGGGACGCTCACCACCCGGGAGCGGGGCGCGTCGTGGTGAGTGACCAGGTAGAGGTCATCGCCGTGCACGGCGATGGCCGTCACCCCGTCGGCAGGCCCGGCGACCCGCTGCCACGGGCAGGCTGGCGGATCGGCGAGCCCGGCGCGTGGCGCGACGTACAGCGAGCAGTCTGACATCTCCTCGCCAATCGGGCCGGCCAGCGCGCTGTGGGAGATGATCGCGATCATCCAGTCCGAGCCGGCCGGAGTGAGCACGAACGGGCGGTCGATCGGGGTCATCGGCACCCTGGCGCTGAGGCCGCGGGCCAGCACCACGAGGTCGTCGTCGGCCTGCCTGCCCAGCCGGTGCAGGCAGGCCCGGCTGTTGAACCGTCGCTGCTGCGGCGGCGTCCCTGGCGGCGGGGCTAGGTAGCGGTGACAAACAAGCGCATCGCAACCCGGCACCCAGCTGACCGCACCGTGAAACGTACCCGGCACTGTCTCGTCCAGCAGATCCCCGCTGTCGGCATCGACGACGCGCAGCGTGCTTTGCTCAGATCCGCCCTGCGAGACGCCGCAGGCGACCAGGCGCCCGTCAGGTGAGGGCTCGTACCAATCGAGGCTGCTGTGCTCAGGACCGGGCAGCTTCGCCGGGTCGAGGACTACCCGCCTGCCCAGGCCGTCATCGACCATCAGGGCCGCTGAGCCCTCGCCAACTCGCTGCAAGACGAACATCCGGTCGCCGGCCAGCTTGAACGACGACCTCAGAGTTGCCGCGCCGGTCAGCACAGTGATCCGTGCACGAAGGCCTTCCCTGCCGGGCAGCGCAGCCAGCACCGACGTGGCGTAGACGGCCTGCCCGGAAAGCCAGTCGCGCACCTCCTGGCAGTCGGCATCCTCCATCCACCGGTAAGGATCGGCCAGAGCGATGCCGAAGCGCTCCTCCCGTACCACGTCCACGCGTGCCACAGGCGGAGCCCCGACTGGACCTAGCGAGTCAGGCATAAACCACGGAATACCACAAGAACCGCAACACACCAACCAGCAGCCAACGGCCGTGCAGGCAATGCCGATGAGCCGGCAGGCGAGGTAGCTGGCTAAGCTCCAGCCATGACTGAGGCGGCTGAACAGTCCGACGGGCCGGAGGCTCGCGGCGAGGTGGAGTCCGTGCTGGCGGTTCTCGAACGCAACCGGCGGACCTTCGCCTGGAAGACGGCCGGCCTGGACTCGGCGGGTCTGCGCGCCACCACAGCTGCCAGCGCGATGACGCTTGGCGGCCTGATCAAGCACACAGCGTTGGTGGAGGCCGACTGGCTGGCCGTCAAACTCGCCGGGCAGGAGTACGGCCCCCCTTGGGATGCTGTGGACTTCGATGCCGATCCTGACTGGGATTGGCGCACCGGTGCCCAGGATGCTCCGGAAGATATCTACGCCGTGTGGCGGGACGCGGTCACGAGGTCCCGCGCACTGGTCGCCGGAGTCATCAAGGAGCGGGGACTGACCGGCCCGGCATCCTTCAGCTGGCCGAACGGGCGCACGCCCACGGTCCGCGAGATGCTACTCGACATGATCGAGGAGTACGCGCGGCATACTGGCCACGCGGACGTCCTGCGTGAGGCTGTCGACGGCCGCGTCGGTGAAGGCGCGCCCGAGGATTTCACCTTCTAGGGCGGCCTCATCTGACGGCCGCTGGCCCGCCGAGCCCGCACCGGTGCCCGACAGCGGTGCTGCCTCGCGGGTATCCATACCGCAGCCATTGCCACTCCCGTGAATGTGCCTTTGGTCCTGCCGGAGTCAGGACCTCCGCTCGTATTGGCGACCGCCTTATGAGGCGAACCTGATGGCAGAGCCCGAAGGAACCGGGTTCACGAGCGAAGAAAGAAGGCGGATTCCAATGGCAAGCCCACTGGACATCCTCGGTGAGCCATCGGCACGCCAGAACCTCCGGGTGTGGGAATGGCTCAAGGAATCCAAGGCCGCGGCGGTGGCCTGGACGGCAATCAGGATCTGGCTTGGCATCATGTGGATCCAGGCCGGAGTTGCCAAGCTATGGGGCGCCGAGAACCCCGGCTTCCTGCACAACAACGGCGCCGCAGTCGCCGGCTTCGCCGGCCACGGCGTCCCTGCCTACACCTGGTGGGGCCACTTCCTGACCGGCTTCGTCGTCCCGAACGCCGGCTGGATCGCCGTCCTGGTCGCGGTCTGCGAATTCGCCATCGGCATCGCGCTGTGCCTCGGCTGCTTCACCCGCATCGCAGCGATCGGCAGCCTGGCCCTGCTGTTCACCTACGTCATGTCCGGCACGGCGAGCGTCTGCGCCTTCTACGCCCTGTGCGCCATCGTGCTCCTCACCTTCTGGCGGACCTCCAGCTGGCTCGGAATCGACGGCCTCGCCGCCAGCTACCGGCAGCACCACAAGAACGAACGCGACCTCCACACACCAGTCCGCCGCTTCCTGAGCCGGGTCGCCGCCGGGACCCCCACGGTCAGCAAGACCGCATAACTGGTCCGTTCCTCGGCCAGACCCAGCAGATGCGGCCCGCACGATATGGGCCGCATCGGTCGTCCGCGAACTCATTGACGAGCCCGGGCAGGGGCTGCCAGGAGTCAGGGGCTACCAGGAGATGAGGCCACTAGCGGCGAAGTACTCGCCGGTTGGACCGTCGTGCCCGATCTGCGCCATCCGGACGATGATCTCGGCGCCCTCCTCGACAGACTGGGTGCCGGTGCGGCCGTTGAGGTCGGTCGCGGTGTAGCCGGGGTCCACTGCGTTGATCTTGATGCCGGGGAATGCCTTGGCGTATTGCACTGTGACCGTGTTGACCGCGGTCTTGGATGCCGGGTAGGCAACTCCCTGGTAGAAGTGCACCGGACCTGCGGCGTTCGCCAGGTCGGCCGTCTTGGACAGCCCGCTGCTCACGTTGACTATGACCGGTGCAGCAGAGCGCTGCAGCAGCGGCAGGAACCCGTGAAGCATCCGGACCACGCCGAAGACGTTCGTCTCGAACAGCGCCCGCATGTGCTCCGCGGTCTCGTCCGCAGGGCCGATGACGCCGTTAGCCGGAGTGCGGCCTTCGATGCCGGCGTTGTTGACCAGGACGTCCAGTCCGCCGTCGGCCTCGATCGTCTTGGCCGCCGCCACGACAGAGCCGTCGTCGGTCACGTCGAGCTCGACAAATCGTGCGCCCAGCCGCTCGGCTGCCGTGCGGCCGCGCTCGGGGTCGCGCGCTCCGAGGTAGACGGCGTGGCCAGCGGCGATCAACTGGCGGGCGGTCTCGTAACCCAGGCCCTTGTTCGATCCGGTGATGAGTGTCGTCGTCATGAGCCCTTCTCCGCTCTCATTCAGGCCAGCGCCCGGCACGTTCTGTCCCGCGTCGGCGAGTAACTAACTAGTTACTTAGTTTAGAAAGTAGATAACCGGTTAGTCAAATCGTAGACTTGAGGCATGAGCGCAGAGCAGACGAAGGCGCGCATCCTCGGCGCCGCGTTCCGGGAGTTTGCCGAGCATGGCGTCGCCGGCGCGCGCGTGGACCGCATCGCCAAGAACGCCGCGTGCAACAAGAACTTGATCTACGTCTACTTCGGCAGCAAGGAAGCCCTGTTCGCCACGGTGCTCGACCAGCACCTCTCCGACGCCTACGCTGGCATCCCCTTTACCGCCGAGGACCTGTCTGGCCTGGCTCGCCGCGTGTTCGACTACGCCCAGGCCAACCCGGACGTCTACCGGTTGCTGGCGTGGGCGACGCTGGAACGCGGTACCGCCCTGCCGCCAGCGCGGGAAAGCGAGCACGACCGCAAGCTGCCGCTGATTCAAGCGGAGCAGGAGTCGGGCGCCATCCACACCGATGCACCGCCTGAGCTGATCCTCATGGCAGTCATGGCGCTAGCCACCGCGTGGTCGCCGGTCTTTCCTTTCGGCGCGACCGCCAACCCGGCGAGCGACCTGTCATCCGACGCGGTACGCGCCGCCGTGGCAGACATGGTCGGCCGGATCGTCGGTCAGCAGTGACGTGCCGCGCCCGGAATAGATGGGTGCAGAAACTACGGCCGTTTTACTGACTGCCCAGTGAGCTCCAGGTTGCGCCGTGCCGAGGCAAAAGCCGATAATGCGGTGCACTCGTACTTAATGGCACTCGAGCGAGGGCGTCGTAGGGACGGCACAGCACACCCGGGGGAGGACCGGTGGCCAGCACTATCCCTCCGCAGCCAGACACGGTGGGATTCCGCTCTGGTTACCGGATCTCGGGGTACCGGCTGGAACAGCAGATCGGCCGCGGTGGCATGGCCGTCGTGTTCGGCGCGTACGACGAGCGGCTGGAACGTCAGGTGGCGCTGAAGATCCTGGCCCCGGCAATGGCACAGGACAAGGACTTCCGGCGGCGTTTCATCGCGGAGTCACGCGCCGCGGCTGCGGTTGAAGATCCGCACATCATTCCGGTCTATGAAGCTGGCGAAGCCGACGGTGTCCTGTTCATCGCCATGCGTCTGGTTCCCGGCGGAGACCTGCGGACCCTGGTAACCGAGCGCGGTCCGCTCGCACCCGTCCGCGCGGAATGGATCGTGTCGGCGGTCGCGTCGGCACTCGACGCAGCGCACGCCTGCGGTCTGGTGCACCGCGACGTTAAGCCGGCGAACATGCTGCTCGATGTCCGGCCAGGCCGGCCAGATCATGTGTACCTGACCGATTTCGGCGTGAGCAAGATGTCGGTGACCTCCGGCGGACTTACCGGCAACGGTCAGTTCATCGGCACCGTTGATTACGCTGCGCCCGAGCAGATCCTCGGACAGCCAGTAGATGGCCGGACCGATCAGTACGCGCTCGGCTGCGCTGCCTTCGAATTGCTGTGCGGGCATCCTCCGTATTCCGGCAAGCAGGGGCCGGCCGCCATGTACTCGCATTTGTCTGCGCCGCCTCCGGCCGCGACATCCGAGCGGCCCGAACTGCCCGCAGCCGTGGACAGCGTGTTCGCCAGAGTGCTCGCGAAGTCGCCTGCCGACCGCTATGAGAACTGCCAGGAGTTCGCTAGGGCGCTGCGCGCCGCCCTCGGCCTGAAGCCTTACCTCCCCGAAGGTCCGGCGGCTCCTGGACAGGCAGACCTGGAGCTGGTCGGCGGGGATGCCGCGCGCAGCCAGCCCAGCCAAGGTCCTGTCGCGTCCGGCAAGTCCGCGGCCAGCGTCGCAAGGCCGGCCGGTGACGCCACGGACCCGCGGGTCACATCGCAGCTGACCGCCGGCGGGAGTGCGGCTGCGCCGGCCTTCCGCTCCCGCAGGCTGCTGGCCAGCGCTGCCATTGCGGTGATCCTGCTGGCAGCGGCTGCGGCAGCTGTCTGGTTCGGCCGCGGGCCCGCATCAGCTCCGGTAGCTCCTTACCGGTTCGCTGCACAGCGTTACGCTGGCGTGCTGGCGATCACGCAGCTGTGGACCCTGACCGGGTCGGGTGGGTCCTCACTCGACGTGAGCATGACGGTCAGCAACTCCTCCGGCAAGGCGGTGACCGCACAGCTCGCCGAGCCCATACCGACGGGAGTCGCGTCCCGCCTCGCTTCGGTCACCTTCACTGGCCCGGCGACCGTCGTGGCTCAGAGCCCCCTGGTGGTCTGGGACTTGAGCCTGGCGGCTCACAGCGACGCCGTGGTGAGCTACCGGGTCCACGAGCCGCCCAGCGGCCTGAGCGAACAGCGCCTGATGACATTTGTCGATGAGTACTACTCCGTTTCCCCGCAGCAGCAGCTGAAGCTGATTGCTGACCTCGGTGCCGTCACGAAGATGTGGATCAGCCCGCATGAGGTGTGGCTGAACGTCGGCCAGGAAGCCCGGCTCACGGTTCACGGGCGCCTGTTCAACCACAAGCTTGCCCCGCCGGCTGACCTCACCGGAGCGACATGGACGACAACAAATCGCGATGTGCTAACCGTGAGCCACAGCGGACGCGTAGTCGGTATATCGCCCGGCAAGGCACTGGTATGGGTACAGATCGGCAGTGTCCGTGCGCGCGCGATCGTGGTGGTCACCGGCAGCGGCCTCGGAGCCCCGGCACCTGGTGGCCAGACCCAGCCACCGGTGCAGTCGAGCACGTCGCCTTCGCCGTCAACTTCGCCGCCGACAAGTTCGCCGCCCCCGACAGGGTCGCCGACGCCGACCAGCCCGCCGTCTAGTCCGGGAGAGCAGACGTCTGCGCCGTCGGTAACTGACGCGCGGCCTAGTGGGGGTTTACGTTGACGGAGAACGAGTTGGTGGCCAGGCCCTGGCCGTCCTGCCACACCTCGAAGCCGGCTTCGACGCTGATCAGCCACCACGATTTGTTGAGGTAGCCGCGGCCCACCGCGTCGGCCTCGAGGTGCCGCAGGTCCAGCTTGCCAACCGAGCGTTCGCCGCGCGTCATCAGGTAGGTGACGGTGTTAAAGCCGTGGGCGTTGCCGTACCACACGTTGTACGTGTGGCCGCCGACGCGGACGTTACTGGCGACCTGGCGGCCGTACGGGTGCTTGGGCCCTTGGCGACGTAGCCAGACCATTAGCTCGGTGCCGTTGGCCTGGCCGCCGGTGGTGCTGGTCCGGTTGAACCAGATGTCGTAAGCCGCGTTATAGATGTTCTTGCTGCCGCCGGGCTGAGTGGTGCTCCAGCTCGTCGTTACGGTGCCAGCGCGGATTTTCGACACCTGTATCGGCAACCCGCTGCCGGACGTGCACGCGCCGTAGTTGCAGCCCTTGTAGATGTCCGGATAGCCGCCGGGCGCGCCCTCGCCCCCGTTCGCGATCGATGAGTTCACCATCCTGAACTCAGTGTTGCCGTTCGTGGTGATGCACTCGGGGCGGCCCGACCCCCACTCGTTGTTATCGACGGTGTAGGCGCCGCCGTCGACGCTGGCTGTCTGCGAGTTGCACAGCGTCGTGGTGCCCGCCTCCGAACTGACGGCTGGAAGACTCACTGCTAGGATGCCGCCCGCGAGCAACAGCGCGGCGGGTAGTGCGACGGTGCGTGTGAGGGGGGTCATTCTCGCCTTCCGGGATGACGGGCCAACCGTGCCTGCGCACGGGCATGCGCTGGCCCCTCAGGGTGCTGGTAAGCGAGAGGGTAGGGAAAAACCGGGACGAATTTCGTCGTACGTGCGAATGAGATTTGCGTACGCCAGTTGCGGGGCTGCTAGCTACGCCAATTGGCGTAGGCAGGAATCGAAGGCCGCGAGCAAAGCGCGGCTAATGCCCCGCCACCATCTCCCTGGGCTAATCGGGGCGGGCCCCCTTGCAATGATCGCCACAAGAGCGGGCCAAGAATGTGTGGCTTCGTTGGTGCGGGTCACTGGCAGACGGGTAATTCGCCTCACCCTGGGTACGCTCGCGCGGCAAGACGGGTACATGACATCAACGCGCCATGGCCTATCGGACGCGAATGGAAGTACTCCGCAATCTCTGATCGGAGGGAAGAATGCAGCCGACCCGTGAACTGATCGACAGCCTTGCAGTGCACGCGGCTTTCGATTCCGGAACCCTCACGCGTGTCATGGACGCTCTTTCGAGTTGCGAGGAGGCCGTCACGGCGTGCTCAGCCGGCATGGTGGCCGCCCAGGACATCGACCGGACGCGCGCATCAGTGCTGCGCGACCTGGACTGCAGTGACGTTGTAGCGACAACCCGTCGGATGCTCACCCGGGCGACGGCGGACGACATCACGCTGGTCACGGCGCAGCTCGAGGCATGCCTGATCGCATGCCGGCGCAGTGAAGAGCAGTGCAAGCTGACCGCAGAAGACCACGAGCACTGCCGGCTGTGCACGACCGCTACGCATGAGGCCGCCGAGGCATGCGGCCAGGCGCTGGAAGTTCTGCGCGGCTGAAGAGCGCTCGTCACCGCGTCCAAGGCGGGGTAATCCAGGAGCCGTCCGGCAGCACGCCGCGGAAACCGACGCTGGTGGTGACCCAGGCGGTGGCCGGCCGGTCGGCAAGGTTGTCCACCCCGAACTGAGCACCTGCCGGTACCAGGATCACGTCACCAGCAACCGCCTGCTCGGCGCCGCCGTCCACGCTGGCGTGAATGGTCCCGCTGAGGACATACAGCACCTCCTCGCGCGACACGTGATGCCGGACCCCCGTGCTGTGGCCGGGGATTTCGATGCGCCAGCCACACAACTCCCGGCTGCCGCGGTCCGGGCTCGCATAGGCGGTGAAGCTGGTGCCGTGCATCTCGTGCACGGCGGCCTGGTCGGCGTGAATGACCGGCACCGGATCCTCCTAAGATAGGCAAGTAGCTTGCGTATATGCTCAAGCAACTTGCCTAATCTGTCAAGCTGGAGCGATGCGGAACCATGACGCCCAGTCGCTTGCTTTTGGCTTGCTGGCAGCCAGCCGCGCCCTGGTCGACGGCGTCTCCGCCGGGGTCAGGGCCCGCGGCTTCGGTGACGTGCGCCCCGCGCACGGGTTCGCCTTCGCCCTGCTCTCGGCCGGCGGCGCCACCATCACGCAGCTGGCTGAACACTTGGACGTGACCAGGCAGGCCGCAGCGCAGCTCGTCGACGAACTCATCGCCAAGGGCTACGTAGAGCGGCACCCGCACCCGCGGGATGCCCGCGCACGGCTGATCGTGCTCACCGACAAGGGCAGGGCCTGCACCCGGGCTGCTGAGGCGGCTATCACGGACACGCTCCAAGCGTGGGAAGCAGTGCTTGGCCCGGAAGGGCTGCTCTCTCTCCGCGACGACTTGCTCCGGGTCGCACCGGACGGCCCGCTCCGGCCTACCTGGTGACTAGTCGCGTGGTACACCTTGCCTCGACGCGCGGGACTACATGACAGCGACCCAGAAACGATATATCGTGTCTGCGTGAATTCATCGCTGTCCCCCGAAGAGATCCGCGCCGCTGCAGAAACCCACAACGAGCTCGGACCGGCCTACCGGGACGCGGTGATCGAGTCGTTCCTGGACAAGGTTGGCCGCGAGATCGACGCCCGGGTGGACACGCGGCTGACGCAATATCAATCCGCGCAGCCATTCGTACGGGGCCGGCGCGGCCATTCCGGCTCCCCGATGGCGCTCGCGGTCATCTCCATGGTTCTCGGCATCCCGATCAGCGCCATTGTCGTCGCAGCTGGCACGCATCCTGCGGGGTTCATGGGCCTGCTGGTGGTCTGGATCGCCATCACCGCTATCAATGTCGCTTACAACGTCAGCTACGCGGCCAGATCGGGGCGGCCGTCAGACCGCCGCTGACGCGCCGAGACCCGCGTCAGTCGAGCGGCTGCCTGGCGACTGCAGCCGGCTTCCGCCCGGCGAATAGCCAGCCGCCGGCTGCGGCGACGAGTGGCAGCCCGAGCAACAGGATCAGCACGTCCGTCAGCGGCACGTCGCCGAACAGCGCGGACAGATCCCCGTGCGCCCAGACCAGCGCGGTGACCACGGCGAACGCCATGCCGAGTACTGCGCCAAGCAGCCCGAGCGCGCCCGCGGTCGCCGCGGTGATCGCCCGCCGGGTCGCGCTGCTGGCCCCGGTCGCAGTAAGCGTGCGCAAGTCCGGCGCGGTCTCGCTGCGGATCAGGCCGACGGATGCGGCCAGCACGCCGAGCGCGAGAATAATGCCGAGCGCGGTACCGCTGTCGGCGACCTCGCCCAGTTCCGGCCCGGCGGAGGCGATCTCGAGCGGTGCCTCGTAGGCGAGTGTCACTCGCCGGGCGGCCCGTATCTGTGTGGCGGTGAGCGGGCCAGGTGCCTGGATCAGCCAGCCGAACAGCCCGGTCTGCAGGTGGTACTTGCGTACCGCGTGCTCGGTGATCACGGTGTTCGGCGCGGAGTAGCCGGTTGGCAGGTTGCTGACCGTCTGCATCGCGGGGCTGGCCAGGCAGTCATTGCTCGGCGTGCAGGACTGACCGGCAATGCCGCCTTGTTCGCTACCGTCGGGCTCACCACCGTTGCCGGCTTGCCAGATCATCTGCATATCCGGCAGGCCGGCCAGCCCCGGGCGCGAGGTGAGGAAGTCTGTGTCCGGAGCGATCTGGCTGGCCTTGATCCCGTATGTAGTCAGCAACTGCGGAGTGGCCACGTACACCGAACCGGCGAAGTTGCTGTCACTGTGTGGTGACACACCGGCCTTTGACAGCGTGGCCGTAGCTGTCAGTAGCAAGATCGAACGGGCGCGCATGCCAGCGGCGAGGCCCGCCAGGCGCCTGGTCAGGCTGGCCTCCTGAGCAGTGCTGAGCGGAAGCATCATGCCGGGAGAAGGGCTGCGGCCCGCAGTGACGACGAGCTGACTGCTGGACAGGTTGGAGCCGGCCGGGCTAAGCGGGTTGCCGAACCGTTCGCTGCCGACGAGGCAGATCACCATCGCCAGGAACATGGCGAATGCGACCGCCGCCAGCGCTGCACCAGACCGGGCCCGGTAGCGGGCGAGGTCACGAAGCGCGATCCGGATCGCGACCGGAAGCCGCGGTCCGGCGCCGGCTGCCAGCACGGTGATGCCCAGCGGCGCGAGCAGGAAGACGCCCACGATCACGCCAACCAGGCCAATGAGCAGGGGCAGCGCGTGGGGCCCGCCGTTGCCCCCGGGCGGCTGGGCCAGGCCGCCAGCGAACGCCAGGATAGCCAGCCCGGCCGCGAATGCGATGACGCCGGGCAGGACCGACCGGTGCACGGCCTTCGGCGGCGCGGGCCGGCCAGACAGTGCGGCCACCACCGGGACCGCGGCCATCGTCTTAGCCGGGCGTCGGGACGCCAGCACCGACGTCGCGATTGCGAACACCGCCGCAATGGCGATCGCCCACCAGGGCAGACTGGCCGGGTCGACGACATGGCCCGCATCTCGCTGCAGCGTAGGCGCGTAGGCGAACCAGGCGGCCAGGCCAAGCACCGCTCCGGCAACCGCCCCGGCCACGCCGACCACAAGCCCGTTGACGATCATGACCAGGCGGAGGTTGCGTTCGGTCGCGCCGATCGCGCTGAGCATGCCGAGGGCGCGGAGCCTGCGCTGGGCCATCACGGAAAAGCTGGCTACCGACAGCAGCCCGATAAACGCCAGGCCGAGTACCTCCACCACGAGGATGAGCACCGCCTGCGACGGGCCGCCCGTCATCTCATTGGGAACGGACAGTACCGCCGCCGGCACCCCCGGCAGTGTCACGTCGCCGTCGCCGCCCGCGAGCCGTGCCGCGGCCGAGCCGAGCAGCATGATCACCCGGCTCGGGTGCCTGACCTGACCCGGCGCAACGAGCGCGAACTCGTCCGACAGGTTGCTGGGGTCCTGCACGATGCCGGTCACCCGCCAGGTCGTGCCGGCGGCCCGCCAGCGGCCGCCCGCATGGGCGCCGTACAGGGTCGCCACCTGACTGGTCAGCGCCACCTGACCCGGCCCGGCTGGATATGCGCCGCTTACCAGGCTGAGCAGCGGAGCGTTGAAGTGCCCGTGCGGCTTCTCGGCGCGAAGCTGCACAGGCTGGGTGGTGCCGGTGGCGATGTTCTGGTTCTCGATCACATCAGCCGGGCCCCAGCGGCGCTGGATCATGGCGATGTCGGCGGCCAGGTGCAGATCGGTGCCGGGCAGCTTGGCCGTTGCGGCTGCAGTGCCGTACGCCGGCCAGTTGGGATCGCCGAGCTGCGCGTTCGTTACGACCCCGGCGCCCCAGATAGTCGCCGCGACCGCCACGGTGAGCAGGCCGAGCACGAGCAGCTGCTGGCGCCATTCGCGGCGGAACAGCCGCCAGCCCCACCGGAACACTGCGCGACGGGCGACGATGCTGCTGCCTGCGCGCGTCAGGTCGGGCGGGTCGCTCAGGGCGGTGCTCACCGGGTCTCCCTGGGCACGAGGAGGGATTCGGGACCGGAGGGCCGGGCGGTCTGCCCAGTCATCCGGCCGTCCCGCAAGAGCACTACCCGGTCGGCCCAGGCGGCCAGCTGGGCGTCGTGGGTCACCACAACCGCTGCGACGCCTCGCTGGCATGCCTCGTGCAGGAGCCGCATGACCTCGCCGGCGTTCACCGAGTCCAAGGCGCCGGACGGCTCGTCGGCCAGCAACAGCCGGCGGTCCCCCACCACGGCGCGGGCGATGGCCACTCGCTGCCGTTCCCCGCCGGACAGCTGATCGGGAAACCGGTTCGCCCGCCCGGCCACGCCCAGCAACTCCAGCGCGGCGAGCCCGGCCGCGCGCGCCGTCCGCTGCGCCACGCCGTCCAGTTCCAGCGGCAACGCCGCGTTCTCGGCGGCGGTCAGCCCCGGCAGCAGGTTGAAGTCCTGGAACACGTATCCGATCACCCGGC
>Ga0335075_10007970_pt1 | contig 16269 bp, 22 predicted proteins | sample Lox_Sample_24_FD_206723 | JGI IMG/M metagenome (GOLD analysis project Ga0335075, IMG submission 206723) | Soil microbial communities from Loxahatchee National Wildlife Refuge, Florida, United States - Lox_Sample_2.4 | ecosystem: Environmental > Terrestrial > Soil > Wetlands | place: USA... | reverse complement strand
CATCAACGCGGCTCGAAGCCCGTGCTTGGTTTGAACATTGCCGAGACGAAAGATGCTCCAAGAGGTGTTCTCTGGCTCTACACGGGCACCGCGGTCGAGTTTGAGCAGACCGACCTGCCGCGTTGCCTTGATCTCGGTGAACCAATCTTCACTTGGACGCTCAGCAATCCGGATTTCTTCTTCGGCCAGCTTCAGCTAATCCCCGGCCATCTGATCGTGCAGGGTGGATCAGTGCTGATCGCAGGCCATGATGGTAGCTCCGCTGCGCGACCACTGCTCGCGTGGAACGTAGACACGGGCGAGCGCGCCCCCTTCGAGATAGGCGAGGCCGCTCTGTTGAATGAATGGAAGCTCGGAGTGAGGGATGTAGACGGACGCTTCATGGAACTCCTGAGTCGCCCTCCGAGCCGGTCCTTCTTCGGGTAAGGGCAGCGTTGTGATCCAGAAGGCTACCGGGGCGCGCCCAGTTAAGGCTAGGCCCGCGATCGCGCAAAGAGGCGAGTATGTACATGACAACAACGCAGGTCCTCGACTTACTGCGCCAGAAACCCGGCCGGTATGTCGAGACCTATATGGGCGAATACGCTATCAAAGAATCGGACGGCACTGACGTCACAGCGACTGAGGGCGGCGTGACGTTCCCGATCCGACCGGCGAAAAGCCAAATTGATCAACTTGTAGAGGCGGGGCATTTGATCCGAGACGGCTCCAAGCTCCGACCAAAGTAGACAGCGGTCTGGACCCCGCCATGCTCATGCTCACCCGACGGATCGTGCGTCATGATCAGCGCGGCTGGCGAACGCCATGAAGGTCGATCCTCAGGAAGAGATCGCGTACTGGCGGGGCCTCTTCTACGAGGAGCGGCGCCGCGCGGAGAACCTTCGTTATTGGTTAGCCATCTTGGCCGTGGCGCTGGCAGTCTACATGATCGTTAATACACCACGGACCTTCGTGGTGCTGCTGCTTTGTGCGGGGCTCCTATACGCAATGCTCTTGGCGTGGTATCGCTGGCACAAGGCGCGCATGGCGCGCGCAATGCACCGGCGGCAAACCTAGAGATGTGAACGTCGCGCGTAGCGTCTCCGGCTCGATCGCACCACCTCGGCGGTAGGTATCGACGCGCAGGCGGAAATGCTCGCGACTCATGTCGCAGCCTCACGCCGCGGAGCGCACTGCGGCAACTCCCGAACGATCGGCGGCCGGTGCCAGCTCGCAGGGAGAAAGCGCGCCCACCTGTCGGGCGCGCGCTCAAACACGAAGTCGGCTCCGGGCGAATGCCATATGCAGCGCCCCTCGACTACCACGCGCCCCGATCGAATCACTAGCCGACAGCCGGGGGCTGATATCGTAATGAGGCCCGGGCCTGTAACCTCTACGGTGCTCATGCCGCTACCTGTTCGCCGAGTAGCTGGCGCACCGCCGCCTCAGTGAGCGCGAGCGCCTCGGCGATATCAAGCGCGGTCAGACCGCAGGCGGCCAGCTCGGCCACCGCAACGCGCATAGTCGCGAGATCCCGCGGCCGGTGCTGGTCGGCGAGCGATTCCAGTTTGAGAATTTCGTCAATCATCGGCGCAGTGATCGGCTCGCGTTGGAAAACGCCGCATCCAGCTCGGTCCGGGTGCGCGCCGCGCCAATGCGCTCGCGGGCTTGCGCGAGCCGCTCGGGGGCGCCCTGCGCCGCCTGCTCCCGAGCCTGAGAGAGCTTGAATGCTTCATACTCTTTCGTGGCACTGTCGAGGCTCCGCTTGGCAACGGCGGTACTCGAGTCGCCGCGGGTGAGTCGCTCGCCGCGCTGTTGCGATTCGACTTCGCGCTGTACTTGGTGCGAGGGCTGGAGACCGGGAAAATTAACCGACATATGCTTGTCCTCTTACCTGGCCAGAGCCGTCTCGAGCCGCGCCTTGGTCATCTCGAGTTCCGCAACCTGCCGCTCGCGGGCCTGTCCTGCGAGCGTCGCGCGCTTGGCTTCCTGCCACCGCTGCTCGGCGCTGAAGCGCGCCGCGCGCCATTCGTTGTCCCGGGTTGAGTTGATTCGTGAGAATGCGGCGTCGACAGAGCGGCGAACCTTCGTGACCAGGGACTCGGTGTTAGCGGGCGTGAGCTGCGCTCGCTCAGCCACCCCCTGCGCGAGCACACTGACAGCTAAGAGATATCCGACTTGCCCGCAACAATCGCCGATCCGCTCGGCGTGGGCGGCATGCTGGCGCAGTGTGATGCTATAGCCGTCCAGCCATGGCAGCACGGCGCGCGGTGAGTGCTTCCATTCCTGCAGCCCCCCGAATTGCTCGGCGAGCCGCTCGGCTTCGAGCTCGACAAGACGCGCCGTTTCTGCCAGGCCAAGCCGGCGGAAGTTTGCGGCGAGCTGCGCAAGCGGCAGGATCGGGTGCGTGGTTGTCATTTCGTGCTCCCACCACTAGGCCCGCGAACGGCGCCATTGGAATCGCTCCAGCCAGCCGAGTCGGCAATGCCGCCTCCGTACACCTGACTAACAGCGCGACCGTAGGTGTCCGCGCTGCGGAGTAAATTCCGCTGTCGGGGCGGTGGAGTACTGATAACTTCTCTGTTGCCCCGAACGGCACCGCTCGGCCGCGCATCGACGCGCCGGGGAGTGACGGGAAGCGGTTCAGCCCTTTGTGCTCGTCTAGTCATAACATTAACCTTCAAGATGCTGGCGGCAATTCTGCCGGCGGTGGAACAGGCTGGCGCATCGATGGATAGAATGGAAGCACATTCTCGCCGCGCTCAAGACGGCATAGCCGCACGAAACGCGCCAGCTCCTCGAGCATTTCAGCCGCGCGGTCCTGCTCGCATAGGCGACCGATCCGGCGCAGTGATTTCCTGATCGGGCTCAGCACGTCGCAACCTCCAACGTCGCCGCTCGCGGCTGGCGGCCATTGCGGTGCCCGCGCGCCAACGTCGTCGCCCGCCGCAATTCGTTCAGCCGGCGCAATGTTGACTCAGCAACGACGTGGGGTCGGTAAATCGATAAGTAGACCTCATTGCTTGGCTCTCGCGGCACGGTCCTCCACCTATGAAGCTCGGCGAACGCGCGGAACGCTTCGCAGGCGAGCAATTCAGACGCGCAACGGGGCGCGAGCGGACAATCAACGCATGGGCCGGATGCGGCGCCGCTGTCAAACTCCGGCGAGCGGCTCACGCTGCAAGCCCCGCGGGAGCGACGACGCGCGGCGGCAATGCACGCGGCAGTGCGCTGGGGATGGCGGGCGGTGCAGGCAGATGCATCGCCTCGAGGCGCATCACGAGCCCGGTGTCAGTGCTGAAATTGTGCTTCGTGCGAATGACACGCAACGGGAGATCGGTTGCGGTTTCGATGCGGACCGAGGCGCCCGGAATCAGCGTCGTATCGTCGCATTCAAACTCAACGGCAAGCAGCCCGGCGGCCAGCTCGCGGAGGTACCGCTCATGCAGCAAATCGACATCCGCCTCCCTGTGCCGGTGGACTACCACAAGGTATACGGGACGACCCGCCGGAATATCCATTAAGCTCTGCGTTCTAAGTATCTTGTCCTGTATGCCCCCACCGACCAGCAACGGCAGATGCGAGCGGACTATGACCGAAACGTCAGCCGCACGGTTGCTTATGATCTTGACCGCGCGCCCCGTCAGAGAGCGCGGCTCGGACGAGACTGGCGGCGCGAAGATCAACTCGCCTTCAGCAACGCGCAGGTCCGCGCCCGATTCTCGCGCGAGCCACAGAAGGAGCTCGAGCGCGCTGCGGGAGCCGCCGGAGGCGCAGCCGTCCGCGTCGGAGAGGCTGCCAAGCGGGCGGGCCTCGAGCGCCTCCGGCGGCATCGTCCAGAGAAGATCAGCGCGGCGCGCGGCGCCCTCGAGGAACTGGGCAAGGGTTAGATGCCACCACGTCTCGGAACTCCAGCGCTGGTCGGACAGGCGGCCCATATAGTCCTGCGCCTGGATCTGCACCAGGCCGGCCTCAACGTCTCGGGTCCTCCTGAGAACGTCGCCGGCAAAAAGCACCTCTTCCCCGAAGCGCACCTCGATAGGTAAGGTGCCGATCGGCGAGCGAGTGAATGTGACGCCTTCGAGTGCGTGGGCGGGCACCGTCAGAGATGCGGTTCCGACCTGGCCGAAGGAGCCCAGCTCGACGTTGAGCTCAGTCACGGGCACGACAATGCCGCCGACCCGCGCTTGAGCATCGGACGCCTGTCGGGCGCGCAAGGCGGCCTGCCTGCAGGCGGCGCTGCAATAGACCGCATCAGCGCGCGCTTCAAAGCTGGTGCCACAGACGACGCAGTTTCGATCAGCCATCGGACACCTCTGACACGGTCGCAAACTTCTCGAGCGCCGTTGCCGGAACCAAGCGCCGCCGGCCGACCCTGATGCTCGAGAGCCTCCCGCTGGAGATCAAATCGGCGACGGTGCGCCGACAGAGCCCGAGCGACGCGGCGGCCTCATCTAATGAAAAGGCAACACGCGGCACTGGTGCTACTGGGCTCGAACCTGCCATACTGCTCGTACTCATGGAGCCTAGCGTCAAGCAAACTTTGCCCTATCGCAACGTCGTCGGATCGGTCATGAGTCGGAAACGGTCATTCGGTTGGGCTCGACGATGGTCGAGGCGACAGCGCGTCAAAATCGGCAAGGAGATGGCGCGCACGGAACGTTGGTGGCGGCGGACTCACCCGCGGGACTACGCATGAGCAATCGCATCCCCCCACCCGTCCGAGCCGAGCTGCGCCGGATTCGCCAGGCTTTCCCGCAGCTACTCGACGATGCGGCGGCCGGTAACGTGATGCTGAGGCTCGCGCGCCAGCGATGCAGACACGCAGAACTCTCCGTCATCGTCGAGGCGGACGGAGGCGCGTCCGAGAAGAATCTCGAGCTCGTGGCTGAAGCCCGTCAGTGCTCAAGGTCGGCAAGCTCGCTCGAGCAGCAGTTGCGCTCCTGGTGGATCGGCCGGACTCCTCCGCAGAGCGACGCCTTGCACTTGATGGGCCTTGCCAGAAAGGCCATCCTCGCGCGCGCGGCTGCGGGAGCAATCGAGCACGAGCCCGAGCCCGAATCCAATCCCACCAAGCAACCCTTTAGCGCAGTTGCGTTGCTTCGTGACCTGCGCGAGCAGGACGAAGACGCATAACGGATCGCGCCTCGGCGCCCGCCCGAGTGCTCGGGTCGCCCGCGCAACCGTAACGTTCCGCGACCAATCGTCACAGACGGGGCGCTCAGCGGCCGGGGTCTTGCTGTTTTAGCAAGCTCGAATCACTCCAAAACCATCGCGTTTAGCCTTGCTAACCGGGGCTTGCTTGTGCCCAGCCGAGGGGCTTGCTGGGCTTGCGGCGAATGTCGGGCATGAGGGGGCTTGCATGCAAGAGCCTGGCCGACCCCGTCCTGGCGAAGTGCGTATTTGTAGGTCGGCCCGGGGGTCGGCGACACCAGCCTGTAACAGTGCAGGGCGGCGCAGGAGCGGCGCTAGCTGCGGTGCGGTGTTAGGCAGGGACAGTGAGCGCTCGAGGCGCTGGCGCAGGCTGGCGCAGCGACAGCGGGGCGGATGGTCGGCGGCTGACATGCGCGGATGGTTCACGGGTCAGTGACATGACAGAGTGCATGTTGAGTGTGCGATCTGGCTCAGCGCGACATGGCACCTATGGCGGTGTAGGAGGGTCACAGCGCGGCGCTCGGCAGGGTGATACCGCTGCTCGGCCAGTTAGATCGCCGCGCCCTGAGCCTTCCAACGCGCGCTAGAGCCATGTCTGAGGCTCGCTCCGCCCCTTGAGTTTGTAACTCCATGCACTCATGTGCCTCTCCAGGTATTGACATGCACAAAGGAGTCATTATCATATCGTCATACGCTCGTATGAGGAGATGAGAATGTCACCATCTAGTAAGCGATTTGTCGTGTATTTAAGGGTTTCCACGCAAAAGCAGGGCGCTAGCGGCCTAGGCATCGAAGCTCAGCAGAAGGCTGTCAGCGATTACCTCACCGCCCGTGGCGGCACCGTGATCGCCACGTACAAGGAGATCGAGAGCGGCAAGGTGAACGAACGCCCGCAACTGCAAGCCGCGTTGAAGCGTTGCCGGCAGACGCGCTCGGCGCTACTCGTCGCGAAGCTCGACCGACTCTCGCGTGACAAGGTGTTCATGTTCACGCTGCGCGCTACTCCGGGCGTCAAGCTCATCTTCGCCGATTTGCCGGACGCGAATGAGATGTCTCTGGACATGATGACTCTCATGGCGTCATACGAGCGGGAGGCAATCAGCGCCCGCACGAAAGCAGCATTGGCTGCTGCCAAGGCGCGCGGCGCACGGTTAGGGAATCCCCACCTACAGCCTGGGAACGCTGCCTCGGCTGCCGTAGCGTCTCAGGCGATGCAGCAAAAGGCAAAGGACCGCGCCGAGGATTTGCGCGACGTTGTCGAAGCCGCCCTCGCCGACGGGCTCCCGATCACGAAGCTCGCCGAGCACCTGAACTCGCTCGGCTGCACTACACCGCGGGGCTCGACGTGGACGACACCCGCGGTCTACCGGCTGCTCGCTCACCTCGGGCTGCACCAGCCGCAGAAACGTAGCCCCGAGCCACGGGGGGCGCTTCCAGAAGCGCAGCCCGGCGAAGCAGCGTAGGCGCAGGAGTAAGTCATGAAGCAACGAAACACCGGGCGCCCCACGCTGACCACATGGCGTTCCCCTCGCCCCCGATATCTCGTCCGTGAGCTGGCGTGGCAGCGCGGCAGCGGACGCCGGCTGATCGGGCGCTACCGATATTTCCATGAGGCATGCCGCGTCGCCGAGCGGCTCTCGGTTGAGCAGCGACAGCTAATTGTCGAGCATGAGGGCGCGGAACTCGGTTTGTGGCTGGCCGGTCAGCGCATGCCACGCGCGGGGGCTGCGACGTGAGCGGCCATTGGTATCGGCAGGCCGCCCCCGGCCGCATGACTGGCGGGAACACGTGGCGCGCGACGCACGGGCCGACCGAGTACGTGATCGCCCGGCACGGCGGCCGGTTCTATCTTGACCAGCGCCACGGGATTCCTTGCGCAGCCGGTAGCTCTCGGCTCATTCGACTCGCTCGCTGAAGCCAAGGCAGCGACGCGCTGACGGGTACGGCGCTGCCCTTCTCTCCCGTCGATTTCCACCATACCAACGTGGCTGGTCGAGTTGCGCCTCGCTACGGGCCTCTCCGTGCGTCCTGGCCGCGGTCAACGTTGTAGAGGCGTTGGCGGCACTGGAAAACAAAAGGCCGCGCCGAGGCTGAGAGGGCGCGAGGGCCCTCATTCCCCCGGCTTCTCGGTCGATCCGTCACGCGCTCGGCTCGAGGATTTTCCCCAACGCGGTATTCGCTGATTCCTGTCTCGTCGAAATGTTGTGAATGTTGCTCGCGCGTCTGTAGGCGTTCAGAGCAGGGAAGAGAAAAACCCGTTTTATAATTTGCCATCGTACCCGCGAGCAACAATTTCAACATTTCGCCACCTTTAGTTGCTTGCGGCCACGGCTAAGAATGTGAATTGCCGGGCGACTTGGGCGGTACATTTGCCCGACATGCCGCCAAACTGCGCGGGGGCTCATCGCGGCCGGCAATTCGATTTCCTCGGTATGGTCGCGACTGAATATGAGCCGCAGGCGCCACAGTTGGGTAACGGTCTTTCTCATTGGGACTCGCCTCTACGTTCCTTAATGGATTCGGCCATCGCTCCCCGGACGGCTGCCCGCCGCTCGCGCTCCTGAGCCGCGATAGCCGCAAACTTCGCCTCGACGGCCGGATTGACCATGAACCGGGCCGGCAGCGGCTTCTGATAGCCCCCTTCGAGGTGCCGCAGCCACCCGAGGTCTACCAGGAGGCGCAACACGGCGTCCTGTAGCTCCTGCGTCGCCTTGCGGAAGGCTGGCACTCCCTGCACAAGCTCCCGTCGTGCCACCGTCTTCCAGGCGCGCGCGAGGATTGCCCGAGCGACATCCCGAGCAAGCTGGTATGCCTCGCTACCATCGCGATTGAGATACGTGGCGATCGCATGCCGGCTCGCGCGCTTGAGGAACGCGGCGGCAACCTGCGCCGTCGAAAGCGATACTTGGAAGGCAGCCGGGTCGCGAGCGCTCTCATGATCCTGGTTCACGACGTTGGCAGCGTGGAACACGAGCAGGACGCGCAGGAGGAACGTCGGATATTTCGCGAGGTGCGATTCGAGCGCGGTCTCGATCGAGCCGAAGCCTTCCGCGGTGATCCTCGAGCGCTTCACCCATTCCGTGAAAAACTCCTGCGCCTGGAAGCTCATCGGCACGCACCCCTTGTGCGCCCTCGGGATGGCGTTGTAGAGCTGGGTGATTGTCTCGGTGTATCGATTGCGCAGCGCCTCGAGCTCGGGGACGTTGCTGGAGTCGCCGACGGAGCGCACCCATACCGGAATGAACCGCTGAAGCAATCCGTCTTCCGGAAGCTGGCGGCTCAACTTCGCAAGCGTCGCCGGCGTCGTAGCCGTCAGGATCGAGGCGCCCCAGTTTTCGACGTAGACGGAGCCGCGCTGGACGCGCTCGATCGTATGCGGCCCACCGTCGAATATACGGAGCCACTCTCCGCGGTCACGCGACGCGCCGCCGCGGCGGTAGGTGTCGAGACTGCCGAGCCAGCTCTCGAACTCGTCATTGGCGATCAGGAGGCCGCGCGGATTGTCGCGTAGCGCTTCCGAGAGAGCCTCAATCGTCGTGTCTGCGATGATGACGCGCGGGCGCGGCGGCTTCTCCTCGGGATTCGCTGCGACGAATTCGTGATATTGCTTATCCAGGCTTTGATGGATGCGCCACAGCGGCTTGAGCATTTCCCGCTGTGTCGGAGTCTTCGCGGCGCCGGGCCTGCCGATCGCAGCCACCCACAGCCGCGCCTGCTGGAACCATTCGGTTTTGGAGTCGGCGACAATCTGGATTTGATCCGAGAGCGCTGCAGCGGCAGAAGCGAGAGCCGCAGACAATGCGAGGCTGGGATCAACTCCGCTCGCCTGCGCATAGGCTGCAGGGAATTCCGACAGCGCGGCCGGCATGTCCTCGGGCCTGAACTCGGGCGCCGACAGCTCCGACAGCATATTGACGGGCTCGGGCCAGGGATCGGGCGCAGACTCCTGCACCGGCTCGGGTGCTGGCGCCGCCTCGGCATGCTCGAGGAGTTGTTCCATTGCCGCACGGAATCCGTTGGGGTCCTTCGCTCTCAACTCGCACGGGTCCTTTGCGGCCGGCGCCGTCGTGAAGAATCGCATACGCGGGCGCAGGCGACTGCGCAGAAGCTTCGCGCGGAACGTCTCGCCCCCGGTGTCGGGCTCTATGTGCACGAGAACGGCCGGGCATCGCTCGAGCGCGGGAGCGAAGCGCCCTTCGTTCCAGGATTCGCTGCCTGGCGCGCCTATCGCGTTGAATCCGGCGGCCCATAGCGCCGCGCAATCCGTTTCTCCCTCGACGACAATCACCGGCTCGGGGCGCAGCCTCCAGAGGCCAAAAAGCTGCTGCTTGTCGCCGCGTTTGAACCAGAAGCGTCGATCGCTCCCGTTTGCGGCGAGCGTGCCGCGGTACCGCGTGCATATCGTCTCGCCCCCCGCGCCACGGTAGGTCATGCGGATAACCGGCCGGCCGCTCGCCTCATCATCGGTGAAACCGTTCTCGCGCAGGAGCGCCTCCGGCAGTCCCTTTGCCCGCGCGAGGTCCGCGACGGTCAAGCCGCCCGGCTGCGGCCATATGCCACGGTCCCGCAGCGCCGCAATGACGGACTCCTGAGAGCAGCCGGCGTGACACTTGAGCAGCGGCGTGCCATTGCGGCCCTCGCTGATCGAGAGCGATGCATGCGTGTCATCATGCGCCGGGCATTTCGCGTTGGCGCCTCGAGCGCCGAGATGCTCGCGAAGCTGCGCGACGGTTGGCGTGTCGGCACTCATCGGGCGCCTTCGGAGAGCAGACGGCGCACCAATTCCACTGACAGGCCCGTCTTCGCCGCGATCGTATGATCCGACATTGTGCGCGCGGCCATCTCGTGTACCGCTGCCCGCAGCTCTTCGCGTGTTTGTGACTGGCGTCGGTCTCGATCCGTGAGCATGTCCAATGCTTTTAGATCGAGGGCGCCTGCAATAGAGCGCCTCACGGTTGCACCCGTTCTGCGCGGAACGCGAAAAACTCTTTGTCGGGATACAGCGCCGACAGCCGCGCCGCCTCAGCCGCGGCGGATTCTAACGTCGAGTGGCGGCGCTTCGGGCGATGCTCGCTCGGGCTCCAAACAAAGAAAAACGGCTGATCCCATGGGAGTTGCTTTGACTCGACCCTCGGCTTGGGCGATGCGGTCGTAGGCGGCGCCTTGGGCGCGCGTGTGACTGGCTCAGTCTTGCGGAGCGATAGGACTGGCCGTTTTGGGGGTGGCGGCAGAACCGACTGCTTGACATCGGCGGGTTGCGCGCTGCTGGCGCGTGGGGGAGAATGCAATTGCTTCATTTGAACCCTCATCAGCGCCCAGGACCGATAGCACCGGTTTCTGGGCGTTTTTCGATGGGGGGCTGATTGGCCAGGTGCCCCAGGAATACTTAGGCGGCAGCGCCCTCTTGGTGGGAGTCGGCGTATTTGTCGAGCGCCCGCCGCAGAGTTGAGGCACGCCAAAGGTCGGGCTCGCCGCGCCGCTGCGCAGGCCGGTCGGGCTCGGGGAATGTGCCGCGCTGCACAGCGTCATAGAGCCAGCGACGGCTACGACCGCCGAACGCCTGACAAATCGCAGTCCAACGCACGAAGGGGTCGATGTCGTCGATCATCTGCTGCTCCGTCGGCACAGGCCGGAAAAGTTACGAGCAGCAGCTACACTAATGCAGCGTTTGGACTTGCGGTCGACTATTTGCTGCAGCGAATTCCCGTGAATTAACTACAGTAGCCTATGTTTCTAGGCTTTTCGCGATGTCTTGCCGGCGGCCAAAACGCGCACGTCCCATGCGATCAATCCGGCGGCTGCGGATGACGGCGGCAGGGTGCTCGAATCCCGGCGGAACTTCTGCACCGCCTTCATGACGGCGCTCTCGCTGACATCGAACGTTTCGGCGACTTGCTCCACAGCCTGCTTATGGCTGTGCGTCTTGCCGTAGCAGGCACGGTAGAACTCGGCCATGTACAAGCCCTGAACATGACTCCGGGCCGACAGGCGGCGCCCGCGCTTCGGCCTGATGCCAAGGTCTTGGCGGGCGTCGTAGCCCTCGAGGGTCTGGTCAATCACATAGAGCAGGGTGCAAAACTCCCCAAGGTCTGGCCATCGGTTTTCGCCGAGTGCCTGTCGCGCACGGCGAAGCGAGATCAACATGCCACTCTCGGCTGTCGTCTTTACCATCTTCGTGCGGGGCTTCTTCTCCCGGTGACTCATGCGCGCCGCTCCTTCGCGATCGCGACCACCTTCGCGGCTTTGCCCGTGATGATCGCGCGCAGATGGTCCGCCCAGGTCTCAAGCGCCTGCTTCTTCTCGGCGAAATAGTCGTGTTGATCGTAGATGGCCGTGATATCGCGGTCAGTGTGATTCAGGACTTTGGACACATGGAGCCGCGGGATTCCGAGCGCAGTCATCATGCTCGCCGCGGTGCGCCGCAGATCGTGCGGCGTGAACCACGGCAACCCGAAGACGAGTTCGTCGTCGTCGCGATTGTTGCGCAGCGCCCGGGAGAGCGCGAGCTCGAGCATCGGCGCTTCCCGCTTCTGCTTCGCGTGCGCCGATGGAAAGACGTGGGGGCGCTCTTTCGCGAGTGGCCTGAGCTGTTCGATGATCTCGAGCGCCAAGTCCGAGAGCGGTACTTTCTGCTCGCGCCCGTTCTTCACGCGCTGAGCCGGAATCGTCCACGTTGCCGCCGTCGTGTCGATCTCCTTCCATCGCACTCCAGCGACTTCTCCGGGGCGCTGGGCAGTTACCAGGACAAGCTTGAGGGCGAGCCGCACCTGCGGGGTTGCTTTCGTCCCTGATGCCTCCAGCGCCTTCCAGAGCGTTCGGACCTCCCCCTCGGTGAGCTTGCGTTGCCGGGCCTTCTCGTCGCCGCCGGGGCGCGCGGTGCCCACCCAGGGGTTGCTCTCGATCAGGTCGCGCTGCATTGCAAATCGGAAGGCTTGCTTGCCGAGCGAATCGACGCGGTTGGCCATGACCGTGCTACCGCGAGCGACAATGCGATCGAGCAGCGTCACGACGTCGCGCTTGGTGAGGTCCGCGACCGGGCGCCCCTTCCAGGGGTCGGTGTAGACCTTGAGCAGCCGCACGGCCTCGCGCGGGTGCTTTCGGTGACGCCGGGCGTAGTGCCAGCCCCACTCGGCGATGACGTTGCGGACTGTGACGGCCACGAACGCTTGGCGCTTCCGGCGGGCGCTCTCCTGCTGCCGCGCGGCCTCGCCCCGCTCCGCCTTCGGATCGAGCCCGCGGGCGAGCATGCGACGGAGTTGCGCGTGCTCATCGTGGGCCTGCTCGAGGCTCACGGCCGGATAGTTGCCGAGCGTCACCAGGTCGGGCTTGCCGCCCTTCTGGTAGCGGACGACGAACGTGCGCTCGCCCCCCGGCCAGTGCCTCAGCATGAAACCCTTGCGGCCGGCCTCGGTGTAGTCCTGGCGCTTCGCGGGCGGCTTCCTCTCGAGCGAGCGAAGCCAGGTCTCGGTAAAATGTCTGCCCATGTGGCTGTACCTCGGTCTGTACCTCGTGCCCGACCTGATTGCGCACGGTCTGGCTCGCTTGCGAGGTACAGTTTCAGTACAGTCTACGCGCTGCTGGACTTTGCTGCACTCCTCTTAGGCAGAGCCCGGCAGATGACACGAAATCACTGCAAAATCAGCCTCGCGAAGCCCGGTCGGAGTTCGGAAGTCTCCGGCAGAGTTCGGTAGGTGAGATTGCATGGCATGCAAGAGGTCGGCGGTTCGATCCCGCCTGGCTCCACCACCCCTCTTGGGCTCATGCTCGGGCTCATGCTCGCTACCCCGCAACATCTGGAGCGCACAGTCCGACCCACCCCACCGACATCGGGTGTGGCCCGAGACCCGTCGGGCCCGACGCTCGTGCGCACGGAGTGGCCCAGGCCAGCCCTCGTCGCCGTCAGCCTCGCATTTCTCGCGGTGGTCGGGGTCGTTGATTACCTGACCGGGTTCAATCTCTCCTTTGCCGTCTTCTATCTGCTCGACATCGGCTTCGCGGCCTGGCTCATCAGCCGCGGGTTCGCGGTGGCGGTCGCGGCCCTCAGCATCGTCATCTGGATCGCGGGCGATTGGGCGGCGGGCGCGCACTATTCCACCGTCTTCATCCCCATCTGGAACGCACTGATCCAGTCCGTCGTCTATGGCGTCGTGATCTGGCTCCTCGGAACGTTGCGCGAGGCGCAGCGCGGGCTCGAGCAGAAAGTCGAGCAGCGCACCCGCGCGCTGACGCGCGAGATCGGCGCGCGCGAGCGGCTGGAGAAGGAGATTCTCGAGATCAGCGAGCGCGAGCAGCGCCGCATCGGCCACGATCTGCACGATGGTCTTTGCCAACATCTGACCGCGACGGCGATGGCCGGTCAGGTGCTCGGCCAGAAGCTCGCGGCGCGTTCGCTGGCGGAAGCCGCGGATGCCGGCGAGTTGGTGCGGCTCATCGAGGACGGTATCGCCATGACGCGCGACATGGCCCACGGCATCGCGCCGCTCGAAATGGAATCGGAAGGCCTGGTCACGGCGCTGCGAGTGCTGGCGGGGAATGTCGGCCGTATGTTCAAGGTCGTCTGCACGCTCGAGTGCGACTCGCCGCCGCCGATCGAGGATGCCGGCACGGCGACACATCTCTATCGTATTGCGCAGGAGGCGGTGCACAATGCGTTGCGCCATGGCAAGCCGCGACAAATCGTGATGAGCCTGAGCCGGGTGCGCGAGCGCGCGCAGCTCAGCATCGAGGACGATGGGGCAGGGTTGCCCGACGACTGGCAGAGTGGCCGCGGCCTCGGCACCCGCATCATGGCGCACCGTGCGCTGATGATCGGCGGTGAGCTGTCGATCGAGCCGAACCCGACGGGTGGCACGTTCGTGACGTGCTCGTTTGCGTTGCCGACGCAGGACTGAGGACGCGCGCCCATGTCGGCAAAACGCATCTTCCTGGTGGACGATCATCCGCTGGTCCGCGAGTGGCTGACGCAGCTCATCGATCAGCAGCCGGATCTCACTGTGTGTGGCGAGGCGGGCAGCGCCACCGAAGCCGTCACTGCCCTCGGCTCCGTGGGAGCCGACCTCGCCATCGTGGACCTGAGCCTAGAGGAGTCGACCGGCCTCGACCTCATCAAGAGCCTGCAGAGGCTAACGCCCGCAGTGCCGGTTCTCGTCCTCTCGATGCACGACGAGTCGCTGTATGCCGAGCGCGTGTTCCGCGCGGGAGCGCGCGGCTACGTCAACAAGCGTGAGAGCGCACAGCGGGTGGTGGAGGCGGTACGCCGCGTGCTCGATGGCAAGCTGTATGTCAGCGAGAAGGCCGCCGAGATCCTTGCGGCCCAGACGGTGCGCGGCCGGGCGCCCGGCGAGCCGGCCATCGACCGCCTGAGCGATCGGGAGCTGGAAGTGTTCGAGAAGCTGGGGCAGGGGATCGGGACCCGGCAGATCGCTGAGGATTTCTCCGTCAGCATCAAGACCGTGCAGGCCTACTGCGCCCGCATCAAGGAGAAGCTCAATGTCGCCAGCGCCACTGAGCTTCTGCGAGAGGCCGTGCGCTGGCACGACACAAAACTGACTCGATGAAACACGTGGGGTAAACCCGGCACTTCCGGCGGGGATTTCTTCACTCCCTCCTCTGGTCGGCGTGGTGATGAATTCCGCCAAGCAGCCGGTGCCGTACGCCACGGTGACGGCGAAGCAGATCGGAGGAACCGAGATTCGCGCGACGATTTCGGGCGAGGACGGCGTCTACGCCTTTGCGGACCCGCCGACCGGCAATAACGGCTCACCGGGGAGTTTCGTCTGCAACAACGGCTCGGCCATGGCCTCGGACGACTGCGCAAACGAGGGCGGCGTCTGGTATCCGGACCTGCGCACGAGCGAGACGGTCCTCGGAGCCGGAATCCTGGTGAAGTTCTGATGCGGTGCCTGTAGGGCCTCGCCCGACAAGAGGCCTAGACCACACCGGGCAGACGAGGCTCTGCAGTGCTGCCATCTTGACGGGCTATGACTCAATTTCCCGTCTGGTGCCGGAGGTTGAGCGCCTCCGGAGCGGCGGCGACTGCGCTTTTTGCCTGTATCGCCGGTCTATCCGCATGTGCTCGGACGTCCGAGGGCGCTCCTGCGCCACCTCCGGTCGCCGCCGTCTATGCGCCGGACCCACCGTCCGTGGATCTGTCGGCCGCCCAGGTGCAGACGATTCAGATCGCTCCGGCAGGGACGTATCGCTTTCCCGTCGTGAAGACGGAGCTCGGCAGCGTCGCGTTCGCCGAGGATCCCGCCATCGTGCAAGCCGAGTCCACCCTGCTGGGCGCGGCGGCCACCCTGAAGCTGACCCGCAAGGAGCTGCAGCGCGCGCGCATCCTCTACGGTACGCAAGGCGTTTCCGCGCGTGAGGTCGAGCAGGCGACTTCGGATGAGCAGACGGCGGCGGCGGCGCTTGCCGCCGCGCGGGTCGCCCTTCACGCCCTCGGCCAGAGCGACGGCCAGATCGACCGGACGATCGCGACCGGCCGCATCGATGCACCCCCTGCGGCGCACAGCGGAACGCAGTGGGTGGAGGCCAATGTCTTCGAGAGTGACATCGCGCTGATCCACCCGGGAGAGTCGGTTCGGGTCGCGGTCACGGCGTATCCGAATAAGCTCTTCACGGGACGCGTCTACCGCATCTACGCGACCGTGGATCCCAACCTGCACCGGCAGACCGTGCGCTGCGAAGTGGTCGATCCCATGCATGAGCTGCGTCCCGGCATGCTCGCCACCGTCACGATCGAGGTGCGCCCGCCGATGGCCTCGCTCGCCATCCCCGCCGATGGCGTCGTGCGCGAAGGTGACGGGACGCTGACCGCGTGGGTGACGAGTGATCGGCGCCACTTCACGCAGCGGGTCATCAAAACGGGGCTGCGCGAGGATGGGGAGGTGCAGATCCTCGAGGGGCTGCAGCCCAGCGAGCTGGTGGTCACCCAGGGAGCGATCTACCTCGACAACATGATCAACGCGGCGCCGAGCGACTGAGCCTCGGGCATGCTGAAAACGATCATCTCCTTTTGCCTCAGTCGGCGCGCGATCGTCGTCTTCGGCCTGCTCCTCTTCGCGGCGGCGGGCACTTTCGCCTTCCGCTCCCTCGACATAGAGGCTTACCCGAACCCCTCGCCGGTGGTCC
>Ga0335075_10007969_pt1 | contig 16271 bp, 13 predicted proteins | sample Lox_Sample_24_FD_206723 | JGI IMG/M metagenome (GOLD analysis project Ga0335075, IMG submission 206723) | Soil microbial communities from Loxahatchee National Wildlife Refuge, Florida, United States - Lox_Sample_2.4 | ecosystem: Environmental > Terrestrial > Soil > Wetlands | place: USA... | reverse complement strand
GAGCCCGTCCACATCCGAGCGCTCGAGCCCGGCGTCGGCAAGCGCGGCCGTGATTGCTTCGACGGCCATCGAGGTCGTGGTCCGCCCGGATGCCTTGGCGAACTGCGTCCAGCCGACACCAGCGACGGCGACTCGGTCGCGCAGCGCGCGCAGGTCCCGGTTGGAGACGTCGGCTGACGAGTAGGTTGTCATGGCTGCTCAGGTGATCGTCTCGGTCGTCTTGAGCGCGATGATCTGATCCCAGCTGCGTCCCAGTTCGAGCAGGATCTCCTCGGTGTGCTCGCCGATGCTGGGTGACCGGGAGAGGTTCGGCGTGCCGCCGCTCGCCCGCACCGGACCCGCGACCGCGTACGTGCCCGGCTCGGCCCCGTCGAGCTCGACGATCCACTGGTTCGCCTGCACCTGCGGGTCACTGATGACTTCCAGGCCGCCCTGGACGGGCGCCCACGCGCCGTCGAAGTCGGCGAAGCGGCACCGCCACTCCTCGAGATCCGCCGAGGCGAAGGCCTCGTCGAGCGTCGCGACGCAGGCGTCGTAGTTCTCGGCCCGCACGCCGGCATTAACGAACCGCGGATCGTCGGCGACGTCGGCGCGGCCGAGCACCCGGCACAGGCTGGGCCAGTATCGGTCGGCCTGCATCGTGACAAGACCGATCCAGCGGCCGTCCCGCGTCCGGTAGGTGTTCGTCAGCGGGTTGGCGGTGCGGCTTCGCTCGGGGTCCTGGACGGGATCGACGCCGTGCAGGGCAGCGAGCAGATCCCCGGCCAGCACCCAGCTGGCCGTGCCGAGCAGTGACACGTCGATGACCGAGCCTTCGCCCGTGCGCTCCCTCTTGACCAGCGCCGACGCGACGCCCATCGCGAGCGCGATGGCCGTGGTGCGGTCGCCGAGCGCCGGGCGCATCTGCACCGGGTAGCGCGCGCCCCTCGGAGTGAGCGAGTGCGCGAATCCCCCCCGAGACCAGAACGCCGTGGAGTCGTAGCCCGGCTCGTCCTTGTCCGGCCCCTCAGCGCCGAAGGCGTTGCCGCGCGCGTAGATCAGGCCCGGGTTTACCTCACGCAGGTCGCCAGGGGACAGCCCGAGCCGGCTGAGCGCGGGGGCCCGCAGGCTGGTCAGCAGCACGTCCGCCGTCCGCAGCAGGTCCACGAGCAGCGCCCGGCCCTGCTCGTGCTTCACATTTATCCCGATACTGCGCTTGCCGCGGTTCGTGTGAGCCACTGACGGCGACTCGCCCGTGCCCGCGTGCGCGAGGGCGGCCGTGCGCAGCCCACGATACGGATCGCCAACCGCGGGATCCTCGACCTTGATCACGTCAGCACCGAGATCCGCGAGCAGGGCGGACGCAGATGGCACCATCACCCACTGGGCGAGTTCGATGACCCGGACGCCTTTCAGCAGGTCGAACACGTCATCAGCTCCTCGGCTCGGTCGAGGTCGCCTTGCTTCATCAGTTGCCTAACCTCCGCTGCGCTCGTGGCCCGATCCTTGCCAGTGGTCTGTTACTCGTCGCGTTATCGGCAGCGTCCCCAGTTCCGCTCAGGCGATGACACCAGACTCGCGGTAGCGGGCGATCTGCTCGGGCGGATAGCCGAGGTCGCTAAGCACTGCGTCAGTGTGCTGCCCGTAGTCAGGCGCGCGGCCCGGTACCCCGCCGTCGCCGTCGAAGAGCAGGGCCGGGACTGGCAGCGGCAGGGTGCCAATCGGCGTCTCGGTCTTCTGCAGGTAGCCGTTGGCCTGGACCTGAGTGTCGTCTTCCATCTCCGACGGCAGCTGGATGGGCGCCCAGGTAGCCCGGACTCCGTCGAGAACGGTCTTCAGCTCGGCGAGCGTGTAGTCGGCGAACGCGGACTCGAGTGCCGCGATGGCCGCCGGGCGGTTGCGCGCCCGCGCCTCGGTGGTCGCCAGCTCCGGGCTGGCCGCAAGCTCCGGACGACCGAGGTGCTCACACAGGTCACGCCAGTAATCATCGGAGTCGGTGAAGAACACCAGCTGGATCCACCGGCCGTCCTTGGTACGGTACGTATTGCTCGTCGCAGGAGAATCGGCGCGCTCGAGATGGGTATTCGGCCAGGAACTGGGCAGCCGCGGGATGTTGCTGGCGATCACGGCTGGGGCGTTGAACCACAGTGCGGTGCCGAGTAGCGAGCCGTCGACGGTGAGCGCCTCACCAGTCATCGCCCGATGCAGCAGCGCCGCACAGATGCCGCCTGCGAGCACGAGCCCCGAGATGCCGTCACCGTGCCCGACCATGCCGGTCGGCTCGTCGATCCCGGCCACCCGCATGGCCTCGCCGGCCAGCCCGCCCCGCCCCCACCATGTGGCCAGGTCGAACCCTGGCCGTTCGGCGTCGGGCCCGGCTGGTCCCTGCCCGGTGACCTTGGCGTAGACAATCGACGGGTTGACCGCGCGCACATCGTCGACGTCGATATGCATCGAGCGCCGCACCCTCGGCAGTGCGCTTGTGAGGAACACGTCGGCCCGCTCGACTAGCCGCGCCAGGATGGCCTGTCCCTCCGCCGCCTTGAGGTCGACCGCGATCGCACGCTTTGAACGGTTGTAGTGCTGGTAGGTGATGCCGCCCTTGCCCGGCTCGGTGCTCCGGCGGATGGGGTCGAACCCGCGTGCGGGCTCGACCTTGATCACGTCAGCGCCCCAGTGGGCGAGCACCCCGCCGGCCGACGGGCCGTACACGTAGGCCGACGTGTCGACCACCCGGAACCCCTCGAGCACGTTCACGCCTGCTCCATTCCGCCGCGCCATTTCTCACACCGCCCCACTGTCTTGGGTGCGCAGTTACCCCCCGCATTACTCGCCCCGTCGGCCATCACGCACGAGATGCGTGCTCGGCTAGGTCGAGGTATGCCGGGACGCTGTCGCCTGCAGTGACGAAACCGTCGCCGGAGACCGCGCCCGCGCGGAGGCGGTAGTCGATGCCCGCCGCGATCGCAGCGATCTTGAAGTAGGCCAGGGCGAGGTGGAACTCGAAGTCGTCCAGCCGTGCCCCGCCGGCCGCCTCGTAGCGGCCAGCAAGTGCCGCCGCGTCTGGCAGCCGCGGACTGGCCCAGGCGCTGGGGGAACCGACGATCAGGTCGAAGGCCGGCTCCCGGTAGGCGCACATCATGGCGACGTCCGCGACCGGGTCACCGATGGTAGACAGCTCCCAGTCCACCACCGCCGCCACCCGCGGCGGGATCGCACCGAGTTCGATCAGCGTGTTGTCGATGCGGTAATCGCCGTGCACGATGCTAGCGCCGCGCTGCGGCGGGATCCGCTCGCCCAGGCGGCGGGCGACCTCTCTGCCCCGCCCCTGCAGCTCGGGGCGGGCCACGACCTCCCACTGCCCGGCCCAGCGCTTCAGCTGCCGCTCGGCGTAGGCGTCGAAGCGGCCGAACCGCTCCAGCCCCACCGCCATCGGGTCGATCGCGTGCAGCGCGGCCAGCACCGCCACGAGCGAGCCCGCCACGGCATCCACGGTGGCGTCGTTGAGCTCATCCAGCTCAGCACGGGCCTGGATGGTGCGCCCGGCGACCCACTCGGCGATCGCGAACGGACCGCCGATCAGGCCTTCGTCTTCCTCCAGTGCGACGACGCGAGCCACCGGGACGTCCGTCACGGCCAAGGCCGAGGTCACGCGGAACTCACGTGCGACGTCGTGGGCTGAGGGAGTGCGGCCCACCCGTGGCGGGGTGCGCATTACCCACGCGGATACACCGTCGGTGAGCCGGAACGTCAGGTTCGACTTCCCTCCTGCGATGAGCGACGCGGTCAGCGGGCCGCGCGGCCCCGTTCCGGCACGCCTCATGACTGCGGCGATGGAGTCAAGCTCCGCGCGGGACAGGGCGGCCGCCTGCGGTGTCGGAGCGTTCACAGTCGGGTACTGGTGACCGGCGTAGCCTCCTGCGTGAGCAGGGCGCGTCCAATAGAACGGTAGGCCGTGGCCTGGTCACCGTACATTCCCTGCAGGGTGAGGATGCGCAGGAACCAGCGGTTGTCCTTGAACTCCCTGGTGAAGGCGATGCCGCCGTGGACCTGCAGCGCCGATTCCCCTACCTGGCGGGCGACCTCGGACGCGAGTCCCTTGGCCGTCACCGCGTCGGCCGGGTCCGGTTCAGTGCCGACGGCGCACTCCGCGGTGAGCGCTTCCGCCCCGAGCAGTTGGACCGCCATCTCCGCAAGGATCTCCTGGACCGCCTGAAACGACCCGATCGGCCTGCCGAACTGCTCCCGGACCCCCGCATAGCGGACCGAGCCCTCGAGCAGGTGCCGCGCCAGCCCCGCCAGCTCGGCCGCGATCATCAGCCGCAGGCACGCGCGAAGGCGCTCAACCAAGGCGCCCGCACCGACGCCACCCGCTGCCGGGAGGAGGTGCTCATCCGGAATCTCCAGCTGCCCGAACGAAACGTCGGCGACCGGGGACGAGGAGTCAAAGCCATCCTGCCGCCGGATCACCACACGAGGATCGGACGCGTCGACGAAGGCCAGCGCGGGATCACCGGCCTGATCTCGCGCGACCACGAGGAACGCGGTGGCGATGTCCGCATGCCGGACGAGGCCCACCGTGCCGGCCAGCGACCCGTCCCTGAGCTCGACCGTCCCGGCCGCGTCGCCCGCGCCGGCGGCCGGGTCGGCAAGGACGACGACCTCGCCGCCCGCCCTGGCCTTGTCAAGGCGGGCACGGACTGCGGCTGACGCATGGCGGTAGACCAGCGGCACCGTGACGACTAGGTCTGGATAGGGGCCTGGCACCAGGTGGCGGCCAATGACCGAGAACAGCCCGGCGGTGGCCTCCAGGCCCAGCCCGAGGCCGCCGTGCTCCTCCCCGAGCAGCACGTCGGACCATCCGGCGGCGGCCGTGGCGGCCCACACCTCTCTCGACCACCCGGCTACAGGTGCGGCGGAACCCGCGTCCAGCCGTGCCATCTCCCGCTGGATGAGGTCTTCTCCTGCCCTTCTGACCTCATCCGCAAGCCCGAGCGCCATGGTCACCGTCCCCTAGGGAGGCCGAGCAGTCGCTCGGCCACGATGGTGTGCTGGATCTGCGACGAGCCGCCGTAGACCGACGCCGCACGCCCGTACAGGAACCGTTTCACCACCTGCTGGGCCTTGTCGTCAGGCGGTGCCATGCGCGCCGCGCCCAGCAGGTCGAAGGCCAGTCGGGTCACGGCCTGCTCGGTCTGGGTGAGCCAGAGCTTGTCCACCGAATCCAGCGGCGAGGGCACCTCGCCGTCCGTCAGACGCCGCGCGGTGCGCCTGGTGAGTGCCTTGAACGCGCGCAGCCGCGCGTACACGGCTCCGACGTCGGCAGCGAGGTCCGCCTCCGGTTCCTGGCTCCCCAGGTGAGCGCGCGACTGGTCGAGCAGCTCCTGGAAGGCGACCTCGTTCTCGACCTGACGGCGGATCGAGTAGCCCGCCCGCTCCCAGCCGAGGGTGTCCATGGCCAGCATCCATCCGCCGTTCAGGTCGCCGAGCACGTTTGCCGCCGGTACCCGCACCTCATCGAAGAACAGCTCGTTAAACTCCGCGTCGCCGTTCAGCATCACGATGGGTTTTATCGTCACTCCCGGGCTGTGCATGTCGACGAGGACGTAGCTGATCCCCTGATGTGGCTTGCCCGCGGTCGGGTCGGTCCGCACCAGCAGCGCACACCAGTCGGCGTCGGTGGCCCAGCTGGTCCAGATCTTCTGCCCGGTGATTACCAGCTCGTCACCGTCCCGCACGCCGCTGGTCCGCAGCGAGGCGAGGTCGGAGCCCGCGCCAGGCTCGGAGAAGCCCTGGCACCACACCTCGTCGCCGGCGAGGAGAGGCTGTATGAACCGGTATCGCTGGGCGCGCGTCCCGTACTTGAGGATTGTCGGCCCGACGATCTCCAGGCCGATCGCGCCGGCTGGCTGGGGGGCGCGGGCGCGGGTCAACTCCTCGTTGAAGGCGATCTGGTGGTGCACGGTCAGGCCACGGCCGCCCACGTCGCGCGGCCATTGGATGCCGACCCACCCGGCGGCGTACAGCGTCCGGTGCCAGGCGCGAAGAAGCGCGGGACGGCCTTCATAACCCGCTGGGAGCTGGGGGATGTCAGCGCCGGCCAGCCAGGCCCGCGCCTGCCGACGGAAGTCGGCCACGCCGAGGCTGGCTTCCGCCTGGTCCTGCGCCATAGCGATCCCTCCGTCTCGCGCTCCGCCTAGAGGTACACGGGCGGCCGTCGCTCGAGCGTGGCCCGGACTGCCTCGATCGAGTCGGGGTGGCCGCTGATCTCGCCGGTAAGCGACTGCTCGAAGATGTAGCCGGGCTGCAGGTCCATCGACTCGATAGCGTTCAGTGAGCGCTTCGCCGTTGCCAGGATGGGGCGGCTATGACGCGCGATCAGGCGCGCGTGACGGTAGGCGAGGTCGAGGACTTCGGCGGCGGGTGCTGTGGCGATCACCCCGCCCAGGCGGGCTATCTCGTCGCCGCGAACCGGTTCGGCACTGAAGTACATCCAGCGCACCCATGGCTCGGGCACCAGTCTGGCCAGGTGACGGGCACCGCCCATCACCCCGACGCTCACCTCTGGGGTGCCGAACCGGGCGTCGTCAGCGGCGACGATGAAGTCACATGAGGCCGCGATCGCCAGCCCCGTGCCAAGAGCCGCGCCGTGCACGGCGGCCACGACAGGGATCGGGCAGTCCTGGATGGCGAAGAACGCGGCTCGCACCTCGGCCATCCGCTCGTCCGCGTTCTCCGGCCGGAGCATGGCGAACTCGCTCACGTCGTTGCCTGCGCAGAAGTGCCGTCCCTGGCCGGCGAGGACGATGACCTTCGCTCCGTCGAGCAGGCCCGGGTCATTGAACAGCGCCTTGATCTCTCGGTACATCGCCTGGTTGACGGCGTTGACCGGCGGGCGCGACAGCCACACGGTCGCGATGCTGTCCTCAACCTTCCAGCGCAGGAAGGAGTAATCAGCCATGTCTGCCTTTCCCGAAGCGGCACATCATCGCCTCGACTATGAGACCCGTCCAGTTACTCCGGCCGTTAGCGTTGGCGTGGGTGTCAGGAGATCTCGACAAGGTCGGCGCGGCCGCTGATGAGGATCGTCTCGGCTGTCTCGCGCGAGCGCAGCCCGGCGCAGGCGGTCGAGATCTTCAGGGCGTGGCGGATGGAGTCCGACGTGGGCACGACCAACGAGGCGGCTGCATCCCCGGCTGTCCCTTCCGGGGACACGACTACAAGGTCACAGCCTTCTGCGATAGTGGCCCGCAGCATCGGCAGGATGGCCCCCGGCTCGGCGGACGGGCGGATCCGGATCCCTAGTGGGCGCTCTCGCGGCCATGCCGCGCGGGCGGCGGAGACTACGCCGGAGGCAGTGTCCAGGTCGTCAACGTCGATGACCAGCAGCTCCGCCGACCCGGCGGCCGCCTCGACCGTCCACGGCAACTGGGCGCTTGCGCTGACTACGATGGCGCGGGTCGCGGCACGGCTATCCGCCAGCCTGTCGATGGCGGCGCGCGCCTCCTGGGCCGACGTCACCGGTGCCGACAGCGCGAGGGCTGCTGGCCGTGCTGGGTCTGGCGGTGGACAGGCGGTGTCCTCGGTGCGCAGACGGCGCCCGGGCAGTTGGAGAGAGCCAATGCGCACCGGGACGTCGAGCGGCTCAGCGTCGCCCGTGCCCGCGAATGCGTGCAGCGCCGCCGTCGCGAGGGCGTGCCCGCGTGATCGAACGGACGCGTAGGTCTCGTCGGTCTTCCTGGTCACGCCGCTGAACGCGAACTGGGCGGTCGGCATGTCCCAGTGGGCGTTCAGAGTCTCGAACCAGAGCATCGAGCCGTATGCGCGAGCCTGGAGCTGCTCGACCTGCGGCCTCCGGTCCTGCTCGTAGCGGACAAGCCCCTCGGTGACGGTGCTCGCGGCGGCGACCGCGGCGACGAGGGCGACTGCATCCTCCATGGCGATCTTGGTGCCGGAGCCGATGGAGTAGTGGACGGTGGCCTTGGCGTCACCGATCAGCGCCATGTTGCCGTCTGTCCACCGCTCGCAGCGGACCACCGGGAACTGGCGCCAGGACGAATCCCTGGCCAGGAGCGGCGCGCCCGCGAGATCGTCGGCGAAGACCCGCTGCATCGCCTCGGCGGTGACGGCCTGGCTTGCCCCCTCGAGCCCGTTCGCGCGGAGTGTCGCCGAGTCGGTCTCGACAATCCACGTCCCCGCTCCGGCGTCGTGCGGGTAAGCGTGCGCGACGAACACGCCACCTGGCGTCTCGCGGAAAAAGAAGTTCATCTCCGCCATTGGCCTGGTCGTGCCCAGCCAGACAAACCAGTTCGGTCGCGCGCTCACGGTAGCGCCCGGCGCTAGCAGTGCGCGGTTGCGGCTGCCGCTGCCGTCCGCGACGATCACCAGGTCGGCCCGCGCATGCTCAGTGGCACTGGCGCGCCGGCCGAACTCGATACGCGCGCCTAGCTCGGTTGCCCGGTGGCGCAGCAGCCTGATCAGGCGGTCGCGAGAACAGCCTGCGAACGCGTGGCCCGCGACCCGGTACTCATCTCCCCGGACGTGGAAGGCCACGTCATCCCAGGGCTGGAGCAGTTCCTCCAGCCCCGCGCGGGAAACGGGGTCGGCCTCGGCTAGCTTCCGCAGCGTCGCCTCATGGAACGCCACGCCGAAGCCGAAGGTCTCGTGCTCGGCGGACTGGCGCTCGAATATCGTCACCGAGGCCGACGGCATGGCCAGCCGCAGCAAGATGGCGGCATACAGGCCACCAGGACCGCCGCCGATGATGACGGCGTGGCGGATGTCGCCCATGCGTTCCTCCTTCGCCCCGACTGGCTGTGTACTGCGCGGTTCGATGGCCGCGCACCTGACAGCAGGATGGGCCTGCGTCGTGACCGGCGGCGTTACGCGGAGCCGGTTATCTGCTAGGCGCATAACGACAGTGGTAATGGAGCAGGGCGAGTCTTGGGCATCGTGAACGGGAAGATTCTCGCCGTCACCGGAGGCGCCTCCGGGATCGGACTTGCCACCGCCCTGCTCGCTGCCCGGTCCGGTGCCGTCGGCATCGTGATCGCGGACCTGGACAACAGTGCGCTTGGCGACGCAGTGAAAGCGATAGAAACCGAAGGCTGCCTGGTTGAGGCACTAGCCGTCGACGTGACCACTGACGATGGGCCGGACATGGTCACCGAGCGTGCCGTTGCCCGGTTCGGGCGGCTCGACTCAGCTGTCAACGCGGCTGGAGTAGAAGGCGGCCTGCATCCGCTGGACATCTGCACAGACGAGGAATTCGACGCGGTGATGCGGGTGAACGTCCGCGGCGTATTCCGGTGCATGCGGGCGCAGCTACGCCAGATGTATCAGCAGGGGTCGGGCTCAATCGTCAATATCGCGTCCGCGTCTGTTTTCGGCGTCCACCCGGGACTCGGTGCCTACGTCACCTCCAAGGCCGCGGTCCTTACGCTCTCGAAGGTCGCGGCGAAGGAAGCCGGCCCGCACGGCGTCCGGGTGAACGCACTGTGCCCGGGCCTGACCGACACCCCGATGCTCCACAGCTCCCTGGACTCCCGGCCGCAGACGAGAAGTATCGCGGAGCGGATCGCGCTGGGTCGGATCGGAGCGGCGGAAGAACTCGCCGAAGCCGCCGTGTGGCTGTGCTCGGACCGGTCGTCGTTCACGACCGGCGCGGGCCTGGTCGTCGACGGCGGACGGACTGGCTGACGGCAAGCTGGACCGGCCTTGTTCCAGCGCGAGCAAGGCCGGCCCAGCGGCCGTCATGGCAGCAAGTGGCTGACAAACCAGTCCGTCGCATGCTGGGCGGCCATGTTGAGCTTGGCTTGATCGCTGTACAGCGTCATGTGGGTGGTGTGGCCCAGGGTGACTAGCTTCTTGTCGGCGGCCGGGATCGCGTTGTAGGCACCAACCTCCAGGTCCCACAGCGTGATGTCATCCCCCTCGGCCACGATCACGAGCGATGGCGTGTTGAGGATGCGCCGGGCGAACGGGATGACGTCGTACTCCAGCAGCAGGTCCACGCTCTGCACGGTGCTTCGGTTCTGGTAGAGGGGCGCCTCCTTCTCGCGGAGGGCCTTGAACGTGTGGTACGTCTCGGGAAATGGCCATGTGCCCAGGTCCTGGGCGGGCTCCGCGGTAGCGTGCGGGATGTACAGGCGCTCGCCTGGCTTGTCGTAGCGGAGCTCACGGTCCTGGAGGATGGTCTCCCAGAGTTTCCGGTAACCGATCGAGCCGTGCGCGCGCTTCATGTTCTCGTAGCCGTCGATGACCGGGATCTGGCTCACCAGGCACTTCACCCGGGGATCGGTGGCGCCCAGGATCAGCGCGTGCCCACCCGAATAGGAGATACCCCACACGCCGAGCCGGTCGGCGTCGATGTCATCGCGCCGCTCCAGGAAGCTCAGCGCGCTGCGGTAATCGCGGACCTGCGCCCACGGATCGAGGTGCTGGCGCGGCTCGCCGTCGGAGACCCCGAGGTTGCGGTAGTCGAATACGAGCGCCGCGAGGCCGGCCGCCGCGAAGCTTTCGGCGTAATAGGGCATGACGATCTCGCGGACATAGCACCACCCGCCGGCTAGCACGACCGCAGGGAACGGGCCGTCGCCTTCCGGCCGGTACAGCCAGCCCCGGATGGTCGTCCCTTCGCTCCCGAACTCAACGTCAATTCTTGGCATGGCCGTTCCTCCTGATGTCCTCCTGCGCCGTCCTGCCTCGCATCCCATCCGGGGTGGCGTTACACACGACGTCACCTGCCCGGCGTACGACGCGAGTGAATTGGCGCGAGTGGTTTGACCGACTCTCCGCTAGCGCACCGCTAGCGGGGGCTGCCAGCCGCGCTAGCGGGATCGGCCTGGCGTACACGGTAGGTCTGGACCTGTCCGCCGCAGGCAGCGACTAGGCCGCGGCGGACAAGCTCCTGCACATGGGCTGCCGTCTCGGTCACCGCGCTGATGCGTATCCCGCCGCTGTACTGGTCCCACGGCCGGGACCAGGTGAGCTGCCCCGCCAGGTCCCAGGGGGCCGAATCCGGTTGAGCGGAGATGACCCCGAGGAGCTCGGCGAGGCGGCGCTCGTGGTGAGCGGCGATATCGTCGGCTCGGTCCGCGAGTCCGCGGAACCGCCATTCGTGGGCTGGCAGGACCTCGGCCACGTCCAGCTCGCGGACCTTGGCCAGGGAGTTGAGGTAGTCGCTCAGCGCTCCGTCGCCAGCGCCGTCGTCATCCAGAACAGAGATATTGGGAGTAATCCGCGGCAAGATGTGGTCGCCGCTGAACAGGCGCCGGGACGTCTCGTCGGCAAAGCAAAGGTGGCCGGGAGTATGGCCAGGGGTATGCACGGCGCGCAACTGCCAACCGGGCACGTCGGCCACCTCTCCGTCGGTCAGGTGGCGGTCGGGCAGCGCGGTCCCGGTGTAGATCGCGTGGCGCTCGGCCGGGCCGACCGCTGATGCTGCCTCGGCGGCCGGGGCGCCGAGGGATCGCAGGAACGCAACCGCATGCTTGACCGCCAGTTCCGGGTCCCGGCGGTAGGGCTTGGCGAGAACCTCGTGGTCCGCCGGGTGCATGGCGATCCATGCCCCGGAGGCGGCCCGCAGTCGCCCCGCAAGGCCTGAGTGATCGAGGTGCATATGGCTGACGAGTACCCCGCGCACATCCGCCGTACCTGCCCCGAGGGTGCGCAGGCCGTCAAGCAGCGCCTGCCACGACTCGTCGGCATTCCAGCCTGGGTCAAGCAGCACGAGGCCGCCACCGGCAGCGAATACATAGGTGGACACGTACCGTAGCGGACTGTCCGGGATCGGTACGGGGATGGACCACAAGTCAGTGGCCAGCTGTTCGACCGGCGGCCGGACACGCGCCCGCCACGCCGCGAGCTGCTCGGTTCCGGTAACGTCCTCGCCGGCGGGAATAGCAGTCATCCGTCCTTCTCCGTTTCAGCATTCGTTGTGCGGCACGCCCGCATCGGGCTTCCGACGGGCGATAAGTCAGGTGCGGGCGCAGTTGTTCCCTCAGCAGCCCGGCCCTGCTGGCTGCGCGTACGCATCCGGACCCGCGTGGTAAGTTCCCGGCGGCCCCGGGCTCGGGTCCGGCGAAGTCGCTGATGTCATCGGCCAGTCCCCACCGCAGTGCGGTGGCGGCAGGCAGCCGGTCCCCGGTCAGCATCAGCCAGGCGGCGCGCCAGCGGCCGATCCGGCGGGGCACGCTCACGGAGCCGCCCGCGCCGGGAACGAGCCCCATCCGGACTTCCGGCAGCTCGAAGAATGCGTCAGGGGCGGCGACGACCCGGCCAGCGTAGGCGGCGATTTCCGTACCCGCACCGACGCAGGCTCCATGGGCGTAGACGGTGACCTTCACGGCGATCCGGTCCATTACCCGCCACGGGGCACGGGCCAACCGCACCATGTACGCCGCCACCAGGTCTTTCGCGGTACCGAACTCGTCTAGGTCGCCGCCTGCGCAGAACGCCGGTCCCGATCCACGCAGCGTGACGGACTCGATCGTATCGTCGGCCTCGGCTAGTTCCATCGAGTTGAGCAGCGCCTCCCGCATGCGGCCGCTGAAGGCGTTGCGCCGTGCCGGATCGTCGAGCACGACACAGAGACTTCCGGCCTCGCGCTCGACGCGGACCGGTTCGGGCGATGATGGCCGGCGGCGCGGTGCACCGCGTTCGGCGAGCCAGCGGGCGAACTCCGGTCCGCCGAGAAGCAATGAGTACGCGGCGGCCTCCGCGGCCAGGGCTTCCGTGGTCCCGGTGCCGGGCCGCGGCGCTAGGACAGCAGTCTGACGCACGAGCTGGCCGCAGGCGATCGCCGCCCGCGGTGAGCGTGCCACGGCGGCTCGCAACCGCGCGGCCGCCTCGCCAAGGTCGCAGCCAAGGTCCCCGAGCGGAACGACGGCCTGCTCGCCGACGCTGGTAGCGGCCATCGTCAGGGTCGCCGCCTCGATGAGCGGTGCCAGGGCTCGTGACGGCGGCCCCTCCAGCACTCCCGCGGTCACCGGGAGCGCCCGCGCCACGGCCCGTGCGGCGTCGGCGATCGCCGCTGGCGGCGCGTTCCGCCAGCGCTCAAGCGGAATGAAGATCAGGGGCCTGGCCGGCACTCCCTCCGGCGATAGGTCCGGTTCGAGCTCCGCTGCCAGGTTAGCCACGCTGGTCACGTCGTCTCTCCTCCCGCAGCCACGCGGGCCTCAGGAGACAGTCCTGTCCGTTCGGGTCACTGCTGTAAATCCTCGTAGATGATCTCACCGCCCACGAAAGTCGCCGCGACCAGGTCGGACGCGAGCGAGCGCAGTGCCTCCAGCGGCTCGGCGCGCAGCAGCGTGAGGTCGGCCGGGCGGCCCGGGGCCACCAGCCGCTGTCGGCTTGGTGCTGCGGACTCGCCGAGAAACAGGGCCAGGGCCCGGACCGGGGAGATGGCCTCGTCGGCCCGGAACAGTGGCGGGCGCTGGACCGCGGCCCGCATTACCTGCCATACGTCCGCGGTTCCGTACGGCGCGTCGGTCCCTCCCGCGACGCTCACGCCCGCGTTGCTGAGCGTCGCCAGCCGCCACAGGTCCGGCAGGTCGTCCGAGGCAACGCCAGTCGCGTACTGCTCGCCGCGCTCGGCGACAAAGTGCGGCTGCGTGACGACTGTAAGCCCGCGCAGGTCCAGCAGGGACTCAGTGGGAATGACCGCACCGTGCTCAATCCGGTCGCCGGGCAGCCGTCCCGCTAGGTCCAGCGCGGCGAGCGTGAGTATGAGCTGGACGCGCGTAACACAGTGCACCGCGACCGGGCGGCCGACAGCGTGCGCGTCGCGGATATGCCCGGCGAGCTCGTCAAACGTCGGCAGCGTGACGTCGTCAAGTAGGATCTTTACCGGTCCTAGAGTGATTCTCGTCTGCGGTCGGCGCACTCCGGGAGGCGCCATGCAGTGCATGCGCTGCGCTACCGGGCTTTCGGCCAGGAATACCAGGTCACGCTCGGTGGCACCGGGGGTTGCGTCCGTGAAACCGGTGATCCCGAACGATGCGGCTTGCGTGCTCACGGCGGACAGGTCTGCCGTCGCGGCGGCGACCCGGTCGGCGAGCCAGCGGTCCATCCGCCACAGCCGTCCGGTGGGGCGTCCGGTTTCGTCGCGCTCCACTCCGCTGAGCTCGCACTCGTCCAGGCCCAGGCGGTCGACGGCCAGCGAGTTGACCATCCACAGCGCGCCGGTGCGGTGCTGGACTCGCACCGGGCGGTGCGGCAGGAGCCGGTCGAGCGCGCGGCGGTCCAGGAGACCCGCGACCGACTCGTGGTAGCCGACGGCCCGGAGCCAGGCGCCCGGCGCCAGTTCCGCGTCCCCGGCGCGTAGCCGCGCCGCCAAGGCGGACGCAGTCCGGGTCAGTGGCGGGCCCGCGACGACGCTGGTGCGTGCGGCTGCGAGTGCGCGCAGGTGCACATGGTGATCATGCAGCCCGGGAAGCAGGGCGCCGCCGGCCGCGTCGATGTCATCCTCGCCGGGTGCTGGCCGCAGGCCCGGCGCGCATTCCGCGACAAGCCCGCCGGCCAGCCGCACATCGGCCGGGGACAGGTCGGCTAGCGCCGCTTCGGCATCCGGCTGCGCGTCGGGCGGCCACACGCGCGCATTGCGGATCAGCACGTGCCGCCCCGTCCGGCGAGCCACGCCAGCACAGCGCCGGTGTCAGCCCCTGGTTCCGCGGCACAACGTACCGGGCCTGCGGGTGAGGCGGGCCGGCGCGGCGGCAGCACGGCCTGCGTACGGCTGTGTCGCGGACAGATCACGCGTCCATCTGGCAGCATCGTGTGCGGGCCATGGTCCGGCGCAGGCGCCGCGGCGAAGGCGGCGGCCGCGTCCCGCATGGGCAGGTCGATATGCTCGCCGCCGCCGGCCGCCATCGAGCTAGCCACCGCGAGGGCGCCGCAGACGCCGGTCAGCGGGTCAGCGATAGCGTCCGCACAGAACACAGGCACGGCCGCTGCCCCGCCGTTCGTCCAGCCGACGAGCCCCCCGCCCACAGCGGCATCGTCCCCGAACGCCGCCCGCTCGGGCGCCGCCAGTCCGTAGCCGGTGATGCTGAGCCAGACCTGGCCATCCCGGTGCGAGAGCATCTCCGGAGCCAGGCCCAGGGCCGCGAGCGCCCGCGGCCGAGATGACTCGATCACTACATCCGCGGTTGCCAGCAGCGCCGCGAGGGCCGTGCGTCCCTCCCTGGTCTGGAAGTCGACCACCAGGCTGCGATGCCCGGCGTGCAGCCAGTCGAAGAACTCCTGGTTGCCGGAACGCGCGCCGTCCGGCCGGTCTGCCGACTCCACTTTGATGACGTCCGCGCCGGCCAGGCCGAGGATGCGCGCGCACAGCGGCCCGGCCCACATTGACGACAGGTCGGCGACCACCGCCCCGGTGAGCCGCGCGTCGGCTGAGGGTAGTGCGATGCGCGTCGCCCGCCACGGCGGCCATGCCGTGGCGCCCGACGCGTCCGTCGGCAGCGCGGCAGCAGGAACGCCCAGCAGCTGCCCGGCGGCCGCCACGTCCTGCGCCGGCCGGGCGAGCGCGGCTGCCGCGAGCGCGCTGTGCGCCTCGGCGTCCGCGCCAGCTCCCTCCATGCCGAGCACGCCGAGTATGGCGGGGATGGCGGCGAGGTCGTCAGGCCGGCTCACAGTGACGGCACACCAGCCGTCCGCGCAGCGCAGCAGGAAACTCGACCCCCCGGCGGAAATCTGGCCCCGCCGGGTAAAGCCCGCGAGCGCCGCCCGTCCGGTGATCAGGTCCGCCGGATCGGTCCGCACTGCCCTCCCGGTCTCCCGTGTCGCCCGGGCGAGCCGCTCCGTTACCGCACTGAGCATGGCGAGGACGGGCGCCGGCGACATCACCGGCGAGCCGTCCGGCAGGCCAGTGAGCGCCATCGCCCCGGACGCGGCCCAGTCCAGCACAGCACACCGTTCGAACATGCCCCTTATTATCCTACGACCGCGGGGCTTATTCACAAGGCTGATTCGTTACGCGCTATTTGTCGTGCGGCGGGTCAGCTTCCGGCCGAACGATTTCGGTAACGCCGCGGGTAACGAGAGCTCAGTACCATGTGCGTTTGCAGCACATTTCATCTGGCTTTTGCAGCACATTTCATCTGACTACGACTCGCGGCTCGACCCGGCGGATGTCAGGCATGTCGACCGCGGACGCGAGAAGGGTACCGCTGCCGTGACCTCTGTCATGCCCCATCATCCGTTGACCGCCCAGATAGCGGGGTCGGTCGGCGTTGTCACCGGGGCGGCCAGCGGCATGGGCCGCGAGTTGGCCGGCCAGCTTGGCGCTCGGG
>Ga0335075_10007968_pt1 | contig 16272 bp, 17 predicted proteins | sample Lox_Sample_24_FD_206723 | JGI IMG/M metagenome (GOLD analysis project Ga0335075, IMG submission 206723) | Soil microbial communities from Loxahatchee National Wildlife Refuge, Florida, United States - Lox_Sample_2.4 | ecosystem: Environmental > Terrestrial > Soil > Wetlands | place: USA... | reverse complement strand
GGCTGGTGATCGATGCCGGCCCCGGCTACGTGGTGAAGCGCATCACCGTGCGGCCCGGCCAGCGCCTGTCCCTGCAACGCCACAGGCATCGCGCGGAGCAGTGGGTCTTCGTGGCGGGGGTGGCGGATGTGACGCGCGGTTCCGATATCTTGCGGGTGGAGGCGGGGGGAATCGTGCACATTCCGCTCGGGCAGACGCACCGCGTCGCCAATGCCGGCACGGCGGATGTCGTGTTCATCGAAGTGCAGCTCGGCGCGCTACTGTCGGAGGACGATATCGAGCGGCTGGAAGACGCCTATGGGCGCGTGCCGTAACCCCCCTGCCGCGCCGCGCTATGCGCCCCACGCAACCGGCTGGCCAAGCACCTGCCGCGCCGCTGCCAGGTCGTCGTCCGGCCGCAATGACGCAAGAGCATACCATCCCGCCGCACCCGGACTATCCCGCGCCGCCGACCGCAACACGGAGACCGTCGCGTCTGACGCGTCGCCGCTGCGAGCCACCACGCGGCGTTCCAGTTCGGCCAGCGGCGCGTCCAGCCAGAAGCCATGAAACCGGGCGCCGGGAGCTGCCGCGGCTGCCTCCACGGCGCGGCGATGGGCAGGATCCATGAACGTGCCATCCGCCACCACACACTGCCCGCCGGACGCAGCGACGCGCACGCCATCGGCCAGCGTGGCAAAAACCGCCTCGCTCGCCGCGTCGCTGTACGCCGATTGCGGCAGCCGCTGCTCCGGCGCCACGCCGTGCTGGCGCTTGCGGATTTCGTCGCTGCGCAGGATCAGCGCGCCGGGCGCACGGCCGAGCCCCGGTGCCAGGACCCGCGCCAGCGTGGATTTGCCGCTGCCCGGTAAGCCGCCAACCGCCACCACCATGACCGTCCCCGCCGGGCGCAGGTACTCGCGCGCCGCCTGCAGATAGGGCTGCCACGCATCGGCATGGCCGCTGCGTGCCTCCACGTGGGCACGGACCATGGCGCGGAGCGACAGGAACGGCGGCAGCGTCGCCACCAGCCCGGCATCGCCGGTGCGCGCCACATAGCGGTTCATCACCCGGTTGGCAGCGGCGCGGCTCACCCGCCGGTCGAGGTCCATCAGCAGGAACGCCAGGTCGTACCCCAGGTCGATCGTCGCGAGCGTCTCGTCGAATTCCAGCGCATCGAACGGGGCCGGCCGTCCCCGCCACAGGCACAGATTCCCCAGATGCAGGTCGCCATGCGCCCGCCGCACCAGACCGGCTCGCGCGCGCTGCACCAGAAGCGGCTGCGCCGCATCCAGCGCCGCAAGGATCGCGCCGCGCCATGCGTCGACCTGGTCCGCCGGCAGACCCGCGCCCAGCGCCGAGGGGATGTTGCCCAGCGCGATCTCCCGCATCGGCGGCACCACGTCCGCCACCGGCGGCAGCGATTGGTGATATGCGGCGACGGCATCGGCCAGCGCGTCCAGCAGGCCGGGCGTCAAGCCGCCCCGGGCGGCGATGGCATCGAGGAAATCCTCCGCCGGAACGCGCGCCATGCGCAGCACCCAATCCAGCACCACGCCATCCGGCACCACCCCTCCCACCACCGGTGCGCCCGTTGCGGCCGACGCCAGATCCAGCGACCGATCCGGCTTTCGCACCACCGGCAGCATGTCGCGGTACAGCCCGGGCGCAGCGCGCTGGTTCAGCGCCAGCTCGCGTTCGGTAAAGCGCCGCCGGTCCTCGACGCCGGAAAAATCCAGAAACGGCAGCTTCACCGCCTTCTTGAGTTTCCAAACGGTATCGCTGCCGACGAAGACGAGCGAGATATGCGTCTCGATCGGCGCCGCCCCGGCGAGCCGTGCGAGGAACGCCGCAACCTCCTGCTGGTCTCGGGGAATTGCCACCGGTCAGGGGAACAATTTGCCGATCGCCCAGCCGCGGTCCGGGGTACGGGTGTACAGCGTGCGGTCGTGCAGCCGGAACGGCATGTTCTGCCAGAATTCGAACCGTTCCGGTATCACGCGGTAGCCGGACCAATAGGGCGGCCGAGGCACCATGTCGCCTGGATATTTGGCCTCGAACTCCGCCAACCGTCTCTCCAGGGTCAGGCGTGCGTCCAATGGGCGCGATTGGTCGGATGCCCAGGCGCCCAGGCGGGAAATGCGGGGGCGGGAGGCGAAATAGGCATCGGCCTCGGCATCGGTGACCGATTCCACGCTGCCTTCGATGCGGACCTGCCGCGCCAGCGACTTCCAGTGGAACAATAGTGCAACGTTCGCGTTGGCAGCGAGTTCGCCCGACTTGCGACTGTGCTTGTTGGTGTAGAAGACGAAGCCGCGCTCATCGACGCCCTTCAGCAGGATGATGCGGGCCGAGGGACGCCCCTCCGGCGTCGCCGTGGCGACGGTCATGGCGTTGGCATCGGGCTCCTGCGCGTCGGCCTCGGCGAACCATTCGCGAAAGCGCGCGAAGGGATCGGTGACCAGTGGAGCGGCTGACTCGTAGGGCATGGCACGTGTCCTGGCGGGCGGCAGAAACCCTCTCCCGCTTGGCGGGGTTGAGCCGCGAGGCGGATCAACGGAGGGTGAAGGTGCCACATTCCGCCGCGGCACCCAACCCGGCGCACGGCCACCGCACGCGCCGCCTCGCTCGCCCGCCGCCTCGTTCGCCCGCCGACAGCGGCACTCTGGTGCCAGGCGACGCGAGGGCCTGGATGCCTGCCTCGTCCGCCTGTCCGAATACCCTTCCTGGTGCAGCCACCTCGCCGGTGTGTCCGAATCGTAGTGCCGGGAGTCCGGCCAGCCGAACCGGCCGCGGGGCGATTCCCAGCCACGGTGGAAATGCTCTAGACTCGCCGCATGTGCGGATGCCGCGAGTCAGCCTAACCACCATGACGGCCCTGGCCGCGTCGCCTGCCCTTCGCCTGCCACCGGAAGCGCCGCCAACACGCCCGCGGTGGTCGGTCATTGTCTCGGTGCTGCTGCACCTGGGACTGGTGGCGGTGGCGATCCTGGCCGCGCGGCAGCGGCACACAGTGCCGGAACCCGTGCCGCCGGCGCCGGTGGCGATGGTGTTCGAGGGCGGTGGTGCCAAGACACCGCCATCGATTGCCAACCGGGCACCGGTGAAGCCGAACCAGCCTGCATCCCCGATGCCGCAACCCGCGACGCCGCGCCCCGCTCCGTCCCAACCGCCAACGCCGCCAACGCCGCGCGTGCAGCCGACGCCGCAACCGCAGCCGCAACCGCAACCGCAGCCGCAGCCGCAGCCGCAACCACAAAAAACGCCGCCTGCCGAAACGCAACCGGCGAAACCGCCCGCCGCGGAAGTAACGCCGCCGAAGCCGCCCGTGGTCACGTCGCCGACGCCGCCGGCACAGCAGGTGCCACCGCACGAGGCCACGCCGCCTCCCGCGCCGGTCCAAGCCCCGCCGCAACCCAGGCCGGCGCCATTGCCACCACCCCAGGCCGGGCCACCGCCACGTGCCGTGCCATCGGTGAGCGCCCCCGCCGTCAGCGCGCCGGCGGAAGTAGCGCCGCCGCCGCAGGCCGTGCCGTTGCCACCGCCTCCGCCGACGCCGCTCCCGCTTCCCGAAACAGCGCAGCGGCCAACGCTGCCGCGTGCTCGGGAAGCCGCGCGGCCGGCACCAGCGCATCCGAGCCTCGCCTTCCCCGCGCCGATGGACCTGTCGCTGGGTTCGCCCACGACGGAAGCGCCAGCCACGCGCCCACGTCTGAAGCCCTCTGCCGGCGTCATGGATCTATCGTACGCGGCCAACGTGGGCGGCGGCGACATCACCCAACTGCATCCCGACGGGAAAGGCGACGACGTCGGAGCCGACTGGCTGAACGAGGTCTCTGCCTGGTGGATCCAACACCGGTTCTATCCCGACGAAGCGGCACGGCTGCAGCAGCAAGGCGATGTCGTCCTGAACCTGAAAGTGGCGCAGAATGGGCACGTGCAAACGGTGAATCTGCAACAGGGGTCAGGTTCGCCCTGGCTCGACATGGGGGCAATCGCGGTGTTCCGAAACGCCAATCTGCCGCCGCTGCCGCACGACGTTCGGGACCCCGACATCCTGCTGCGGTTCACGATCCATTACGAGATCATCCGGTAACGGGGTTCTGCGGCAGCAACGCCTTTCAGTTGCTCCGAAACAATTTCCATCAACAGCGTTGCCGCCACGCTCCAATCGCCGCCGAAGGAGGCACGCCGATGTTCCGGTGCCGTTGGCACCTTCGGAGCGATTTTACCGCACAGCTATTCTGCGTAATCCGCCTTGAACCGAGTCCGCTTCATCGTGCACCGACCGCAGCCGCAATCCAGACGTTCAATCCTGCGGCGCGGCAAACATGCCATGACGGAAACTCATATAGTCGCTGCTGATCAGCAGATACGCGCCGAACCAGATCGCCGCCGCCACCGCTGTCGTGACAAGCACCTTCATCCCCATGCGCGGATGTTCCGGCGCACCGCGCCACCCCGCGCGCGGGTCGGTATTCTCGGCCGGCCGCGCGCCGATTGGCAGCACCGCGAATAATACCGTCCACCAGATCAGCAGATACAGCACGCAGCCCGTAAACCAGCCCATCGTCCTCACACCGTCTGCGTCAACGACATTTTCTGCTCTCGGATCCCGGAAGTCGACAAACGTTCAAGCTGCGCATTGAGTTCGGCACCGAGCAGGACCGCATAGGCGGAGACAAAGAACCACAGCATCACGGCCGCCACCGCGCCGAGCGGACCATAGGTCACGCCGAACGCCGCAATATGCTCGATGTAGAAAGACAGCACCACCGAAGCCAGCAGCCACAGCGCAAGTGCCAGTGCGCTGCCGGGGGAGAGCCAGTGGCGCGGCGGACGCGGGCGCGCGGGACCGAACCGGTACAGCAACGCCAAAGACAACGCGGCACAGCCGAGCAACAGCAGCAGGCTTGCCAGATGCACGACGCGCATCCGCAGACCCCACGGCGTGACAAAGCGGAACAAGGCCGGCATGCCGACCAGGATGGCAATCGCCAGCACCGCGCCCAGGATCGCCACGACCGTCATCACCAATGACACCGCCTGAAATCGAATAAACCCGCGCTGCTCCTGGCCGCCATAGGCGATGGTAAGCGCCGACAGCATCGAGCGCATCCCGACGCCGGCCGTCCAGAAGGTCAGCAGCACGCTCACGCCAAGGCCCACGCCGAGACGCATCGGCGGCTGGATCACCAGATGATGCAACCGATCGGCGATCAGCCAATACGCGTCTGAAGGCAACAGATCGTGCAGCCAACCCACCTGGAACTCGACGCCGCGCGGATTGAAAACCAGGCCATAGACCGAGATCAGCACGCTCATCGCAGGAAACAGCGAGAGCGTGGCAAAGAAACCGCATCCCGCGGCGGCAAGCGCGACCCGGTCGGAGATGCTGGCGCGCAGGGTGGCGCTGACAATGGCCCGCCACCTGGCCGCATTCGACACCGCCCGCCCCGCGTCATCGCGAGACCCCGAAGCGGCCGAAGCAATCTCGCTCGACCCGGAGCGCATAGGTCCATGCGCCTGCCCGAGCGAGATTGCTTCGTCCCTGCGCTCCTCGCAATGACTCATGGACGGCGATACTCACGCTCCACGGACAGTCATTAGACTCGTAGCAGATGCACATCGACCAGGGGCCGCTTCTGCAGCCGCCGGCCAAGCGCCCGGCGCAGGGCCGCGCGCGCGGCGTCGGTCAGCGCGTCGTCGTCGCGGCGGATCGCGGCCGGCAGATCAGCCAGCGCCTCGGCAAACTCGCCGGACACACGATCGAGCTCCGCATCCTCCTGGTCCAGCAGGCCCGGCGCACTGACTCGTGGATGGCCGCGCAAGCGGCCGGCTTCATCCACCGCCACGCTTGCCAGCACCACGCCGTTGAACAGCATGCGCCGGCGCGCCGACAGCAGGCCGCCGGTCAGCGGCACCAATCGCCCGCCATCCGGCACCAGCCGCCCGACCGGCGCACTGTCCACCACCTCCACGCGGCCGGGCGCAAGGTTCAGGATGTCGCCATCCTCCATCAGCACCGGGATCGCGCCCGCTTCGCGCGCCAGGCCGGCATGGGCCGACAAATGCCGCCACTCGCCATGCACCGGCACGCTGTAGCGGGGCTTCACCAAGCGATAGAGCCGTCGCAACTCGTCGCGCGCCGGATGGCCGGAGACATGCACCAGATGGTCCGCATCCGTCATCAGGTTCACGCCACGGCGCACCAGATTGTCCTGCACCGTGCCGATAGCGCGTTCGTTGCCTGGAATAACGCGGGAGGAAAACACGACGGTGTCGCCTTCACCCAGGGCGACGCGCGGGTGGGTATCCATCGCCACGCGTGCCAACGCACTGCGTGGCTCACCCTGGCTGCCGGTGATCAGGATCAGGATGTTGTCGTCGGGGACGTCGTCGATGTCGTCTTCGCCCAGGAAGGGCGGAATGCCTTGCAGGTAGCCGCATTCGCGGGCGGCGGCGTCCAGGTTGCGCAGGCTGCGGCCGACGATGGCGACGCTGCGGCCGGTCGCCCGGGCGGCGTGCGCAACGCTCTCGACGCGGGCGACATTGCTGGCGAAACAGGTCACCGCGACACGGCCCCGCAGGCCGCGGATCAGCGCAGACAGGCTCTGGCGCACCTCGTGCTCGCTGCCGGAATGGCCTTCCACCATGGCATTGGTGGAATCGCACACCATGGCCAGGACGCCGCGCTGGCCGAGTTCCGACAGCGCCGCTTCATCGGTCGGTGGGCCGATCAACGGCTGCGGGTCCAGCTTCCAGTCGCCGGTGTGCAGCACCAGGCCGCAGGGGGTCTCGATGGCCAGTGCCTGCGATTCCGGAATGGAATGCGCCATGCGGATGAAGCGCAGATCGAACGGCGGCAGGTGGATGCTGCCGCCGGGCGCCACGACGTGCACCTTGACCTGAGGCAGCAGTTGCGCCTCCTGCAGCTTGCGGCGCAGCACGGCGGCGGCGAACGGCGTGACGTAGACCGGGCAGCGCAGCAGCGGCCACAGATGGGCGACCGCTCCGATATGGTCCTCGTGCGCGTGGGTGATCACCAGCCCCAGCAGCTTGTCGCGCCGGTCAGCGATGAAGCCGGGATCGGGGGTCATGATCTCGACCTCGGGATACTGCGATCCGCCGAAGCCGATGCCGCAGTCCACCGCCAACCACCGCCCATCACAGCGGTATAGGTTGAGGTTCATGCCGATCTCGCCCGTCCCGCCGAGCGGCAGGAAGGCCAGGTCGCCGGTTTCTGTGTCCATTCGGGTTTGTTGCTGCCTCACAGGTTGGGAGTGCGGTTGGTGGGTCTCGCCTTAAGCGAGTGATTACTGGCGATATAGGACCAAAAGGCCGCGGAAACGAGGCAGCCGAAAGATAAGTCTTGGGAACGTGGCGACAGTTACAACGACGGCGTCAGGTCGGGGTAAAGATCGGGGCGGTAAACCTGCCATGCGGGCTGGCCGTCCCGCTTTTCCGCGACGAGGATCGGCCCGGCGTCCGGCCCCACCCCGCCCGTGTTGTCGAGCAGCAGCCCCCGATGCGCGCGCGCCGCGAACCAGCCGAAGGCGGCATGGGCCCGCGCGCGCCGCACCAGGATCCGGTCGGTCGGCACGTCGTGCCCGCCCTCCACCACCCGGTCGGCGACGCGGGCAACGTGCAGCGCAGCCGCGCGGAGCGTGATGAACACCAGGCCGAACCGAAACCCCGCAGCCAGGGCATTGACCACGCGGTGCTGGAACTTGTCGCTGGACAGCACGGTTTCGACCAGGAATGAGCGGTGCGCCAGGATCGCACGGTCGACCCGTCCATCGGACTCTGCCTGGGCGCGGCGCACCACCTCCAACTCGGTGGCGTCAGGCATTTCCCCGCGCAGGACGCGCGCGATGTCGTCGGGGTTGAGCAAGAGTTCCGGCAAAGGACCGGTCAATGGGGTCAGTGCACCGGAACGCACCAACGTGGTCTTGCCCGACCCGTTGGGGCCCGCGACGATCCAGAACCACGGAGGGGTCAGAAGGCTGCCGGCGAGTCGCTGGACCGGCCAGTGCGGACGGTGCCGTCCGGGTGAATGAACACGAGTTCACCGCGATCATTCAGGGTGGAAATGGGCAGCCCCGCCGCTTGCTTCCGGCGCAGCTCGCGCCGCACGGTACCGGCGAAGCCACGCACCACCTCGTTCCCTGCCGAGGTCCGGGGGCGGAGCCCGCCCTTCGCGACGTTCGGCGCCGCGTCCTCGATCTTGTGCCGCATGCGTCTGGCGGTTGCCATCGGCCGAGAAACCTCCGGACCTGATTGAGCCGTCGCCGGCCATGCCGGCGTATCGCCGCATAATGCCACTGAAATCACCTGCCTGGAAGCTCGCGCCTTGATCAGCGTCGACAATCGGTACCCCTACTCGTTTTCAATCAGCCGTGTTCTCTCGCGCGGCAATGTGGGGGCTGGATTGCGTTCCGCCAAGAGTCGCAGTCCCTCCAACGTCAAATCCGGCTCAATCTGCTCGATTACCAGCGTGCCTTCGGAAAACAGCGGCGCAAGGCCCCCGGTCGCGATCACGCGCATGGGCGCACCGAATTCTGCCTTGATGCGGGCAACCAACCCCTCGATCATCCCGACATAGCCCCAATAGACCCCCGACTGCATGGCCGGCACGGTGGAGCGGCCGATCACCGCCTGGGGGCGCGCAATGCCGATGCGCGGAAGCTGCGCCGCCGCCTGGTGCAGCGATTCGATCGAGAGATTGATGCCGGGACAGATCACGCCGCCGACATAGGCGCCGTCCTTGTCCACCACGTCGAATGTGGTGGCGGTGCCGAAGTCGATGACGATCAGCGGCCCACCGAAGCGCTGGTGGCCGGCAAGCGCATTCAGCAAGCGGTCAGCGCCGACTTCGGCCGGACGGTCGACGCGGATCTCGAACCCCCAGTCGAGCGTGGATCGCGCGACCAGCGGCTCGACATGGAACCAGTCGCGGCAGAGCCGGCGCAGGTGATACAGCGCCGCCGGCACGACGGTGCCGATGACGGCAGCAGCCACGTCGTCCGGCTTCAGTCCCGCATGTGTCAGCAGGGTGAGCAACCAGACGGCGTATTCATCCGAGGTGCGGTCGGAGGCGGTGCGGGTGCGCCAGGTGCCACGCCATTGCTTGCCGTCATGCACGGCGAAAACGATGTTGGTGTTGCCTGCGTCTACGACGAGAAGCATGACCGGTTCACGCGCGCTTACCCGTCATGGCCGCGCCTGACCCGGCCATCTGCGCACAATCGGTCGTGCGCGGATGGCCCGATCAAGCCCGGCCACGACGTGGGCCACCATCACCCGAACAGCGCCTTCGCCGCCGCCTGGGCCGCCATTACGATCGGTCCGGGGAAGATGAAGAAGAACGTGGTGAACAACCCGGTGACCGCGGCGACGAACGACAAAGACGGCGGGCGCGGATCGAACGGCGCCGCCGGCGGGTCGAAATACATCACCTTGATCACCCGGATGTAATAGTACGAGCCCACCACGCTGGTCAGCACACCGATGACCGCCAGGGTCCACAGCCCGGCCTGCACCGCGGCGAGGAAGATATACAGCTTGGCGAAGAACCCGGACATCAGCGGAATGCCCGCCAGGCTGAACATGAAGACCGCCATCGCCAGGGCCAGCGTCGGATCGGTGTTCGAAAGACCCGAAAGATCGCTGATCTGCTCCATTGCGCGGCCGTTACGGCGCATGGCGATGATGCAGGCGAACGTGCCCGCCGTCATGAAGACGTAGATCACCATGTAGATCAGCGTGCCACGGATCCCCTCCGGCGTGCCGGCGGCGAGTCCGATCAGCGCGAAGCCCATATGGCCGATCGATGAATACGCCATCAGGCGCTTGATGCTGCTTTGCCCGATTGCCGCCAACGCACCGAGGATCATCGACGCGATCGACACCAGGATGATCAGCAACTGCCACGCACCAAGCAAATGGCCGAACGGCACCGCCATCACGCGAAGCAGCAGCGACATGGCGGCCACCTTCGGCGCAGTGGCAAAGAACACGGTTACCGGGGTCGGCGCGCCTTCATAAACGTCCGGCGTCCACATGTGGAATGGCACGACCGAGATCTTGAACGCCAACCCGACCAGCACGAACACCACGCCGATGATCAGGCCGACCGAGGCGTGCGAAGGCTGCATCAGCAGGGTGCGCAACTGGCCGAAATCCATGGTGCCGGAAAAGCCATAGACCAGCGAAATGCCGTAAAGCAGCAGACCGGACGCCAGGCCGGACAGGACGAAGTATTTCAAGCCGGCTTCCGACGACCGCACATCGTCGCGCGCGAACGCAGCAAGCACATAGAGCGCGAGCGATTGCAACTCCAGTCCAAGATACAACGTCATCATGTTGTCGGCCGACGCCATCACCATCATGCCGACGACCGAGAACAGCAGCAGCACCGGAAATTCGAAACGCGCGATGCCCTGCTTGCGGTTGTAATCGAGCGCCAGGATAGCGGTGAGCGCAGCACCGGCGAGGATGAGTTCCTGATTGAACTCGCTGAACGCGTCGGCGATGAACTGGCCGTGGTAGCCGACGCCGCCAACGCGGGTCAGCACCAGGATCGCGGCGATCAGGAAGCCGCCAAGCGTCAACATCGTGCAGGCCAAGGTGGAATCCTGCTTGCGCAAGACGCCGAACATCAGGATGGCCATGCCGATGCAGGCCAGCACGATCTCCGGAAGGGCGATAATCCAGTTCATAGACGTGGCCCCGCACTACCCGTCACGGCCGAACTAGACCCGCCCGTCCGCGCACCCCCCGTCATGGCCGGACTTGACCCGACCACCTGCGCACCGGCAGTGGATCGTGCCGTATCGCGAGTCTCGATCCAGTTCGGATGGACCGCCGGGTCAAGCCCGGCCAGCACGTGCGGGTGCCGGCCTTGACCGGCACCAACGTTCGAAGCAACCGGCGCAGGCATCGCCAGCGCCGCCGTGTGCTGCTTCACCATCGCCGCCACGCTGGCATCCCAGAAGTTGCTGAAACTGCTCGGGTAAACGCCCATCCACAGAGTCAGCACGAGCAGCGGCGCGAAGATCGCCCATTCGCGCGGCGAGAGATCCAGGATGTTGCGCAGATCCTGCTTGGTCAGCCGGCCGAAAATCACCCGGCGGTACAGGTACAGCATGTAGGCGGCGCCCAAGATCATGCCCATGCCGCCGAGCAATGCCAGCCAGAAGCTGATCTGGAACGAGCCGATGATCACCAGGAACTCGCCAACGAAACCGGAGGTGCCGGGCAGGCCCATGGCGGCCAACATGAACACCATGAACACCAGGGCGTAGCCGGGCATGCGGTCGGCAAGACCGCCATAGCGGGCGATCTCACGCGTATGGATGCGGTCGTAGATAACGCCAACGACCAGGAAGAGCGCCGCGGAGACGAAGCCGTGCGACAGCATCTGGTACAGCGCACCCTGGATACCCTGCACGTTGAAGGTGAAGATGCCGATCGTCACCACGCCCATATGCGCGACGGAGGAATACGCGATCAGCTTCTTCATGTCCTCCTGCGCCAGTGCGACCAGCGAGGTGTAGATCACCGCCACCACCGACAGCGTGTAGATCAGCGGCGCGTACTCCGCGGAAGCCTGTGGCAGCATGGGGACGGAGAAGCGCAGGAAGCCGTAGGCGCCCATTTTCAGCAGCACGCCCGCCAGGATGACCGATCCGGCGGTGGGCGCCTCGACATGCGCATCCGGCAGCCAGGTGTGCACCGGCCACATCGGCACCTTCACCGCGAAGGATGCCATGAAGGCAAAGAACAGCCAGCGCTGCATCGACACCGGGAAATGCGTGTGCATCAGCGTGGCGAGGTCGGTGGTGCCGGCGTGAAACCACATGGCCAGCAGCGCCAGCAGCATCAGCACCGAGCCGGTGAGCGTGTAAAGGAAGAACTTCACCGCGGAGTAAACGCGGCGCGGCCCGCCCCAGACCCCGATGATGAGATACATCGGGATCAGCACGCCCTCGAAGAACATGTAGAAGATGACGAAGTCGGCCGCGCAGAACATGCCCACCATCATGGTTTCCATGATGAGGAAGGTGAGCATGAACTCGCGAACGTTCTTGGTGATGCTTTCCCAGCTTGCCAGGATGCAGATGGGCGTGAGCACGGTGGACAGAAGGACGAACAATACCGAAATGCCGTCCACACCCATCTTGTAGCCGACGCCGTAATCGGCGAGCCAGGGGATGTTCTCGACGAACTGGTAGCCGGATTCGTTCGGATCGAATTCGACCCACAGCACCAGCGACAGGGCGAGCACGATCAAACTGGTCCAGAGCGCGGTCCAGCGGGCGTTCGAATCGACCGTGGCCTGATCGCCGCGCACCGACATGATCACCACCGCGCCGACCAGCGGCAGCCAGGTGATGAGCGACAGCAGGGGAAAGCCGGCGGCGTTCATCGCAGTTCACCTCGCCCACGAAGTGGGAGAAGTCGAGGCGCGAAGCGCCGAGGGTGAGGGTGATCGGGTCGGTAGGAAGCATTTGAAAGCTGCGTACCGACCCGATCACCCTCACCCTCGGCGCTTCGCGCCTTGACCTCTCCCGCACAGCGGGAGAGGTTTTTGTTACTTCTCGCCATCGCTCTCACCCGAACAACATGTAGATGCCGACCAGCACGACAATGCCGATCAGCATCGCAAAGGCGTAGACAGCAACCGAGCCGGTCTGGATCTTCACCGCTTCGCGCGAGCCTTCCACGGTGAGCGACGCCAGGCCGTTGGGCACGCCGTCGATCACCGTGACGTCGCCGGTCTGCCAGAAGGCATGGGCGAACCAGAGTGCCCCGCGCACGAAGGTCGCGTCGTACAGCTCATCGAAGTACCACTTGTTCAGCAAGAACAGATAGACCGGCCGGAACATCTGGGCGAGCTGCATCGGCAGCAGCGGGTACGCCATGTACATCAGGTAAGCCACGGCGATGCCGAGAAGGCCCAGTACCAGCGGCGCGTAGTCCACCCAGCCTGGAACGGTTTCGATCCCGGCGATCACGTGGTTCGATGCGCCATTGAAGATGCTTCCCTGCCAGAACGCCGGCCAGCCCTCGCCGATGAACCAGCCGTGCAACAGAAAGCCGCTGACCGTCGCGCCGATCGCCAGGACGATCAGCGGCACGAGCATCACCGGCGGGCTCTCATGCACATGCTCCAGCACGTGATGATCGGCGCGCGACTTGCCATGGAAGGTCATGAACAGCAGGCGCCAGGAATAGAACGCGGTGAGGAACGCGGCCAGCACGGTGCAGATGAAGCCGTATGTCCCGATGCCGGTATGCGCGGCGAACGCGGCATCGATGATGGCATCCTTGGAATAAGAGCCGGCAAACGGCGGAATGCCGGCCAGCGCGAGGTTGCCGATCCACATCACCGTGCACGTCACCGGTATCAGCCGCGCCAGCCCTCCCATCTTCCGCATGTCCTGCTCATCCGACATCGCGTGGATGACGGAACCTGCCGACAGGAACAACAGCGACTTGAAGAAGGCGTGGGTGACCAGGTGGAAGATCGCGGCCTGGTAAACGCCGACTCCGACCGCGGTGAACATGTAGCCAAGCTGCGAACAAGTGGAGTAGGCGATCACGCGCTTGATGTCGTTCTGCGCACAGCCGACGGTAGCGGCGAAGAATGCCGTGGAGGCACCGATGAAGGTGACGAAGCCCAGCGCGACCGGCGCATATTCCATCAGCGGCGACATCCGCGCCATCAGGAACACACCGGCGGTTACCATCGTAGCGGCATGGATCAGGGCGGAGACCGGCGTCGGGCCTTCCATCGCGTCCGGCAACCACACGTGCAGGCCAAGCTGTGCGGACTTGCCCATCGCGCCGATGAACAGCAGGAAGCCGATCACCTCGATGGCAGGAAAGCTGGTGCCGAACAAGGTGTAGGTGTCGGCCTGGTGCTGCGCCACGGCGGAGAAGATGTCAGCGAACTGCACCGAGCCAAACTTGAAGAAGATCAGCGCCAGCCCGACCGCGAAGGGCAGGTCCGCAATGCGGTTGACGATGAAGGCCTTGATGGCGGCGGCGCAGGCGGAAGGGCGGTCGTACCAGTAGCCGATCAGCAGGTACGAACACAGGCCCACGCCTTCCCAGCCGAAGAAAAGCTGCGTCAGGTTGTCGGCCGTCACCAGCATCAGCATGGCGAAGGTGAACAACGACAGGTAGCCGAAGAAGCGGTACCGCGGATAGGCGTCGTGCGCCATGTAGCCGATCGAATAGACGTGGATCAGCATGGAGACGAACGTCACCATCGCCAGCATGACAGCGGACAGCGTGTCGATGCGCAGCGACCACTCGACATGGAAGCGGCCGGCATCGATCCAGGTGGCGATCGGCACCACGCCCGGCGAGATGTCCCCATTGTGGAGCTGGAAGAACGCCAGCGGGCCGCAGATCGCGGCAATGATCATGCCGATGATCGAGGCCCCTTGCGCGACGCGGTCTCCCGTCCACCGGCCCAGCAGGCCGGAGATGATAGCGCCGCAGAGCGGGGCGAAGACGGCGATGACGTAGAGCATGTCAGCCTTTCATCAGGTTGACGTCCTCAACCTGGATCGAGCCACGGTTGCGGAAATAGACCACGACGATGGCAAGGCCGATGGCTGCCTCGGCGGCGGCGACCGTCAGCACGAACATGGCGAACACCTGGCCGACGAGATCGCCCAGCGCGGCAGAGAAGGCGACAAGATTGAGATTGACCGAGAGCAGGATCAGCTCGATCGACATCAGGATGATGATGACGTTCTTGCGGTTCAGGAAGATGCCGAAGGTGCCCAGCACCAGCAGCAGCCCGCTGACCACGAGGTAAGGACCGAGCATCATTTAACCTCTCCCGCTTTGCGGAAGAGGTCGAGGCGCGCAGCGCCGAGGGTGAGGGTGAGGGTGATCGGCAGGGTGCGTAGAAGGCTTCCTGCCCTCCGGATCCCCCTCACCCTCGGCGCAAACGCGCCTTGCGTTGGTCCGCTCCGCGGCCCAACCCCGTAAGCGGGAGAGGTTTTTGACACCCTAATGCCCATGATGCCCTCCGGCGTCCGCTTCTTCCGGTTCCTCCTGCTCCTCCACCTTCGGACGGTAGATACCCGTCTCGCGTACGCCGGCGCCGATCGCGATATGCAGCAACTCCATCGTCTCACCCACCACACGCGCGTGCTGCACGTCGACGTTCTGGTGACGGGAGGTCTTGCGCTCGCGCAGGGTCAGCACGATGGCGCCGATCATGGCGACCAGCAGGATCAGGCCGGCAGCCTGGAACAGGAAGATGTAGTCCGTATAGATCAGACGCCCGAGCGCCTCGGTATTGCTCATGCCCGGCGGTATCGGGGCGTAGCGCATCGCCGGTGCCTGCGGCGCGATCTGCCAGACGTGGTAGGCAAACAGCAGTTCCAGGAACAGCAGTGCGCCGATGGCGGCGCCAATCGGCATGTATTTCTGGAAACCGCTGCGGAGCTCGGCGAAGTCGATGTCCAGCATCATCACGACGAACATGAACAGTACGGCAACGGCGCCGACGTAGACGATGACCAGGATCAGCGCGAGGAACTCGGCGCCGGCGACCAGGAACAAGCCGGCGGCGTTGAAGAACGCCAGGATCAGGAAAAGCACCGAGTGCACCGGATTGCGCACGGAGATCACCGTTGCGGCGGAGGCCAGCAACAGCACCGCGAACACATAAAAAGCGATGTGGAGGATGATCATCGGTAGGGCGCATCCAGCTCCAGCCGGCGGGCAATCTCGGGTTCCCACCGGTCGCCATTGCTCAGCAGCTTCTGCTTGTCGTACATCAGCTCTTCGCGGGTCTCGGTGGCGAATTCGAAGTTCGGGCCTTCGACGATGGCATCGACGGGGCAGGCTTCCTCGCACAGGCCGCAGTAGATGCACTTGGTCATGTCGATGTCATAGCGCGTGGTGCGGCGGGAGCCGTCGTCGCGCGGTTCGGCCTCGATCGTAATCGCCTGGGCGGGGCAGATCGCTTCGCATAGCTTGCAGGCGATGCAGCGTTCCTCGCCGTTGGGGTAGCGGCGCAGGGCATGCTCGCCTTTGAAGCGCGGGCTGAGCGGGCCCTTTTCGTAGGGGTAGTTCAGGGTAGCCTTGGGGCGAAAGAAGTAACGCATCGTCAGCCCCATCCCGGCGAGGAGCTCGCCCAGCAGGAAGCTGCGTGCGGTGCGATCGAGCAGGGGCATCAGACGGACTCCGTTGCGGCTTCGCGGCCAGCGCCGAACACATATGTCATTGCGAGGAGCGCAGCGACGAAGCAACCTCGGTCAT
>Ga0335075_10007967_pt1 | contig 16273 bp, 16 predicted proteins | sample Lox_Sample_24_FD_206723 | JGI IMG/M metagenome (GOLD analysis project Ga0335075, IMG submission 206723) | Soil microbial communities from Loxahatchee National Wildlife Refuge, Florida, United States - Lox_Sample_2.4 | ecosystem: Environmental > Terrestrial > Soil > Wetlands | place: USA... | reverse complement strand
CTCGCCCTCCTCGGCGTTCATGCTCACCACGTCGCCGGGGGCCGGGTCATTCCAGCCGGCGCCGTGCATGCGGGCCGCGGCGTCCTCCAGGTGGGTGTTGCACGCCAGGCCGGGCTTGCCGTTCATGCGGACGCCGCATGAGCCGCAGATGGCCTGCTGGCAGGAGCAGCGGATGCCCACCGAGCCGTCGACCTCGTCGCGGATCTTGAGGATGGCGTCCAGCACCGAGTTGCGCGCCCCCAGCTCCACGCGGTGCTCGTCCCAATAGGCGGCCTGTCCGGACTTGGGGTCGTACCGGCGGATCCTCAGCAGATATTCGGGCACGAGCTAGTACGTCCTTTCCTGGGGCTCCCAGCGGGTGATGGTCACCGGCGAGTAGCTGACCGTGGGCACGTCGTCACCGTTGGCGGTCACGTCGATGTGCTTGAGCCATTCCTCGTCGTTGCGCTCGGGGAAGTCGGTGCGGAACTGGGCCCCGCGTGACTCCTTGCGCTCCAGCGCGCCCACCACGATCGCCTCGGCGCAGTCCAGCATGTAGCCGAGCTCGATCGCCCCGATCACGTCCTGGTTGAACACGGCGCCGCGGTCGTCGATCGACGCCTTGGGCGCCTCCTCCTTGAGCCGGCGCACGATCTCGTGGGCCTTCTTGAGGCCCTCCTCGTCGCGGAAGACGGCCACGTACTGGTTCAGCGTGTCGCCGAGCTCGTCCTTGATCGCCGCCACGCGCCGGCCGCCGGAGGGCCGGTCGATGATCTCCTGGATGTGGCGGGCGGCGTCGTCCACCCGCGTTGACCGGGTGGTCGGCATCGACATCTGCCGCGACTGCCCGGCGGCGTGCTCGCCCGAGCGCCGCCCGAAGATGAGCGTGTCCAGCAGCGAGTTGGCGCCGAGGCGGTTGCCGCCGTGGACCGAGACGCAGGCCACCTCGCCGGCGGCGTAGAGCCCCGGGATCGTGGTCTGGCCGTCGACGTCGGTCTTGACCCCGCCCATGATGTAGTGCTGGCCGGGGTGGATGTGGATCGGCTCGCTCGTGATGTCGACGCCGGCGAAGTCGCGGCCGATGTTGACGATCTCGCGCAGCGCCTCGAGCACGCGCCGCTTCGGGACCTTGGTGATATCGAGGGCGACGGTGCCGTCGGGGAAGCCGTTGCCCTCGTTGATCTCGGTCTGCTCGGCGCGTGACACGACATCGCGGGAGGCCAGCTCCATCTTGTTGGGGGCGTACTTCTCCATGAACCGCTCGCCCTTGGCGTTGAGCAGCCACGCGCCCTCGCCGCGGGCGCCCTCGGTGATGAGCAGCCCGTTGCCCGCCAGCGTGGTCGGGTGGTACTGGATCATCTCCATGTCCATCAGGCGAGCGCCGATCCGGTAGGCCTGGGCGATGCCGTCGCCCGTGACGATCAGCCCGTTGGTGGTGGGGCGATAGGCCTGGCCGGCGCCGCCGGAGGCCAGGATCACGGACTTGGCGTTGAACACTTCGAGATGGCCGTCGCGCAGGTTGCGGCAGATGGCGCCGACGCAGCGGCCGTCGTCATCCTGGAGCAGGTCGGTGGTGAACCACTCCTCGTAGCGGTCCACGGTGTCGGAGTGCTTCATCAGCTGCTCGTAGAGCACGTGCAGGATGGCGTGGCCGGTGATGTCGGCCACGTAGTAGGTGCGGGCCGCCGAAGCGCCCCCGAAGGCGCGGGTCCCGAGGTTGCCGCGCTCGTTGCGGTGGAAGGTGACGCCGGCGTGCTCGAGCCACAGGATCTCGTCCGGTGCCTCGCGGCACATGACCTCGATCGCGTCCTGGTCGCCCAGGTAGTCCGAGCCCTTGACGGTGTCGAACGCGTGGGACTCCCACGTGTCCTCGGGGTTCAGCGCGGCGTTGATGCCGCCGGCGGCGGCCACCGAGTGCGAGCGCACCGGGTGGACCTTGGAGATGATCGCCACGGTGGCACCCGCCTGCGCGGCCGCCAGCGCAGCACGCTGACCGGCCAGCCCGGCGCCGATGATCAGTACGTCATGGGAGGGCATTCAGACCAATATAAATGAGGGTGCGCGCGTCACGCCGCGCCCCTGGATCTCCCAGCCGCTCAGGCCATCGAGCGCCCGAAGGCGGTGGCGAGCGCGCGGCGGACCTGGTCAACGGTGACGACGCCGCGCAGGATGCCCTCGGCGTCCACCGCCACCAGCGCGCCCAGCTTGCCCAGCGTCTCGGAGGCCAGCAGCTCGGAGATCGGCCGGTCCTCGCGAACCTGCCAGCTCGGCGTCCCGTCGGTCTCCAGCACGGCCGCGGTGGTCAGCCATGCCTCGCCGCCGTCGATCGAGGCCTGAGCGCGCTCCCGCCGCGCGATCCCCAACAGATGGGCCGTGTCGTCGATCACCGGCAGCCAGGGTTGGCGGTAGCGGTCGAAGTACTCGTCGACGGCCTGGGTCACCGGCGTCTGGGCGGGGATGGCCACCGGGTGGGTGTCCATGATGTCGGCCACGCGCACGCCTTCGATGCGCTCGGTCAGCGCCGACTGGGCCAGGGCGGCCCGGCACGACTGCCACATCAGGTAGGCCAGGGCCAGCAGCCACACGCCCCCGAAGCTCGACCCCGACACCGTCCACCACAGGCCGATCCCGCCCATGAGCAGCGCCAGCCCCTGGCCGAGGCGGCTGGCGGCGACCGTGCCGCGGCGCTTGTCCCCGGTCAGCCTCCAGACAATGGAACGGGCCACGCGGCCGCCGTCGAGGGGAAAGGCGGGGAGAATGTTGAACGCCAGCAGCAGCACGTTCATCAACAGCAGCCAACTCAGTGACAGCAGCACAGGGGTGATGCGGATGGTCGAGTCGAGCACCACCGCGTGGCCCAGCCGGCCCGGGCCCACGATCGGCAGGTCGATGGCGAGGCACAATAGGATGACGCCGAACGTCGCGAGCGGGCCTGCGATCGCGACCTTGAAGTCCTCTCCGGGCGACGCCGCGTCACGGCTCATTTGCGTAAATCCACCGAACAGGTTCAGATCGATCTTCTCCACCGCAATTCCCTGCCGCCGCGCCGCCAGGGCGTGTCCCAGCTCGTGGACGATGAGTGAGCCGAACAGCAACAGCACGCTCACCACGGTCGTCATGTACGCGACGCCGTCGGAGCTGTGCAGGGTGTCCCGGAACGGTCCTGAGAGCACGAAGATCATCAGGAACAGGACGATGAACCAGCTCCCATCGACGCCGATCCGGAGCCCGAAGAGGTCAAACAACTTGATCGAGGTCGACCGCCTGAACATGGTGGAATGGTCTCATAGGCGCCCCGGCGCCCTCGACATTTGAGGAGACATGAGATGAGCGAGCGCCTTGACGGTCTCAAGCAGCGCCTCGGGCAACTGTCCGACATTGGCCATGCGATGTCACTGGCCCACTGGGATCAGCAGACGATGATGCCGCCGCAGGGTGGGGAGGCGCGCGCCGAGTCGCTGGCCACGTTGACCGGCATCAGCCACGAGATGTTCGTCGATGACGAAACCGGAGCGCTGCTGGAGGGCGCGGCCGCCGAGCTCAACGGCGCCGATCCCGACGGTGACGACGCGCGGCTCGTCACGCTGGTGCGCCGCCAGTACGACAAGGCGCGGCGGGTGCCGACCGACCTGGCCGCCGAGATGGCACGGGCGGCGTCGGTGGGGCAGGAGGCGTGGGTGGTGGCCCGCGTCCAATCGGACTTCCAGAGCTTCATTCCCTACCTGGAGCGCAACTTCGAACTGGCCCGGCACTACGTCGAGTGCCACGCCGGCTGCGACGACTTCGAGGCTCCCTACGACGTGCTGCTCGACGACTACGAGCCCCAGCTCCCCACCCGCGAGGTGGCCACGCTGTTCGCGCAGCTGAAGGCGGAGCTGGTACCGGTGATCGCGCAGATCGCCGCTGCCGAGCCCGTTGACGAGACTCCGCTGCACGCGCAGTTCCTCGTCGACCGCCAGCGCGCGCTGGTGCGGGAGGTGGTGGGGCTGATGGGGTTCGACGACACCGAGTGGCGGCTTGACGACACCGTGCACCCATTCGCCACCCGCATCGGCGGGGGTGATGTGCGCATCACCACACGCTGGGATGAGCGCTTCTGGCCCACCGGCCTGTACGGCGCCATGCACGAGTGCGGACACGGACTGTACGAGGCGGGGCTTCCCCGCCGGCTGCGGCGCTCGCCGGTCGGTGCCGCGGAGTCACTGGGCATGCACGAGTCCCAGAGCCGGCTGTGGGAGAACATGGTGGGGCGCGGCCGCGCCTTCTGCACCGTGCTGGCCCCCCGCATCGCCGCCCTGGCCGGCGGAGAGCTGGCCGACCTGGACGCCGACCGTCTCTATCGCGCGGTCAACCGGGTGACGCCGAGCTACATCCGTGTCGAGTCCGACGAGGCCACCTACGCACTGCACATCATCCTGCGCTTCGAGCTCGAGCAGCGGCTGATCGACGGCACCCTGGCCATCCGCGACCTGCCCGAGGCATGGAACACGCGCTTTGAGGAGTACTTCGGCATCGCGGTCGACAACGACGCCGACGGCGTGCTGCAGGATGTGCACTGGTCGGCGGGGCTGATCGGGTACTTCCCCACCTATGCCCTGGGCAACCTCATCGCCGGTCAGCTGTGGGAGCGTGCGCTGGGCGACATCACCGACCTCGAGGAGCAGCTCGCGGCCGGGGAGCTGGGCATGCTGCGGGAGTGGCTCGGAGAGCACGTCCATCGCCATGGGTCTAAGTTCACGACCGCCGAGTTGCTGGCCCGGGAGGTCGGGGGACCGATGTCGGTCACCCCGTTCACCAGCTACCTCAAGGCTAAGCTCGGCGATGTGTACGGGTTGGATCTGGATGGTTGATGGGACGCTCTGAGACGACGCAGCCGACGTGCCCATCAACCACCTCACCGACTGACCAGACATTAGAAAGGTAAGACGTCCTTTAGTTATGAGTAATAGTTCAGTCAGAGTTGCAGTGACGGGCGCCGCCGGACAGATCGGCTACGCGCTCCTCTTCCGGATCGCCAGTGGACACCTTCTCGGGCCCGATGTCCCGGTGCACCTGTCGCTTCTGGAGATCCCCCAGGCGGTCAAGGCGGCGGAGGGCACCGCGATGGAGCTCGACGACTGCGCCTTTCCCATGCTCAGCGGGGTCGACATCTACGACGATCCGGCCCAGGCCTTCGATGGCGTGAACATCGCTCTGCTGGTGGGCGCCCGCCCGCGGACCAAGGGCATGGAGCGCGGTGATCTGCTCGAGGCCAACGGCGGCATCTTCAAGCCCCAGGGCCAGGCGCTCAACGACCACGCCGCCTCTGATCTGAAGGTGCTGGTGGTCGGCAACCCGGCCAACACCAACTGCCTCATCGCGCAGTCAAACGCGCCCGACGTGCCCAAGGAGCGCTTCACCGCGATGATGCGCCTGGACCACAACCGCGCCATTGCCCAGGTGGCGACGAAGACCGGTGCCGCGATCAGTGACGTGACCAACATGACGATCTGGGGCAACCACTCGGCCACCCAGTACCCGGACGTCTTCCACGCCAAGGTCAAGGGCGGCAATGCCGCCGACGCCATCGGCGACCGCGAGTGGATCGAGAACGACTTCATCCCCACGGTGCAGAAGCGTGGCGCCGCGATCATCGAGGCGCGGGGCGCGTCCAGCGCCGCCTCGGCCGCCAACGCCGCGCTGGACCATGTCTACAACTGGGTGAACGGCACCCCGGACGGTGACTGGGTCTCGATGGCGGTGCCCACCGACGGGTCCTACGGCATCGGTGAGGGCATCTTCTCCGGCTACCCGTGCACCTGTTCGGGCGGCGCGTACACCATCGTCGAGGGGCTCGAGCTCGACGACTTCTCGCGCGAGCGCGTCGACGCCACGGTGAAGGAGCTCAACGACGAGCGCGATGCGGTCAAGCAGCTGGGCCTGATCTGAGAAAGCGCTTGACGTCCAGGCCGCCGCGATCGTTACACCCACGATCGCGGCGGCATCGTGCCGTTCCCGGTCCGGGCTGCGGCATCCTCGCCTCGGGCGAACCTGAGACGACTTAGGACTTCGCAGCGGCGGGGTGCCAGCCTTGGCCCTCCCGCGAGACCTGACCGTCCTCGACCAGCTTCGGCATGACGCGGTACAGGTAGTTGGGCTCGATCTTCAGCGCCTCGGCGATCTCGGGGATCGTGATGCCGGGACGCTCCTGGACGAGTGCGAGCGCCTGGTTGGCGCGGGTGTTGCCACCCCGACGGCCGCGAGGACGGCCGGCGCGGCGGGTGGTGCGACGACGGGTGGGGGTGCTGGCGGCGGCGCCGTTGGCGCTGGCCGGGCGACCGGGTCCGCGGCGCCCACCGACCAGTGCTGCCCGAGCAGCCTCAAGCTTTGACACCTCAACCTTGAGCTCGCTCAGTCGCTTGTCGATGTCCTTCACCGTACTGTCAACGAAATCTGCCAACTTGGGCTACCTCCGTGGCAAGGGTTAGACGTATTCGTGTAAGACGATACAACCCATCGCCCACAGTTCGTGCAGAACGGGGTTCAGGCGCCTTCGACGAGTGCCTTCAACCGCTCCAGTGACCTGTGCGCCTCACGCTCGGAGGTCGCGCCAACGATCATGCGACTGGCCACGGCGCCGAGCCGTCCACCGGGTACGTGGAACTCGTTGGTGTACTGAAAGGTTGTGCGTCCATCATCAGCGCTGGACAGCTCATAGCGGATGACGGCGGTGGAGTGCGCAGGTCCGCCGCCCTCCCACTCGGCGTGGCGAGGACTGTCAACCTTCATCAGAGTCCAATGGACCTTGAACGTGAGCCCGCGGACGTGCATCGTCTGATCCATGGTGGAGCCCGAGCGCAGCGGCGAGTCTGAGATGTGGGACACGGACTTGTGGATCGTCACCCAGTCACCGAGTCGCCGTGGGTCCATGACGGTTTCCCACACGCGCTCGATGGGTGCCTCGATGTCGATCTTGGCCGAAACGGTGCTCATGGGACGCGCACACTAACGGCCCGCGGCCACGATGGTTCAGCGGTCACCCGCGAGACCGGTGGCCGGCGGTCACCGCGCGGCCAGCGGCTCGTCGCGCTCCCACTCGCCCAGGGCGTGCTCGATCGCCGCGTCGAGTGAGTGCAGCCGTACCTCCAGCAGCCGGGCGGCCTCGTCGTCGGCGGGGACGAGGTCGGTCTCCAGGCTCTCCATCAGCGGGCCCACCAGCTGCCACTCCTCGCCGGCGATCGCCGCCGCCACCCGGCTGGCGATCGGGGTCGCCGACAGCCGCTTGAAGCGCACCCCCGGACGGTCGACGAGCATATGGCCGGCGATGCGCTCGATCAGCTCGCCGTAGCTCACCACATCGGGACCTCCGACATCCAGGCGCCGCCCGTTCACCCGGTCAGCGGTGGCGGCGCGGCTCAGCATGGTGATGATGTCGCGCTCGTCGATGGGTGCGGTGCGGTGCGACCGCCACGCCGGATAGGCCAGGACGGGCATGCGCTCGACCAGGCGCACCAGGAAGCGAAACGACCGCGACCGCGCCCCGATCACGATCGAGGCGCGGAAGGCGACCGAGTCGGGGACCGCCTCGAGCAGGATGTCCTCCACCGCCAGGCGGCTGGCCAGGTGCGCCGAGCGCTCCTCCCCGGGAGGAGCGATCCCGCCCAGGTAGACGATGCGCCGCACCCCGGCGGCGCGGGCGGCCTGCGCGAACCGCTCGGCCGCCGCGTGTTCGCGTGTCGCGAACGGCCCGTCGGTGGCGGGCTCCATGCCGTGGATGAGGAAGTAGGCAACGTCCACCCCGTCCAGCGCCTGCGCCAACCCCCGGCCGGTGATGGCGTCTCCGGCGACGACGGGCACGTCGAGGGTCACGCGCTCGGGCGAGCGGGCAAAGCCGCGGACGGCGTGGCCCTCCCGGGTCAACCGCGCGGCGAGGACGGATCCGACGTACCCGGTGATCCCGGTGACCAGGATCGCCATCTACGCCGGCCCCGCCCAGGGCGCCCGCGTGATGAAGCCGGCATCGAGCTCGGCTGCCCGGGGACACCCGACCAGCGCCAGCGCGTTGACGAGCTCCTCCAGGAGGATCTCGAGCACGTCGCGAGCCCCGTCGGCGCCGCCGACGGCCAGCCCCCAGGTCACCGGCCGGCCCACCAGCACCGCCCGGGCGCCGAGGGCCAGCGCCTTGACGATGTCGGTGCCGCGACGGATGCCCCCGTCGACGAGCACGTCGACGCGACCGGCCACGGCGTCGACGATGGGGGCCAGCGCGTCGGCTCCGGAGATGACGGTGTCGAGCTGGCGGCCGCCGTGGTTGGACACCACCACGCCCGCCGCGCCGTGGGCCACGGCCAGCTCGGCGTCCTCGGCGGTGAGAATCCCCTTGACCAGCAGCGGCAGCTCTGATTCGGCGGCGAAGCGCTCGATGTCAGACCAGCTGACGTCGGGGTCGATCTGCCCCAGGCGCGCCGCGGGCGCCGCGTCGGCCGTCGCCGTCTCCGGGTGCGGGATCTCGGCCGCGGGGTCGCGCAGGCTCAGGCGCCGCTCTCGCTCGCGGATCCCCAGCACCGGCCGGTCCACGGTCACCACCAGCGCTTCATAGCCCAGGCGTGCGGCGTCGGCGATCAACGTGCGCGTCGCCCCGTGGTCAGAGAACGGGTAGAGCTGAAACCAGCGCGCCACCTCCGGCACCTCCTCGGCGACGCCGGCCGGACCGGCGCTGGCGAACGTCGAGACGCACATGACGGTCCCGGTGGCCGCGGCGGCCCGGGCGATCGCCACCTCGCCCTCGGGGTGGGCGAGGCGCTGGAAGGCCGTGGGCGCCACGATCACCGGATGCGGTCGCGCCACCCCCAGCACGGTGACCCCCGGGTCAACCCGGCTGGCTCCGGTGAGCATCCGCGGGCGCAGCGCCCACCGTCGCCACGCCGTCACGTTGTCGGCCAGCGTGACCTCGTCGCCGGCCCCGCCCTCGACGTAGGCGAGGGCCTCCTCGCTCATCGTGGCCCGCGCCGCGCGCTCGTAGTCGGCCAGCGACGGGGGCGGGCTTGACCATCGGTCCGGGGCGGCGTCCTGGGGGGCGGCATCCATAGGTACCCCCAAAGCTACGGAAATTGCGGCCGCTCCCTGCTTGGTCGGGCGAAGTACCCGCAATTTGGCGGTTTTTCCCCCGATGTGAAAACAACCGCGATTTCCGGAAATGCGCTTTGCACAGGGGGGTGGAATCCGCTTTGATGCCCGCCTTGCTTCCTGCTGAGCGTTGACGAGATTGGGGTCGAGGACAGGCATGGCGAATGGTCGGGCGCCCGCCGCGAAGGCGAGCTGTGAGAGTTGTTTCTTCCGTCAGAATCTTCTGTGCGCGGTGGCCGACACGGGCCCCTGCGGAACGTTTCGGCCGGCGCATCCGGAGGGCCTGCGTCCTCCCAGCCAGCTGCGCTTCGTCTTCCGTCAGGAACGGCGTCTGCAGGTTGCGTGGGCCTTCCCCACGCCCAACGAGCAGGTCGCGCTGCACGCGTGAGGCGCGCCGCGTAAGGTTCGCGCCATGTTCTGGCCGCTGATCGGCGGATTCATCGCCTTCATCCTGCTCGCCATCTTCATGGGATGGGTGATGGATCCCTCTCGCCACGGCGACCGCGACGGTCATTAGCGCCTGACGCAGTAGCCGCCTCAGCGCGGCGGGCCAGCCACTCCGCACCCGCCGTGTCGGTGGCGCCGTGGGCGAGGATGGAGCAGAACACGGTCAGGGCGGCCAGGTTGAAGATGGTGCTGCCAGCCGTGATGCCCTGGCTGAGCACCAGCAACGAGAAGGTCATGGTGGCCACGCCCTTGGGTCCGAACCACGCCATGAAGCCGCGCGTCGCCGTGTCGGTCGGCGTCCCGGCCAGGGCCGTGAACACCGCGATGGGCCGCGCCAGGAGCAGCGTCACCGCCACCACCCCCACGGTCGCCCAACCTGACCCGAACAGCCCATGCAGCGTCAGCAGGGAGCCGAAGACGACGAAGATGCCCAGCTTGACCAGCTCGACGATGTCGGCCGCCTGGCGCTCGAAGTACCGCCGGACGTCGGGGCGCCGGATGCCCAGGACGATGGCGGCGACGTACACCGCGATGAGCCCATTGCCGTGCGGGCTGAGCACCGCCACGCCGTAGGTGGCAAACGCGGTCCCCAGCGCGAACAGCGACCGCTGATGGGCGGGGATGCCGTTCTCCAGCCGGACGTCGCGGGGCGCCAGCCATGACGCGGCGAACCCCAGGACGATGCCCACGGCGAACCCCAGGGCGATGTTCTCGATCACGAAGCGCCACCACACGAAGTGCCCACTCCCGGTGGCCAGGGCGGCGCTGAAGGCGAGCACCGCCGGCAGCGCCAGCCCATCGTTGAGGCCGGACTCGAGATTGAGTGAGTGACGCACCACCGCGGGCACACGCGGGTTGGTGACCACGCTGGAGGAGAGCACCGGGTCGGTGGGGGAGAGCAGCGCGCCCACCAGGAACGACTCGGTCCACGACAGGCCGGTGAGGAGCCGCGTGCCCGCCGCCACGATCACCGCGGTCAGCGGCATGGCCAGCACCAGCTTGCGGAAGGGCAGGCTCCAGTGCGATTGCAGCAGCTCGCCGTCAACTTCCAAGCCGTCGCGGAAGAGGATGACGATGAGCGCCACGGTGGCCAGCTCGGACACGAACGACGAGCCGGGGTCGAGATGGATGGCGCCGGTACCGCCGTCGCCGAGGATGAATCCGGCGACGACGAACACCGCGGGCAGCGAGACGAGCGTGCGACGGGCCAGGCCGGAGACGAGCGCGCCGAGAACGAGCAGGCCGCCGAGCGCAAGCGTGGCCACCTCGAACCGGTGTGAGACGGCGAAGATCAGCCACGGCATTTTCAGCGTCACCACTGCCATCGCGGTTAGAGTGTCAGACGAACCAGCGAAGGAGCGGAGTTGCGGGTCACGGTGCTGGGAAAGTCGCCGTCCTGGCAGGACGCCGCGGGGGCATGCAGCGGGTACCTGGCGCAGGCACAGGGCGCCAACGTCCTCTTGGACTGCGGCAACGGCGTCTTCTCCAAGCTGCGCGGGGTCTGTGACTACGTCGATGTCGACGCCGTGGTCATCACGCACATGCACGCTGACCACTTCCTCGATCTCGTGCCCTTCAGCTACGCGCTGCGCTATGCCCCCCGCCAACAGCCCGTGCCCGTCGCCGGGTGGCCCGGGACCCCCGATCCGGCCCGGCCAACTCTCTATCTCCCCATCGGCGGTACCGAGGTCCTGCGCCGTGTCGTGAGCTGCTGGGGCAACGACGATCTCATCGACACTGCCTTCGCGGTCCACGAGTACGCGGTGGATGACGTGCTGTCACTGGGCCCGCTGACCGCGCGCTTCTGCGAGGTTCCCCACTACGTGGTGACCTTCGCGGTGGAGCTGGCCTGCGACGAGGCGCGGTTCACCTACGGCGCCGACTGCCGCCCCAACGATGAGCTGGTGGGGTTCGCCCGCGACACGGATCTGCTGCTCATCGAGGCCACCCTGCCGCGCCCCGAGCGCGACGGGACGCGAGGCCATCTCACCGCGCAGGAGGCCGGTGAGCACGGCGCCGGCGCCGGCGCTCACCGGCTCGTGCTCACCCACTACTCCGACGAGCTCGATCCCGAGCTGACGCGCGCCTCGGGGGCCGAGGGCTTCGGCGGCCCGGTGGAGCTTGCCGCCGAAGGTGCCGTCTACACCGTCTAGGCATCGCGTCCGGGCTACGCTTACATCGATGTCGGAGCGGGATCTGTTTGCCAACTTCGAGCGCATGCGGCGGGAGATGGACGAGCTGTTCGGGGACGTGTTTGAGCGCTCCGGCCTCTCGCGGCAACGCACCGGGCACTGGCCCGCGGTCGACGTGGCCTACGCCTCCGATCCGCCCCGGGCGATCGTGACCGCGGAGATCGCCGGCATGGACCCCGCCGACATCGCGCTCCAGATCGAGGGACGCAAGCTGTTTCTGGCGGGCCGCCGCGGCCCGGCCCAGCCCGCCCCGGACGGCTATCAGCAGATCGAGATCGAGCGCGGGTCGTTTCGCCGCCTCATCGAGCTCGGCGCCGACGTCGACGCGGACCGCATCAGCGCCCGCTACGAGGACGGGATGCTCCGCGTCGAGCTCCCGCTGGTCGGCCGCCAGCAGCCGCCCCGCGAGGTTCCGATCAAGAGTGGCGACGGGCCATGACCGTCGTTGACATCGGAACCGCGACGGGCGAGGCCGACGTTGACCAGGAGAACGGCTTCCGCCGTCTCCCGTCGCAGCTGGGCGTGCTGCCGCTGCGCGACTCGGTGACGTTCCCGGACCTCGTCATCCCGCTCAACATCGGCCAGCCGCGCAGCCTCGAGCTGGTCAACGACGTCCTGCGCGGCGACCGCTCGATCGTCCTGGTGGCCGGCCGCGACGCCGAGGTGGAGATGCCCGGCCCCGACGAGCTGTACTCGGTCGGGGTACTGGGCGCCATCGCCCGGATGGTGCGCCTGCCCGACGGGACCCTGCGGGTGCTCATCCAGGGCGGCCCGCGCGTGCGCATCAACGAGTGGGTGCGTACCGAGCCCTACCTGGTGGCCGACGTCGCGCACGCGCGTGACCGCGTGCGCGAGAGCGCCGAGCTCGAGGCGCTGGCCCGCAATGTCCAGCGCACCTTCGCCAGCATCGTCGGCCAGGTGCCCTACCTGCCCGAGGAGCTGCAGGTGATGGTCACCAACGTGGATGACCCGGTGATGCTCTCTCACCTCATCTCCGGGGCGCTGCGTCTGGGAACCGAGGAGAAGGAGGCGCTGCTGGAGGAGCTCGACGTGACCAAGCGCCTGCGCCGCCTGTCGGAGATCCTGGCCCGCGAGCTGGAGGTGGTCACCCTCGACACCGAGATCCAATCGCAGGTGCAGTCAGAGCTCAACAAGGGCCAGCGCGACTTCTATCTGCGCCAGCAGCTCAAGGCCATCCAGGACGAGCTGGGGGAGGGCGACGAGGCGCAGGCCGAGGCCAAGGAGCTGCGTGATCAGCTGGAGGCGCTCAAGCTGCCCGAGGAGGTCTCCAAGCAGGTCGAGCGCGAGCTGGGCCGGCTGGAACGGCTGCAACCGGCCATGGCCGAGTACGGCGTGGTGCGCACCTACCTGGAGTGGATCGCCTCGCTGCCGTGGGACACCACCACCGAGGACAACCTGGACCTCGCTCACGCCCGGCGAGTGCTGGACGCCGATCACTTCGACATCGAGCAGGTCAAGGACCGGATCCTGGAGTTCCTGGCCGTGCGCTCCCTGATGGCCGGCGCCGACGGCGACGGGGCGCGGCCGCCGGCGGGCTCGATCCTCACCTTCGTGGGGCCGCCCGGCGTCGGCAAGACGTCACTCGGCCGTTCCGTGGCGCGAGCGCTGGGCCGGCAGTTTGAGCGCATCAGCGTGGGCGGGATGCGCGACGAGGCCGAGATCCGCGGGCACCGGCGCACCTACATCGGCGCCATGCCCGGCGTGATCATCCGCGCGCTGCGCGACGCCGGCGCCAAGAACCCGCTGTTCATGATCGACGAGATCGACAAGATGGGCTCGGACTTCCGCGGCGACCCGTCCAGCGCGATGCTCGAGGTCCTGGACCCTGAGCAGAACAGCACCTTCCGCGACTACTACCTGGACCTGCCCTTTGACCTCTCCGAGGTCATGTTCATCACCACGGCCAACAACCTCGACACCATCCCGGGCCCGCTGCGCGACCGGATGGAGATCATCCAGCTGGCGGGCTACACCGAGGCCGAGAAGCTCCAGATCGCCAAGCGCTACCTCGTGCCCCGCCAGATCGAGCGCAACGGCCTGACCAGCCGCCGGATCGCCTTCACCGACCCGGGCCTGAAGACGATCATCTCCGACTACACGCGCGAGGCCGGCGTGCGTCAGCTCGAGCGCGAGATCGGATCGGTGGTGCGCAAGGTCGCCCGTCAGGTGGCCGAGGGCACGGTGACGCGCAAGGTGAGCATCACCGAGCCGCGCGTCCGCGAGCTGCTGGGCAAGCGCAAGTTCTATTCCGAGTCACGGCGGCGCACCTCGCGGCCGGGCGTGGCCACCGGGCTGGCCTGGACCCCCGTCGGCGGCGAGGTCCTGTTCGTCGAGGCCACCGCGTTTCCCGGCAACGGGCAACTGTCCATCACCGGGCAGCTGGGGGACGTGATGCGCGAGTCGGCCCAGGCGGCGCGGTCCTACGTGCGCGCCAACGCCCCCGACCTGTTCCCGGACCTGCCCGACGATTGGTTTGCCACCCACGACATCCACATCCACGTGCCGGCGGGCGCCATTCCCAAGGACGGGCCGAGCGCCGGAGTGACCATGGTCACCGCGCTCACCTCGCTGCTCTCGGGCCGGGCGGTGCGCTCCGAGGTGGCCATGACCGGCGAGGTGACGCTCACCGGTCAGGTGCTGCCCATCGGAGGCCTGAAGGAGAAGGCGCTGGCCGCCCAGCGCAGCGGGCTGCGCACCATCATCGCCCCCGCGCTCAACGAAGCCGACATCGACGAGATCCCCGAGCATCTGCGAAAGTCGCTGCACTTCGTGTTCGTCTCGACGATCGACGAGGTCCTCGAGGCGGCTCTGAATCGCAGGCCGCAAAAGGGGTATCGCGTATCCTGACCACTGACCCGCCCATGACCTGAGGGAGACCAATGGCATCACGACGAAAGAAAGTCGCAAAGGCGGTGCCGTTCGATACCGCCGACCTGCCGGACATCACCAAGGCAAATCCGTACATCCAGCGTCTTCTGGAGGACGCGGAGCTGCGCGACAACCTGCGCACGGCGGTCGAATCCGGCAAGACCGCGGCCAACCGCCTGAGCCACGCCAAGGCCCCGCAGAAGGCCCTGATCGAGGACAAGAAGCTCCAGAACGAGCTCCGCGCGGCCTTCGAGGCGGGCCGCGACGCCGCCATGGCGCTGTCGGACGCGCCCAAGCACTCCAAGCCCAAGAAGAAGAGCGGCTTCGGACGCAAGCTGCTGCTCATCGTGATCGCCGCGGGGCTGGCCCTGGCGCTGTCCGAGGGGCTGCGCTCCAAGGTGCTCGACACCCTGTTCGGCGCCGAGGAGGAGTTCCAGTACACGCCACCGGCCGGCACGCCCACGCCGCCGCCGGCCAGCGCTGTCCCGGCCGCCTAAGTGTAGATCCTGAGGACGTTGTTCCGGTCGTGAGCTAAGCCATCCGGTGCCTCTTGGAGGCTGACAGGTGCTCAAGCCAGTCAGTCCCAAGGAGGACACCGGATGAAGCTGCACGCTAACGCCAGGCTCAGTCTGAAAGGCCGCGAGCTGCTCGTGGAGCGGGTTCAGAACGCGGGGTGGTCGCTGAGCGCGGCCGCCGAGGCGGCCGGGATCAGTGACCGCACCGCGCGCAAGTGGCTGGCGCGCTACCGCGCTGAGGGCGCCGGGGGGCTGCGGGATCGTTCGTCGGCGCCGAGGATCGTTGCCAACCGCACTGCTGAGCGTCGGATCGAGGTGATCGCTGCGCTGCGGCGGCTGCGGTTGACCGGACCGGAGATCGCCGAGTGCCTGGGGATGGCGATCTCGACGGTCTCGGGGATCCTGACGCGGATCGGGATGGGCAAGCTCGGCCGGATCGGTCTGGAGCCCGCTCAGCGCTACCAACGGGCGCGCCCGGGCGAGCTGTTGCACATTGACGTCAAGAAGCTGGGACGCATCCAGGGGGGAGCGGGACACCGCGTCAGCGGCCGTCGACGCCACTGGGCACCCAACTTGACTGATGCCGCTGGCACGCGGCGGCGTCAGTTCGGCTGGGAGTACGTCCATGTCGCGATCGACGATGCAACCCGCCTGGCCTACGTCGAGGTCCTCTCAGACGAAAAGGCGCCCACCGCCATCGGGTTCTTGCGCCGAGCCGTCGCGCACTACGCCGCTTACGGCATCTCGATCGAGCGAGTGATCACCGATAACGGCTCGCCCTACGTCTCCACGATGCATGCCATCGCCTGCCGCACGCTCCGCATCCGCCACATCCGCACACGCCCATACCGCCCACAGACCAACGGCAAAGCCGAACGCTTCATCCGCACGCTCCTGGGCGGCTGGGCCTACGGCGCGATCTACCGCTCAAGCACCGAACGGACCGCCGCCCTCGCCGGCTGGCTCGATTGGTACAACACCCGACGACCACACAGCGCCCTCAGCCACACAACACCGATCGCTCGCCTCAACGAGCTGAACAACCTCCTCGGGACTTACACCTAAGCGGCAACGTTCTCTCCGCGCGATCGTGCGTAAGGGCGCCCCCGGGCGCCCTTTTCGCGTCCGGGGCCGAACCGTCGCCGC
>Ga0335075_10007964_pt1 | contig 16278 bp, 29 predicted proteins | sample Lox_Sample_24_FD_206723 | JGI IMG/M metagenome (GOLD analysis project Ga0335075, IMG submission 206723) | Soil microbial communities from Loxahatchee National Wildlife Refuge, Florida, United States - Lox_Sample_2.4 | ecosystem: Environmental > Terrestrial > Soil > Wetlands | place: USA... | reverse complement strand
CTGCGCCCGGACCGCGATCCTAATATCGGGGTACGCGGCGGCGACCCGATCGGCGACGGCCCGGTCGGCCGCGAAATTGTCCTTGCCGCCCAGCGGCTACGCGCGCTAGGCAACTTACGGAAGGACAGTCATCATGGCTAGCACTCTCAAGACCTCGGCCGAGCAGTCCGCGCGCATCGAACGGCTTCACAACGCGATGTACGCCGCGATGGTGTCAGACCTGCACGTGATCGAGTCGGACCGCATGTGGTCAGAACTTGACCTACTCGGCCAGTGGGACACGAACAACACGGACGGCGGTATCTGACATGGCTACCGCTACCAAGCTCCCAACCCTGCACATCAATGGTTGCTGGATTCAGTTCCAGCCGTACCTAGCCACGCTCACCCCGTTCAACACGGGTGGCGCGATGCACGCGCGCAGCGGTTCGCTGTGGTCTACCGGCAAACTGCCGGCCGAGTACCGCGCTAGCGCGTGCCAGTCCGATTACGCGGTCTACAGCTACCGCACCCCAATCGCATGGCATCTGCCTAGCGGTCAGTGGGTCATGCCGGCCGTTCGCTACTCAGTCACCACTACCAAGCAAGCCGGCCGCATCGCCACTGCACTGTCCCAACTCACTTCGGAGGTTCAGTCATGACTGACATCACCATTCGCGAGAGTGCACGCGCGGACCTGCTGACCGCTGGTGACGTCATCGCCATCTACGCGGGCAACCCGACCCCTAGCCATGCGGCCACGGTGGAAGCCGTTCGCCGGCTGACCGGCGGCACTGTCCTTATCGAGACCTCGGCCGGCACGTTCGATCTAGCGCCCGATGACCTAGTGGGAGTGCTGGCATGGGCACCGTCCAACTGGATTACGGACCCGTACCTGTGAACGCCGTGCACGCGGTCACCAGCGACCTAGCAAGCATGCTGCCAGTGCTTTACGCGCTGGCAGCGCTTGCCACGCTCACGGTCGCTGTGAAGCCGTTCCGACGCGTGGCGTATGCGGTCTACCGGTTCACCCGTAGGCATGCACCGAAGTGGCTAGCACCCGTGATCGCTGTGTGTCTGATCATCCCTGGTCAAGCCGATGAAATCGCAGTCATCGCCATAGCCCTAGTTCCCATACTCCGCCACGCGCGCAACCGCGCGACGTTCCGCCGGTACGTCCGTACCGCGTGGCATCACCACTAGAACGGAGCAACCCACCATGGGCACACAGAATCGTCACGCGCGCATGCCGCTACCGCCGGCAACCGTCGCACCTCGGCCGTACCCGATCTTGTGGGACACGCGCGCACGGTCGCTAGCGGCCGAACGGCGCGGCTACCGCGACCTGCTGGCCGATGCCAGCGGAGCGGAGCTAACGCGCGCTCTAGACGCGCTACGGCCGTCCGTGAGCGTGAGCTATCTAGCGCTGGTCACGTACCGCGCGGCGCTTCATGAAGCCGTTGTGACGCGGCACTGGACCGTTGAATGGTCCGCTCTGGACAACCGCCATCACATCTACTGAGAGGCAGTCTCATGACCTACCGCAACGTTCCGCCACTGGACACGTGGACTGTCACGGCGTCATCGGGCGCGTACGTCGTCTCTGGTGAGACAGTCCTACACGCGCTAGCCACGTTCGTTACCGAGCACCCCGATGACTTTGTGACCTCGGTAGCGCTGGTGTCGGCCGATGCGCCGGCCGTAGACGGCATAGCGCTAGCACGCGTGGCCGATGTGCTTACGGCGTTCCATGCGTGCACCGATTACGACGCTACGGCCGAGCTAGCCGCGCAACTCATCCGTGACTACCCGGACGTTCGCGCAGCCGCATCTGTGTCACTGGACAAAGTGACCTCGGCACTAGACCACAGCGTGGCCGCTGCCATGCGCCACCTAACCGAAACCGGAGGTTTCTAGCATGTCCGCACTAGCCCTACTCGCCATGATCCTAGGCATGTTCTTCGGTCACTCACCCGCGCATCAATCCTCGGTTCGCGTGCAGCTGTGTGCCAGCGCTAGCGCGTCGCGCGATGCGTCCGGACACGTGCAGCTGACATACCAAGTGACCCCATGCCCAACCCAGCGGCCGGCCCATCATTCGATGGGCCGGGCCGCCCGGCCTGCAACCCTAACCGCGTACGTGACCAGCCCTGGCCAGGGCCGCCCGGGCTACCGGCCGCAACCGATCATCTACCGGCTGCAATTGGGGGAGGGATTCCCCACGGTGGCCGAGCGGTACGGCGTGACCATTGCCGCGATCGACGCGGCCAACCCGTGGGTGGCCAACCCGAATACCCTCCCGGTCGGATACCCCGTGATCGTTCCGCCGGCCGGCTGGACTCCGAATCAGGGCGAGACGGGGCGAGACCAGCGGGGCGAGACCCCTACGGGTAATCCGGCACCAGGGAGTTACGCCGCTAGCGGATGGGTGGCCGTTCCCGGTATGCCGGACAGTCTGTCTATGTGCGTGGAAGAACGCGAGTCATCGGACAACCCACGCGCGGTCAACTCGATACCCGGATACATCGGCCAAGGTGGCGGACTGTTCGGCATCATGCCCTACACGTGGCATGACCTCGGCTACTCAGGCGAGCCGTACAACGCGCCGGTCAGTGAGCAGGTCACGGCGGCATCTACCCTGTATCGGGAAGATGGAATGCAGCCGTGGGCACCGTCCGATGGTTGTGGGAGGTAGGGCGAGATGGGAGACCTAGCAGCAGTTCTCAAGCGCGTATCGACCGACCTCACTCGGCAGGAGATCGCCAACCAGGATGGCGACGTGGACCGCGTGACGGCCGAGCATGACCTCACGGTGGTTGAGTCATTCGAGCTAGAGGCAAGCGCGTACAAAGGCGAGCACGCGCCCACGCTGGCAAGGATTCTGGCCGATGTGCAGGCCGGCCGTTACACGGTAGTCATCGCGGCGATGACCTCACGGTTTGAGCGGCGCGGCTGGAAGGTGCTGATGCGGTGGATGCTGGACCTAGACGCGGCCGGCGGCCGGCTCATCGCGGCGGACAACCCCAACTTTGGTGATCTCTCAACCCCCATGGGGGGCATGATGACCATCATGGCGGGCGACGGTGACCACACCTACAGCGACACCATCAGCAAGAACGTCAACAGGGCGAACCGCAAGACCGACGCGGAAGGATCGTTCCGTGGGTCGGTGCCAGCGGGCTACATGGTGACCGGCGACAAGCGGGCCAAGCGGCTAGTGCCGAACGTGACCGGAGTGCAGACCGGACGGCGGCGCGCGTACGCGTCCGAGGTCATCGCGACCGCGATCGGGGACGCGTCCACGGGCACCAGCACCACCACGCTAGGGCGACGGTTGGGGATGACTCCGGACGCCGTTGCCAAGATGCTGCGCAATCCGGTCTACAGCACGGGGCGATACACGGTGCACCGGGGCGACGGGGTAACGGTCTACTTCAAGACCACGCCGCTAGTCACCCCCGATGTGCAGGCCGGCGCGATCGAAGGACTCAAAGCGCGCCGCACGGGCGACAACGTGTCCAGCCGGTCAATCTCCAAAGAGGACTACAGCGGCGCGCTCTGGTGCCCCTACTGCGACCACCAGCTGTACCGCTACTTTGGCGGCGGTAAGAAGGGCGCCACGGGCCGGCCGACGCCGAAGGTGCGGCGGTACGCGTGCAAGGGCCGCGCGGGCGGTTGCGGCCGGTCGGTCATGGCGGACGCGGCCGACGCCGAGGTCCAGCGCGTGATGCACGGGTGGGATGAGACATGGTGGAAGGTCACCCACCAGCCCGCCGACACCACGGCGGCCGAGCTGGAGCGGACCCGAATCGAGCTGGACGAACTATCAGCGCGCCGGCTGCCACGGGCCGAGATGCGGGCCGAGACGGACCGGCTCTATGACGAAATCGAACGGCTGGAAGCTCTCGCGTCCGAGTCGCGTCCGGGGCGAACCTACGTCGAAGACAGTGGCAAGACCCTAGGCCAGCTGTGGGACGGCATGACGCCGGCCGAGCGCCGCGAATGGATGCTCTCCGGAGAGTTCAGGCTGCACGCCAAGGCGACCCCCGACCGGTCGGGGCGAGTTGAGATCACCCGCACCATGATCGTGCCGGCGGGGGCCGAGCAGTGAGGCAGTATGAGGGGGGTCGCGTGGTGGTCTTCGATGACCAAGGCGAGCTACCTCCCGCGTGGATGAGCGCGCTTGAAAGCTGTGAACGTCGTCCTAGGCCAACGCGACTCATAATCCACGTGCAGCCGCGTCCGTGGCGCTGCCATCGGTTCACTGTGATGCAGCAGCAAGCCGTTTCGCTGCCTGCTTCCGATCGCGGTAACACTGGCGGCACTGACGCTTCCCGGTAGACGGGACAATATAAAGGTTGTCGCCGGACAGTGGGTGACCGTGCTTGCAATGGGTCTTGATCACCTTTGGCTTTGGTACGCGCCGCCCGCGCTCACTATCCCGGTGGCACGCACGACAGATGCGATGACCGGCCGGTGTGATGCGTGTGTTCTCCGCATCGTACGGGTGACCAGACGGACAGTGAGTCTTGGACGCCATGTTGTGAGTGCCGTTTCGCACACTGTCGTCGGCGTTGGCGGATTGGGTATCCCACCGGAGATTGCACAACCGGTTGTCTGTCTTGATGTCGTTGCCGTGGCAACCCTCCATGCCATCAGGGCACGGGCCTACGAACGCCGTCAGCACCAGGACATGCACGGTGTGATTCCGCGTGACTCCGTTCTTGCAGAGCGTCACGGTCGGATAGCCAGCGCTCCGCGCGGCGGTGCTCATGATCAGACCGGGGCGAACGTACACACCGCCGCTCGGAGTAACTTGCTCACGGTCATGCGCGTACACGCGGCCGAGGTCGGATACCTCGTAACGTCCCTCGTATCCGACGACCGGTAGCCACGTCTCGACTAGGTGAAACTCGGTCTCAGCTCTCACAATCCACGCTACGCCAACAGCCCGCCCGAACCGCGATGGTTCAGACGGGCTGTTGTGCCGCGTGATCTCTCGTCGTGTGGGTGTCTACTGCATCGGCATCTCCTCCCCTTCATAGCCGAGGTCAGACCGGGTACCAGCGGGGGCAGCGCCGATACCCGGAGTCGGTGTCATCTCATGGCCGAGGTAGATGTGCACGTGCTTGGCGTGGATGACCGTGGATGGCGCTGCACGGCGCGCAGAGCGACGTGACGGGGCGACGGGGCGTTCGGGTGCGTCCTCGTCCTGGTCGAACTTCCCAGCCCGCCTACGGGCGTTGCCGTACGTCGCGTGCGAGTAGACACCCATCGCCAGCAGCAGCGCCACCGTCACCACGGCTACGAACAGACCGGTCATGACTGCCCCCTTAGCTACAGATGCGGAAGTGTCGGGTGCCCACGCACGCGTACACGTGGTGGTGGTGGTACGGCGCGGCTGGTGCGGCTGGTGCTGGTGCCACGGGTGCTGGTGTCGCTGGTGCGGGTGCCGCTGGTGTCGCCTTGGTGATGTGAGCGACGTGCGCCATGTGGGCCATGTGGGCGGCGTGCGCCGCTGGTGCTGGTGTCGTGGGCGCTGGTGCGTGCGTGGCCGCTGGTCTGGTCACGGTGGTTGTCGAATGACCGCACGCCCCTACCCCGATGCCGAGCGCGCCCGCTAGAACTACCCCGGTGACCGCGCGCTTCACAGCTGCCCCCTCTCGTCGTCGTGGTAGTTCGGCTGGTGCGTGGTCACGTCGCCCTGGTTGATGGAGACGTTCACGCTGGTGCCGCTCGGAAGGTGCCCCTTGTTCGAGAACGCCATGATGAGCGAGACCACCCACCCGATGAGAGTCCAGCCGAGCGCGACGTTCACAACGGCCACTTGGCCGAGGTTCGCGCGGTCGCGGCGGATGTACGCCACGATGGACGGCAGTAGGTAGGCCGCGATCAGCACCAGGACTAGCAGGCCCCTCATGATTCCCTCCGTACGAGTTCAACACAGTGCAAGTCGCGGTGAACCTGCCTCACCTGTATGAGCCACACGCGGATGCCGAGCGCACGGAGCACGGCGGCGAAGTCCCGCGCCAGCTTCCACGCGTCTTCCTTGGTGTCGCCCGAGCCGACCCAGATGCGTTCGATCGTGCCGCCCTCTTGCAGCGTTGCCATCATGACTGTCCCCTCCTGAGACGGCGGCCGACCAGGACTAGGCCGAGCACCAGCAGCGCCGCCACGACGGCCACCAGAACTACCAAGCCGATCGGTGCGCCCGATGACGGATGGGGCAGGGCTACCGGTTGAGTGCACGTCTGCTGACCGGTGCCGAGGACAACGCGCTCACCCACGCCGCCGCCGAGCTTGAATTGGGCCGAGGACTTCACCGACGCCATAGCCAGCACCGCGCCCTGACCTGACTGCCCCGGACTAACGTCCACCGTCCAGTGGACCGGCCGTGACTGCCCCGGAGTCAGTTGGAACGCCGCCGTCTGGATCTTGAGCCAGCTCACCCCCTGCTGCTTGCAGCTGTGGTTGCCCACCAGTCGTAGCGTCTCCGGACGCACGCTGATCGGCTTGGAACCGGTGTCGGTAACGACGGACGTGCCCCTGTAGACGCCCGACGCGCCGTTGCTGATCCTGACTGCGGCCGGCCGAATCGATACGGCTAGCGGCGCTGGTGAAGTCCCCATGATTTGCCCCCTTGGTTTGGTTGGTGAGTGAGTTACTGAGCCACCGCAGCGAAATCAACGTCGCCCGTGTAGGTGGCCGCCGCCTGAGTCCCCGGAACGGCCACGGCGAGGTTCTGCGCGTAGGTCTGGGAGACGGGACCGTTGGCGGTCGTCGGGTCGATGGACTGCGCGGTGAGTTGCTGGGGCTGCTTCCCCATCGGGGTAGCGGGGTAGGCCGTGGCGTTGTCGCTCCACACGCTGTCGGGGATGGAGTTCGCCCCGCCGTCCGTGAACGCCGCGCCGTCGTAGTACTCGCCGTCGCCCAGCCCGTCCGGATTGGAGCTGTCCACCAGCCACGTGTCGAGGTCGAAGCCGATGGCGTCGTTGGTATTGACGGTGGCGTTGACGGTCGTGCTGCCGGTCTGCCCCGCATCGGTGTTGATGGTGAAGGCGTACGTGTCCAGTGACAGGCTGATCGTGGTCGGGATGACCACGTGCCCCACCACCGGTCCGGTCGGGTTGGCGGTGCAGCTCGCCCCGGTGCAGTCCGACGCGAACGCCGTACCGCCGATGCCTGCCGATGCCAGCGCCGCTAGCGCTACTGCTGATCCTGCGATGAGTCGTCGCACGGTTCTGCCTCTTCCTTGTCTAGACGTTCTGCGAGCAGCCAGAGGTCGGTCTCAAGCGCGTTGTTCATGTCCAGCGCTTCGGCGTTGTCCAGCAACGTCGCAACCGCCCGTCTGACTCTTCTGCGGTCCACGGTGACTCCTTGTCTGTGAATCGCTCCCGCCAGTAACGTACGCCGTCCGAGCCAGAGTTTTACCTGGCCAGCGGCCAGGTTTAGGCAAAGTTTCGTCCAATCGAACGGGTGGCCAGGTCGGTCCCGGCGGGTGTTTGATTAGGCCGGCTGGCCAGGCGGAATAAGCTTCTGACCTGCGGTTACGCAGACCGCGGATCTTACCGGGAATGATTGTCAGTAGCGGTGCTGTTACACGGCGCATGGAGTTTGAGACACCACCAGACAAGCGGATGCTGACCGAGGCCGAGGCCCGGAAGCTGACCGACAAGATCAACCACGACATGATGACGCTATGGGCCGACGTTGGGCAGGCATGGGAACGGCAGGCGTGGAAGGCCCTCGGCTACGCGGACTGGTCCAGCTACGTGAACGGGGAGTTTGACCTCACCCACCTGAAGGTGCCGAAGGCCGACCTCCCGAGCGCGGTCACGATGCTGCGAGAGATCGGTATGAGCCAGCGCGCGATAGCCACCGCCACCAACGTCAGCCAGCCGACCGTGCAGCGAGCGCTAGAGGCCGCTAGCGATTCAGATGAATCAGTAGCAGCCATCCCGCCGAAGCCGATCACCGGAGTCAACGGCAAGAAGTACAAGCCGAAGCGGAAGCGCAAGGAGCGCAGTCCGAAGCCGCGTCACCCGGCTCACGACATGGCGCTGGCCATCTACCAACGACTGCAAGGGCTGACCGACGACATAGCCAAGCTCGACGTAGACCACCTGAACGATGGTGAGATCAATCTGCTGGCCGAGCACGCATGGAAGGTCCAGCCCTACATCGGCTGGCTCGAACGGCACTGCGAGGGACCGATAGCCAGAGCCGAAGCCGACGACGCCGCGTGATAAATCGCGGTCCAGCTTCCTAGTCCCCTTACCTCGGTAGTCGGGTGGTTCGACTCCTTTCAGTCGTAAACCACACCCTCCGGCATCTACTTCCAAACGACTTTTCCAACTTCCGATTCGGAAGTTAAAGCTGGTCTGAGCTGGCAGAATACGGCGGCCCTGGACCAACTTCCGAAAGTGCCGTTCGGAGGTTGGGCAACTTCCGAACACTTCCGAAAAAATCGATTCGGAAGTTGGGGAGCTGGTCTCAGACCCCCGTGTTGCCGTCCAGCTGGACCATCAGCGCCCGTTCGGCCGCCGCCATCTCTGGCACCTTCGGGAGCGTCCCGCCGTTGCTGGTGAACATCTGCTTGCCCTCGGCCGTGGCGGTCCACGTGACGGTGGTCCCCTGACTGCCGTGCTTGTCCACCAGGAACCGCTTGTGCAGCTTGTCCAGCTGGTACAGCGCGTTCTTGCTGACCGTCTGCGTGACCGCCGCAACGGTGGCCGTGGTGATCGGGGTGTCGGGCATGTGGTTGTCATCCACGTTGGTGCAGACGGCCCGGAGGACCGCAAGCTCCGCCCCGGTCATGGCCGCCGCGTCGGTCACCAGCGCCACCGAGCTGTACTCGCCTTGCTTGACCGGCATGGGGTCGGGCCGCTTCACCAGACGGAGGTCGGGCGGCGTCTCGCCGTCCTTCACCTTGCCGCCACGGCTGGCCGCCATCGTGAGCACCACGCCCGCGTCCCCGTCACGCGATACAGCGATCACCGCGTCGGCCGCCGCCAGCATGGCGCTGGACCCCCTCAGGCCCTCGCCGTCCTTACCGGAGTGGTGAACTACCAGAACGGTCTTCACCCCCGCGTCCAGCAGCCGCTGATAGACCGTCATGACCGGACCCATGTCCTTAGCGCTGTTCTCTTCGATGCCGACCGTGGACTTGGCCTGCGTGTCGATCACAACCAGGTCGGCCCCCTTGCAGTTGTCCATCAGCCATTCCTGGTTGCCTATGAGCTGTGGTGCCCCGGTGATGATGGAGAGGTCTAGCTCGGTGTCGTTGATGTGCTCCCACGCGGTCAGCCGCGCGTCCATCCCGGCCGTTCCCTCATTGCAGACGTAGACCACCTTGCCCTGCTTGGCGGTGTAGCCGTGGAACGCGCGTCCGGTCGCAACGCTGCCCATCATGTCGATAACGCTGAATGACTTGCCCGAGCCTGATACGCCGCAGCAGTAGACCAAGCCCTCCGGCAGCCATGCGTCAATGAGATGGGTAGGTCTGGGTAGTTCACGCAGTTCCGATCGTGACAGCACCCTAAGCCGTGCTGTGTTCTTGCTCGCCTGCGATGCTGCGAACATCGCCTCGGCTTCGGCCCTGGTCTTGATGCGATCGTATTCTTCCCAGAACTTCGTCTGGTACTGCGGCGGAAGCGGGCCGGCCCCGCTCTCCATCACGCCGTCTTCGGTCGCCATCTTGAGCAGCCGGGCTTGGACCTTGGCGCGGCGTTCTTCCTTGGCCAGTTCCTTAGCGCTGAGAGTGCCGTTCTCGTTCACAGCGCCGCCCGCCCGACAGTGGGCATCGGCAGGCCCTCGATATCGCACGCGAGCTGGTATTCGGTCACGATCTCTTCCACGACCGCGTACGCGTCGTCTTCCGACGTGAATGCCCGGTCGTAGACCTCGGCCGTCCCGTCCGGCCAGACAACCGCCACGTGGTGCAGCCCGAAGGCATCCACGGTGGTCGTGAGCATCGTCCGCATCATGCCGTCCGGCACGGGCGGAATACCGGGGGTCTCTGGTAGGTTGGAAGTGGTGGTGTTCATGGGAATGAACCTTTCGTAGTGCGGAGCCGTCGGGGTGGAAGCCGGCGGCTTCTGCTTTTACTCGGTCTGCTGCTGGACTTGCTCTGCTTGGCTGCGCAGCCAAGCGCGGATAACCGCGCCCATCGACTGGCCGCTGTTCTTCGCCAAGGCTTCGAGAGTCGCCCGCTCCGTCGCCGTGGTGCGAACGGCCAGGGTTTCCATCTGTGCCATGACTAGCCTCATTTCTGGCTCGGTATCTCGTATTGCAATACAAGGGTCGCCGGATAGGGTGCTCAGGGGATAGAGGTCTGTGGTCCAGCTCACATCCGTTTTTCTAGTTCGCCTACGGCGTAAAGGAAATTTTCGCAACCCGCCCGGACTTCTACCCTGGTGATGATGCGGGCCGGGAATGGTGCACGGTAGAACCTGTCCGTCCGGGTGCTTGGCGGTCGAAACACCACGTCAAGGATCGACCTCATGAAAACAGCCGGCCCGCGTCACCTAAGCTCACTCGCCAACCGCTGGCACTGCTGCAACCACGTTGCGACTTTGAATAGCCGCTGTGATAGTTCGATCAGCCGCTCTCTATCCCCTACATCGGCCGTGTGCGCTGCTTCCTTGGCGTAAGCATCACTCTCTACGAACAAGCGCTCTGCGTGATTCTGGTACCAGAGGTCGTCCATCAATCCTCATCCCTTGTCTTGTAAGAGGCAATGCGACAGACCTCGGTGCAATACTGCTGCTGCGCGCTCTTTGGCTTGAATGTCTTCTTGCAGTGGGGGCACTCTTTCGGCGGCTTGTCCCACACGTCTTCATCGGTGACGCCGGCCCGCCGCATGTTCTCTCGGATGTTGGTGCTCATCGCCTCTTCCCAGCTGACCTCCCGCCCGAGCCGTTCCGCCAGCTTTTCCCGGTAGTAGCCGAAGGTGTTCTTAGGGTCGGGGGGCTTGGCCGCGTTGTTGACTATGGATTGCTCGGTCCGGTCGAAGCCGCCGCGCGGGCGCTTAGGGTCGTAGCACTGAATGCACCGGCCGGACTTGTTCCTAGCGCTGATCGGCCCGCCGCAGTCCGAGCAAACCGGCTTGGCCTGTTCTGCTGCTTCCCGCTTGGCCTGTTCTGCTGCTTCCCGCTTGGCCTGTTCTTCAGCTTCATGCGCTTCGGTCCTGGCGGCCAGGAGCGCCTTGGTTAGTTCGAGCAGACGCCCGTATTCAGCGACTTTCCGCTTTTGGTCCCATAGCGCGCGCTTGGCCGCCGCCCTGCACACCGGATTGGACGCGCAGTAGCCGCTGGTCGTCGTAGCCGCGCTGACCGGCTTCGAGCACCCCTTGCAGAGATACCCCGCGCTGGCTATCGCCGCCTGCTTCCCGTGCACGCGAGAGCACGCAATGCGGACGTGCCCATTCCAGTACCACCGGCCGGACTGCCTCTGAAGCGTATAGGGCCGCGTCTCGAACGGCTTCGAGCACACGGGGCAGACGCCATCGAAGTTCTTTTCCGGCTCGGTGTGGTGGACCATGTTCTCCAGTTCATCAACTTCTACAGCACATGCATAGCAGGGGTTTTCGCGTAGCTATCCAGACCGATTCTCCGCACGTACGCTGAAAGGGCAAGGCCACTTGCACGGCCGGCGCGGACTAAAAGCCATAAAGGTCACAAGCCAAAAAGCTCTATCACCCGCGTCGGCCCCCAAAGCTAAAGGATGTGCGGAACATGGCGTCTCAGAATTTCTTCGAGAAGTCCTGCGGTGAAGGCCCGACCGAGACCAGCAACGGCTACACGAACTTGAGCGGGCTCGCGACCGACCCCATGGCGGGGCAGTCGCAAAGTGCCAGCAATTCGTGGACGCCGAAGGAAGGCCCGCTGACCACGGGTGCGCCGGGTACGACCTCGGCCGAGAGCGTTCTCAACCCGTGCGTGGCCGAACCGGTGCACACGCCGTTCTCGGAATCCAGCAGCTCGCCCGCGCCGCACGTTCAGGACTAGGCCATGGGTGGCCGCAAGAACCGCAACAGCGGACCTCGGTCATCGGCGGGCAGTCACTCGGAAGGCCATGAGCACGGCAATCCGGCCAAGCATCTCGATATCCCGCCGCCGGCCAAGCATCTCGATATCCCGCCGCCGCCCCCGGTCGGCAGCAACGCGCCGCATCCGTTCCCGTGCCCCGTGGGGAAGTGCAACCCGAAGTACTACGACGGGGACATGACGCGGCCGACCCAGTGCAGCCACCGACGCGTCAACTCCGTACTGGGTGCCAACGGAGACGGTGACGACGCCGACCACGGCACTTGGAGCACGGACGTCAGCCAGCCCGTGGGAACTACGCGCCTTAGCCTGCGCGATCGGATTCGGATGGAGAACGAATCATGCCCGTAACCAACCCCAACCGCCCGTACGCCGCGCTCACTGAGGCAGCGGTCAACCAGTACGCGCAAGCGCTGGAGCCGACCCCCGCCGAACGGCGTCAGATCGCCCGTGAGCGGCTTCACAGCATGACGCCCGCTATCCGTGCGATCCTCGCCAAGCTCGCTGCCATGACGCCCGAGGAGCGCATGAAGGAGCTGCCAGACCTCGGCGTGCTCACCAGTGAGCAGCAGTACGAGTTCGCGCTGATGTGCCGTGACGCCAACCCGCGTTACCGCCGCCAGCTGCACGAGCGCGCCAAGGAAATCCTCGGCAACGGGGAACGGCTTCGGTCGTCCATGACGGCCGAGGAAAGGGCTGTTATCGCGGACGCCCGCCGGCTGGGAATGATCAACGACCGCAAGGTAAAGCGCGCCGCGCCCGCCGAAGACAACATCGACCTTTACAGGGACTGATCACCATGTCTGATGACCTCGACCGTGACTTTGCCGAAGTGTTCGGAGATAAGCGCAGCAGCGCCCCGGTGCAGACCAAGGTGGACCCGAAGGACTTCCAGACCAACCGGCTCACCTACGTGACCGACGCCAACGGCGTGCAGCACCCGTTCCCGGCCACCATCGACGGACGCCCGAAGATCGACACGCCAGCCCTACTTGATGATTTCATCAAGTGTGGTGGTGACCCGTACGCGCTGCCCAACGCCTCGCCCAACGACGCGTACAAGCCCGACATCACCGGCACCAAGGAACTGAACGGGCAACTGCTTCAGGCCGCCATTCGCAAGTCCCAAGAGGCAGGCAGCGATTCCGAGCTGCGCCGCGCGCTCGACGCCGAAGAACTGGCCAGCAACCAGTCGCCGGTCACCACGCCCGACCAGGAGCGCGCCGCCATTCCCCGCAATGACCATGAGTACTACCAGCGGGTTAGGGTAGCCGCCGTGGTGGCCGATGAGCTGGGATTCGAACTGAAGGAACTGACCGGGGTTGAGCCGCTGCCCTGCACCACGTTCGTACCCGGTCCGATCTACCCACGGCTAGGGCTTTTCCCGAAGGGCATGGGAACGGTCATGTACAGCGGCGGACTGCTGGCCCTCGAACGTCGTCTGATGCTCGACAAGCGCGTCAGGGACGCCCGGAGGTACCGCGAGCAGCTGTGGGCCGAATACGAGCAGCGCCAGCAGGCCGAGCGCCAGGAAGCGCTCGAATCCACGCCCGAGTACCGGGTGCGCCAGCTCGAAAAGCAGCTGGCCGAAGTTCTGGCGGCAAAGGGGAATGCCCAGTGATCAGGAACTGGCACGACAATAGCGACCTGCCCGGATTCGAGACGGAGCCAGAGCTGCCACCGTTCGAGCAGGAGCCGCCGACGCGGGATAGCGCGTCCGAGCAGAACTAGCCAACTCAGGGACTCACAATGCGAGAGATCGCAACCGGGTACATTCCCGAGGTCTACGGCCGGTCAAAGCCGTGCGCCGGCGGATGCGGCAACATGGTGCGGATAACCCCGAAGTCATCGCCCGCGCCCGTGTGCCAGAAGTGCCGGACGCGCATCTGCATCGAATGCCTAACGCCGTTCCCGAGTCGCGGCAACCACGTCTTTTGCTCGGTCGGATGCTGGCAGGCATGGAAGGCAGGTAAGAACCGATGATTGATCAGAACAACTTCTACGATAGGCAGATGGCGCTGCTGGTGCACCAGTACCCGGCGCTGACGGTAGACCAGATCAGGGAAATACGCGCTGCGATAGTGGCCATGGATGCCGCTGGTGAAGCAGAACGCGAGTCATTGCGCGGGGCGGACTCAGCGGCATTCACAGCGGCATTCCTGCGCTTCGCGGAACCAATCGACGCCGCGTGCGACAAGGCCGGAATCCCGCGATTCTGGCACCCCGATGAAACCAATGATCCGGCCATTACCCAATACTGGGTTGCCGTCATGTCGGGCTACGTTGACCAGGAAGCAACCGAGTCTTACCAGCGCTGGATTGATGAGCAGCAGTCATGAGCTGGAAGGCAGTTTCCGGAGATTCTGGTCAGCCGGACCCGCACGTTCACTCGACCGGCCAGACGGCAACGCTCGAAGAGGTATCGGCCCAACTGTCTGATGCCCGCACGACCGGGTGCGTGTTCCCGGCCGACAAGTTCGGCAAGCCATCTTTCAAGCGCGACCGCGCTACCGGTCAGCTGCTTTACAAAGACTCCGAGCTGGCCGAGCACCCCCACCATCCAAGCCTCGGTGACTGGTGCCCCGTGTGCTCTGGCCAGTTCCCGCGCGGTATGAAGCCGGCCGAGGTCGAAGAGTTGCCGCCCGACCCTAATCCCAGTAGGGACGTCTGGTGACAGGCCCCGGCTAGGGTTGGCCGCGCACAAGTCCAGCAATGAGCCCGAGGATTGGTTGTTCATGACCAGCAGCGCCAACGACAAGAAGGCTTGCGCCTACAACGAATACTGCCTAGAGCCGGTAATCGGCAAGGTCGGCAACCTGCCCACGTGCCAGTCCCACCGCATCATGCTGGTGCTGCGCGCCGAAGAACAGAAAACCGAGCTGAAGTTCTACGCCGACAAGATCGCAAAGCGCGAAAAATGGCTCGAAGAGGCCGAGCAAGAAGAAAAGCAATTGGTCACCAAGCTAAACAAGCTGGTGGACATAGCAAAGAAGCACCGGCGTCGTCGGCAAGACCCAGAATTGGCGGAACTAGGTCGTCAAACGGAGCGGAGATTGTACGAACTTCGCGAAGAAATGGACCACATTCAGAGCCAGATAACCACGCTCCAGGGCAATTCAAAGCACGCCGAAAAGCGGTTTGCGACCGAAGAAAACCGGTCACTAAAGCTAGATTGGCGCGATGGAGACGGCGCGCTAGGCGACGACTAGAATCACACGGGTGGAACTACATGGTTGCACGACACATCTGCATACCCCCCTCCGAGCTACGGTTTCAGTCGTCTAGCAGGCGCTTAGCTGCGGAATCAGTCGCCAGGAGCCCGGATTTCTGCTGGTTTGGGGGGGCTTTTGGGGGTCGGGGAGAGAAATCGGGGACCGAATCGTCCCCGAGGGTCGGAATGTCTAAAAAACCACCCAAATTACTGATATGTCCGATTTCGAATTCATTCGCCATTGTTGGGGGTGGTAATTAGCCTGGCTAATTAGCGTAGGTAATGGTTTGGGGTGGTGGGGTGGTGGCATTAGCGGGGATGGTGGGAAATGACAATCCCTAACCATCCACCATTCCCCGACAATCCCACCATGACCATTCCAGTCATTCCACCGCGTGGCCATTCCGATTACCAATGCATAACCACTGCCCAACACATTAGCCATTCCGACACTATGCATTCACGACACCGTGTTAGTAGCACATGATAAAGCCAATCGAACACTGTCACGATGGTTAGTTCGTGTGACGGTTGTGACTAGTCAGTAACCGACTGCCAACACTCACATGATTGGTCCGGACATTGCACGCACTTTGAACAGACGGACAGTCGATAGTGTGCGCTGGTCTTGCCATCATCTACGGTCCGTGCGTGTGTATCGCTACCGTCCGATGTCTTACCGCAGTAGATACACATCGTTGGCAGTTCGGTCAGTTCAGTCATACTCAGCAGCCTAGCTACCGATGTCCGGTTTGGCGCGTCCTGGCTGGTGTGGATGTCTTTGGGAAGTTCGTGCACCGATGTCTGGTTTGGAACGTGACCGACGCCACAGTGGATGTCGCCAGCGCTTTGTCCGGAATGCCTGATTTGCCCATTGACCCGCGCGATAAGGTTGAAGTTGAACAACCCGATAAGCCCAGCCAGAAGTCGTACACCCGCGCCATGTGCGCCCTGCTGGTGTCGAATGGGACACCCGCGCTCGCTGGCCCATGACCGCTCGCCACCTGGCCCGCCTTTCCTGGTGGATTGTCCTGTCCCGGG
>Ga0335075_10007963_pt1 | contig 16278 bp, 9 predicted proteins | sample Lox_Sample_24_FD_206723 | JGI IMG/M metagenome (GOLD analysis project Ga0335075, IMG submission 206723) | Soil microbial communities from Loxahatchee National Wildlife Refuge, Florida, United States - Lox_Sample_2.4 | ecosystem: Environmental > Terrestrial > Soil > Wetlands | place: USA: Florida... | reverse complement strand
CGTTACTCCAACATTATTCATAAAGGCCCATAATGATTCAATTTGAATTACTGAGATGAAGCATACTATGATTGCCGTCTATGAGACAAGCGGAACGAATCTTGAGGCTTCAGGAGCTGTTTTCGCAGCAGGAGTTTGTGAATTTCGAAGACCTGTGCCGCACGTTTTCCGCTTCAAAATCGAGCATTCGCCGTGACCTGATGGAACTGGAACGCAAAAATGTTCTGCGAAGAGTGCACGGCGGGGCGATCTCATTGCAAACTCGCGACGAAGTGATGGATTTCAAGCGGCTCTCGGGGAGCGCTCAGGATGAGAAGGCGCGCATCGGGGCGCTGGCTGCCGGGCTGGTGGAAGACGGGCAGACGGTGATCCTGGGCGGAGGGTCGACGGTCGCGGAGGTGGCGCGGCGGCTGGGAGAGAAATCGCTGCAGATTGTCACGAACTCCATTCCGGTTGCGCAGATCTTCTGGGACAGCAAGATGGTCGAGGTCACGATTACGGGAGGTTATCTTTATCCCCGGCTGGGCGTGCAGCTGGGGCCGATCTGCGAGCACATGCTGCACGGGGTGTCGGCGGACTTGCTGATCATGGGAATCCGCGGTATCACGTCGGCGGGGATCAGCGACACGAACAGTCTGATCGTGGAATCGATACGAGCGATGATCCGCGCGGCGCGCAAAGTGGTGATCGTGGCGGATCACACGAAGTTCGGGCGCGACGCGATGATCCACGTGGCTCCGCTGTCGGAGATCGACCAGGTGGTGAGCGACACCGAGCTGGCTCCTGAGTATCAGGAGATGCTGAAGAAGCATGACGTTACCTGCTCGCTTGCCTGACAAACCAGATTGAGCCGATACCACGGGCGCCCTGACTAAGAAGCTTACTCCACGGTTATGCTGTCAGGCGTGCAAAAACGGCCTGCCCGAAGTATCGGGAGTCACGGCGGCCAGCGTTTCGCCAGTGGTGGAAACGGCGGAAATGGCGCATGAGGCTCCTTCTGATACCAGTAGGCGACGGACGCGATGTTATCGCCCAGAAGTTGGTATTTGCCGGTGGGATACCAACCCAGATCCTGGATCGTGACCCTGAGGTCGTGACGGAAACTGATGGGATCCATGATGTGCCAGCGGCAGAGGCTGTGCTGGGGTGGCCCTCCGCCGGGATCGGGGTTCTTTGGCTCATCCAGGAATGAACGAGACTGCGGAGGGCCAGCCGGCAAAGTCCCGGTTGCGTTTTCAGCAACCAGCAACGTACGATGCTGAGGTTGTCGCCGGGGGTAGCAAAAGAATTCATTCTGGTCCGCAATCCTTCACTGCAGCGACGGCGTGAGTTCGGCGTGAGTTCTTTGCCAAGCACCGGCTCGGCGAGAGGTGACCCGTGAGTGAAAGCAAGCTGCCGCGCCGTACCTTTCTGAAGCAGGCTGCCGGAGCCATCGGTGCGGCTACGCAGGCGAGGGGGTGGCAACTCGGCGACGCAGGAACGCCGACGAGAGCGGCGGCGGATTCGCGCGAGGCGCCGGAATTGAGCTCGGCTGGTGGAATCACGTATCCGCGCATGTTTCGCGGGGCGCAGCTCAAGATGATCTCCTTCCCCATGGGCGGCGTGGCAGCCGGAAGTCTGGGGTTGGGAGGGCGCGGGCAATTGCGCGACTGGGAGATCTTCAACCGGCCAAACCAGGGATTCTCGCCGACGTATGCGTTCCCCGCAATCTGGGTACAGGCGGGCAGCGCCGCGCCGGTGGCGCATGTGCTGGAGTCGCGGATTCTGCCTCCTTACCAGGGGGAAGACGGACTGGGATGGCAGAATGCGCCTGGCCTGAGCCGGCTGAAAGCAGCAACGTTCACCGGCGAATATCCGTTGGCGCATATCGATTTCGAGGACCCGACTCTACCGGTGCAGGTAAGCCTCGATGCATTTTCGCCGTTCATTCCGCACGATCCGGACGATTCAGGACTGCCGGTGGCGATCCTGCGCTATCGCGTGCACAACCCTGGGCTGGCGACGGCAAAAGTGGGGATCGCGTTCTCCATCGACAACCCGGTGCAAAACGGAACCAGCGGCTTGGGCGCGAGCAACGGCAGGCGGGAGAGCCGGACGAACGAGTATCGGACAGAGCGCACGCTGGCCGGGCTGATGATGACCAATCCCGGCCTGGCAAGCGACGATCCGATGCGGGGCAGCTTCGTGCTGGCGGCGCTGCCGCAAGCGGCGGCACGGGTGACCTACTGGCGAGGGTGGCCGCAGAGCGGATGGTGGAACTCGCCGCTGCTCTTCTGGGACGCGTTCTCCGCAGCAGGGGAGCTGAACGAGGAACCAGCGGAGATGAACAAAGTGGGCGCGCTGTGCCAGTCGGCAACGATCGGCGGAGCGGAAACCGGCGAGTTCACGTTCCTGCTGGCGTGGCACTTTCCGAATCGGACGCCGGAGTGGTGCGGATGGTCGGCGCCCGCGGGTAAGGAGAAGACCCTGATCGGGAACTTCTACTCCGCGCGGTTTCAGGACGCGTGGGCTGCGGCGTTGTACACGGCGAAAAATCTGGAACCGCTGGAGAAGCGCACGCGGCAGTTCGCGCAGGCGCTTCGCGAGAGCACGATTCCCGACGCGCTGAAGGACGCAGCAAGCGCGAATCTCTCCACGCTGGCCTCGACGACGTGTTTCCGGACGGCGGACGGGGAGTTCCACGGATTCGAAGGCAGCAACGACACCATCGGATGCTGCTATGGGAACTGCACGCACGTGTGGAGCTACGAGACCGCGACAGCATTTCTGTTTCCCTCGTTCGCGCACTCACTGCGCAAAGCGGCGCTGGGATATTCGGAGGACGATGACGGGGGCATCCATGCGCGGCAACTGCTTCCGGACGGCACGGCGCGCGACGCGATCATCGCAGCCGACGGGCACATGGGGCAGATCATGCATACCTGGCTGGACTGGAAGCTGTCCGGAGACAAAGCGTGGCTCGAGTCGATGTGGCCGCGGATCAAAAAGGCGATCGCGTTTGCGTGGGTGCAGGGAGGGTGGGATCCGCAGAAGAGCGGCGTGGCTGTGGGCGTGCAGAACAACACGTACGATGTGGCGTTCTTCGGGCCGAATCCGCTGTGCGGGATCTACTATCTGAGCGCGCTGCGCGCAGCCGAGGAGATGGCGCTGGCGATGGGCGACGACGCGACAGCCGCCGATTACAGAAATCTTTTCGCGAACGGCCGCGAGTGGGTGGACGCGAACCTGTTCAACGCAGAGTTTTATACGCAGCAGATCAGGGGCTATGCGCTGGACCAAATCTATCCCAGCCTGCGCATTGGGGCGACGGACATGAAGCCGGAGGACCCGCAGTATCAGGTAGGCAAGGGATGCCTGGTGGATCAGCTGATGGGGCAGTATCTGGCTGCGGTGATGAGTCTCGGCGATGTGGTATCGCCGGAGCATGTGCGCAGGACGCTGGAGTCGATCTACGCCTACAACTACAAGCGGTCGCTGGCCGATCACAACAGCGTGGAGCGGACGTTTGCGCTGAACGACGAGGCGGCGCTGGTGATCTGCGATTACGGGAAAGCGGCGCGGCCGCGGATACCGTTTCCCTATTTTGCCGAGGTGATGACGGGCTTCGAGTATTCGGCGGCGACCCTGATGCTGTACTACGGGATGGTGCGCGAGGGCGTGGAGTGCATCCACAACATCCGCGCGCGCTACAACGGCGAAAAGCGCAGCCCGTGGGACGAGGCGGAATGCGGGCACCACTACGCACGGGCCATGGCGTCGTGGTCGGCGGTGGTGGGCATCAGCGGATTCGACTTCGACGGGAGCCGGGCGGCGGTGGTTGCGGTCCCGCGGATTGCGCACGAAAGCTTCCGGTGCTTCTGGTCGACGGGGACCGGATGGGGGACATTTTCGTACGCGAAGGCGGCGCGCGGCCGCCGGTTCACGTTCGATGTGCTGGCCGGCAGGCTGGCCTGCCAGTCGTGCGAGATCAGCGGAACGGGAGCATCGACCTCCGCGCGCAGCGGCGGTACAGCGCAGGCTCACACGATCGAGACGGCGAGCGGGCGGAGCATCTTCCGCTTCCACCAGCCGCTCACCCTGGCTGCGGGCAGCACGCTGGAGCTGGAGGTGCAGACGTGACGGAGAGCGCATCGTCGGCAAGACCGTGGGTGGTGGTAGTGGGCGGATTTCTGGGCGCAGGAAAGACGACGCTGCTGCTGGCGGCGGCGCGGGAGCTGAAGCGGCGGGGCCTGAAGAGCGCGATCATCCTCAACGACCAGGGCGAGGCGCTGGTGGATACGGAGTATGCAAGGCTGAACGAACTGCCGAGCGGAGAGGTGACAGGGGGCTGCTTCTGCTGCCGCTTCTCGGACCTGCTGGACGTGATGGATGCGCTGCGCAGTCACGCGCCGGATGTGATTCTCGCTGAGCCGGTGGGCAGCTGTACAGATATCTCGGCGACGGTGCTACATCCGCTGCGCGAATACAGCGACACCTACCGGATTGCGCCGCTGACGGTGCTGGTCGATCCCGCGCGGGCGAGGGAGTTACTCGGCGAAGATGCGGATCCACGGCTGAAGTTTCTTTTCGACAACCAGCTGGAGGAAGCGGATCTGATCTGCTTTACCAAGTCGGATGTGAGCCCGGAGTATCCGGCATTGAAGGGCCGTTCGGTGCGGCAGATGAGCGCCAGGAGCGGGCAGGGCGTGGCGGCCTGGCTCGATGAAGCGCTGGGAGGAACGTTGTCGGCGGGCAGCACGATTCTGGAGATCGACTACGAACAATACGCGCAGGCGGAGGCGGCACTGGCATGGCTGAATCTGCAGGGAACGATTCGGCCGAAGACTCCGTCGTCGCCGGGAGCGGTGCTGGGGCCGCTGCTGGATCGCATGGATGCGGAGTTGACGTCGGCGGGAGTCATGATCGTGCATCTGAAGGCGATCATCGAGGCGCAGACCGGGTTTGTGAAGGCCGCGGTCTGCGGGAACGGGCAGCAGCCGGCGGTGGAAGGCAACCTGGATGCATCGCCTGCGTCGGTTCATGAGCTGCTGGTGAATCTGCGCGCAGTGGGGGAGGCAAGCCAGGTGAAAACCATCGTCGAGCGGGATCTGCAGCAGATGGGATGGGAGCTGGAGGGCCTGAAGATCGCCAGCTTTCATCCGGCGCCGCCGCAGCCGGAGCGGCGGACAACCGGCGCCGGGAAAGCAACCGCATGAGGGAGGGAGAAAGAGATGGGCCGTGGGAGAGTAAGGTTTTGCGCGGTCGCAATATTTGCCATTGGCACGGGGGGATGGATGACAGGAAACGCGAAGCCACAGGCCGCAACCGGCGCCGGCACCTTCGGCGCGGTGACGCGGGCGGTCGACTCGGTGAGCAAACTGGCGGTGCTGTCAGACCGGGACGGGCAGGCGATGGCAGCGGTGTCGCCGGCGATGCAGGGACGGGTGCTGACCAGCAGCGCCGCGGGCGAGGATGGGCGCAGCTTCGGGTGGGTGAATGAGAAGCTGATCGAGTCGCGGCAGGTGCAGCAGCACTTTAACGCGTATGGCGGCGAGGATCGGGTGTGGATCGGGCCGGAAGGGGGACAGTATTCGGTGTTCTTCGCGCCCAAAGCTCCGTTCGATGTGGCGCACTGGTACACACCGGCTCCGGTGGATACCGAGCCGTTCGAGGTGATGCACGAATCGAAGGACGCAATCGAGTTACGCAAGGCATTTGGCCTGGTGAATTACTCGGGAACGAGATTTCAGGTGCAGATCGACCGCGAAGTCCGGTTGCTGCCGCGCGAGGCGGTGTGGCGCGACCTGAATGTGGCGGCGATGCCCGGCGTGAAGGTGGTGGGGTTCGAGTCGCGAAACAAGCTGACGAACGTGGGCAAAGAAGCGTGGAGGAAAGAGACGGGGCTGCTGTCGCTCTGGATTCTGGGGCAGTTCCAGGCTTCGCCGAGCGCGACGATTGTAATTCCGATTCGTGAAGGCAGCGAAGCCGAGTTAGGCACGCCTGTAACTTCGGATTACTTCGGCACGATCCCCCCGAATCGCCTGTCCGTGCGCAACAATGTCGTGTTTCTGAAGGCGGACGCGAATTACCGAGGCAAGGTTGGAGTTAGCCCGAAGCGGGCTAAGGGAATCCTGGGGAGTTATGACGCTGAAAACCATGTGCTGACGCTGGTCCAGTACACCATGCCGACGGGGCATCCGGAATATTTGAATTCGGCGTGGAAGATCCAGGAGCATCCGTACGAGGGCGACGTGGAGAACGCCTACAGCGACGGCCCGCAGTCGCCGGGCGGTGCGCGGCTTGGACATTTCTACGAGTTAGAAACGTCCTCACCGGCGGCGGCGCTGGCTCCGGGGGAGTCGATCGAACATGTTCACCGGACCTTTCACCTGCAGGGCGACGACCAGGAGTTGAACCGGGTAGCGCTGGCGGTGTTGGGCGTGAGCCTGGACGAGATTCGCAATGCCCTGCCCCAGTAGCTTGAGCCGCTTCTCCGGGACAAGCGCAGTGGCAGCCGCGCAGCGGTCTGCAAATCAAGGCGGGAGGACGCGGTCATGTCCTTGTTCAGTCGCAGAAGTGTCCTGAAATCCCCTGGCGGCGTGGTCGGCGCGACCACGCTCGGCGCGCGACGAGGCGCCTCGGCCTGCGGTGCTCGAGGCCTGACGTCCGGCCGCACTCGCCGAAGGTCTCAAGCCTCGCGGAGAAAGCTGGTTTGAAAGCGTCACGCCATCACCGTCTGCACGTCTGCCTGAGCAAGGTCTCCAGCGCCCCTCGGATCCGCAACGGGGATGCTGATGGTAAACGTGCTGCCAATTCCCGGCGCGCTCTCCACCGTAATCTCGCCTCCCATCAGCCGGCAAAGACGCTGGCTGATGGCCAGTCCCAGGCCGGTGCCGCCGTGCCGCCGGGTCACAGATGCATCCACCTGGGAAAAGGGGCGAAACAGCCGGTTCATGTCGTCCCGCTCAATGCCGATGCCGGTGTCACACACCCGCCAGCAGATGAATTCCCTTTCACCTTCCCGGCCGCGCTCGATGGCGAGCGTGATGCTTCCGTTTTCCGTGAACTTGCAGGCGTTGGAGAGCAGGTTGAGCAGGCTCTGACGGAATTTGACCGGATCCACTGAGACGATTCCGGTCACGCCGTCTCTCTCGACAAGGAAGCGATTGCCCCCGCGCCTGGCCAGCGGTTCAATCGTGCAAATCACGGGATCGGTGAGGGCTCCGATTTCGCACAACTCCAGCCGCAGTTCCAGGGCGCCCGCTTCGATCTTGGATATGTCCAGGATGTCATTCACCAGGGCCAGCAGATGGTGGCCTGCCGACTGGATTCGCTGCAGGTCCCGTGCGCACGAAGCCAGCCCCAGTTCGTCGGCGTCCTCCTGCAGCATTTCGCTGTAGCCGAGAATTGCGTTGAGCGGCGTGCGGAGCTCGTGGCTCATGTTGGCAAGAAAGGCGCTCTTGGCGGTATTGGCCTCCTCCGCCGCCAGCTTGGCGTTCACCAGCGACTGTTCGATTGCCCTACGCTCCGCGATCTCGTTCTCCAGGGTTCTGGTGCGCTCCGCAACCCGCATCTCCAGCTCGTCCTGCGCGCGCTGCAGGCGCAGATCGCGGTCGTTGATCGTCTCCATCATATTGTTGAACTGATCGATCAGCAGGCCCGTCTCGTCATCGAAAGTCTTCACCGCGCGCAGGCCGTAGCTACCGCTGCCGGAAACCTCCCGGGCAATGTGCGTCAGATGGAGGATGGGCTCGGAGATCATACGCTGCAGCCGCGAAGAGATCGCCACGGCAAACAGAGAGGCCAGGCACAGCACGAATGCGCTGATGAGCCCGTAGCGCAGGGATCGCGTGTAGATTTCCGCCAGTCCGATGCGCAGATAAAGCGAACCCACGACTTCGCGATTGACGCTGACAGGGTAATAGAGCACCGCGTGACGCCACGAGAAGCGAAAGCTCTCCGTATTGCGCGCAGGCGGGCAGACGCTCGGCTCGCCCTGGCTGTGATAGCCGGCGATATTCTCCCCCTCCAGCGTGTACAGGCAGGCCTGGGCTACCCGCGGCTCGGCACGCAGCGCGTCCGCGGTTTCCCGGGCAGCTGCCGCATCGTGAAAAGTGAGCGGCGCCGAAGCGCTGTCGGCAAGCATCTGCGCAATAGTTGCCGATTCCCGGTGCAGCGCCTGCAGGTTGGCCGCAGTCTCATAGCTCCAGAAAGCCATGCAGGCGAGCAGCAGCGCGCAGGTCGATGTCACCGACGAGAGCACCGTGAGCCGCGCCCGGATGGGCAGGCGGACCAGCGCGCGGCGCAGCAGGGACTGCCGGTTCATCGTCCCACCACGGTGGCCAGCTGCAGCAGCCGGCTGCTGATGGCGAGGCCGCTGCTCTGCGCGTGCGCCAGGTTGATCTGGATCTGGATGTGATCGCCGGTAACGGGCAGCCCGACAACTCCGCCGTTGAAAACGAAGCGCTCGTCGTCGCTCACCGTCAGCACGCCGGCGCGAGTCAGTTCCGGAGCCACCTCGTCGTAATGCTTCTGCTCCGGCAAGGCGACGTAGACGAGAAAGCAGTCATCCATGCGGTCCGAATGCCCGATGCGGCGCACCGCGACCGGCCTGCCGTCCACCAACCGCCCCGTGAACGCGCGCTCGACCGCGTCGCTCTGCTCGTCATACCCCAGCAGACCGACAACGAATGGAGCGTGAGGATCGGCGGTTTTCGACGGCGGCCAGACTACGAATTTCGTGAGGTTCACGATGATCGCGGCGCGCACGTGGTACTCATCCGGCATGGTCGCCTGGGCGCCGCCCCCCGGCGCCAGCGCCAGCCCCACGCACATGGCGAGCGCGAATCGCAGCCACAGCCGGATTGTCGTGCTGTACTTCAAGGATTCCATCGCAGGCCGGCATAAAAGCTTCGCGGGATATACGAATTCATCGTGTAGTCTTCGGGATAGAATTCGGCGTGGCTCGCGTGCTGCAGGTTGGTCACGCCCGCGCTCACACTGGCGCGCTCCCCGATCGATCGGCTCAGGCGGAGGTCCACCCGCGCATGCTCAGGAATGATCGCCTCCGGGACGGGCAACAGTGATGGCACCGTGGAGTTGGCATCGAGCGCCGCGCTCAAACTCCAGTAGTGTGGCAAGTTGAAAAATCCGCGTACGTCCAGGGTGTTGCGAGGCGTGCTCCAGTCCTGCCCTCCGGAGGGCTCGACCGACACATCGCCGTGACTGACCAGACGTCCCTGCATCCACGCGTAACTGGCCTGGAACTGCAGAGATCTCGCGGGGGTCCAGGCAACCGCCGCTTCCGAACCCTGCGTGCCTGCCGTAAATCCGTTGACATAAAAGAACGGCTCGACCACCGATGGCGCGGGCGCGAGCACCAGGTACGGCGTCCCCACCCTGGTCGCCTCCAGATCGGTGTAGTGATTCACAAAGCCGGCCAGATCGAGCGACAACCGTTCGCCGAAGCGGTGCCGGTATCCGGCCTCATTGGCCAGCACTACTTCAGAAGCGAGGCCGGGATTGCCGAGGATAAGACCGTTCAGCGGCAGGCCGTCGGCTATGCCCAGGGGATAGAGAAAATCCACGTCGCGATCCTGGTCGGAAGGAGTCCGCACGGCGCGGGAGCACGCCGCCCAGACGGTATCCGTTGCGGCCGGAGTCCACGCCAGGCGCGCGCCCGGCTGCACCTCGAAATGCGTATAGCTGTTCCATTGCAGCTTGGTTCCCGCGGTCAGGATCAGCGTTGCCGGCACCAGCGTCACGCTGTCCTGTGCGAACGTGCTGAAGAGATTCACAATGTGGCCGGAGTGCGCGAAGTAGGTCTGCTGTCCGCCGGCCTCGTCTGAGGTCCAGCGATATCCGCCGCCCCAGACCACGTCGTTCCTCGCCCCGGCGATCCAGTGATGCTGGAAATCCAGATCGGCGATCTGCATGTTGAGGTTCATGCCGATCTCGAATCGCCGATCGTCGCTGTAGTACGCTTCCAGCGCGGTGTCGGAGGAACCGCTGTTGTGCCCCCACCGGCCCATCAGGAATCCGCCCGCACCGTATACCGGGCTGACCGTGAAATCCGACAGGCTGTATCCAAAATCGATGCGCTGTTGTTCCGGATTGCGAAACAGACCGCCCTCGAAGGTGAACTGATCCCGCGTGGACCGGTTCCAGTCCAGCCGTCCGCTCACCCGCTCGGTGCTGCCTGTGTCCTGGGCCGACGAGCCGTCGGCGGCAAGCAGGGCGCTGCGGTGCAGGGCCATCGTGTCGACGCGATAGCACGCGCTCTGGCTCCAGCACGCGCCCCAGCGCACCGTCCCGCCCTGCTCCACCCGCGCCCCTTCGCCTGTGGCCAGAGCGCCCTGGGTGTCCTGGGTCCTGCGGGTCACGATGTTGATGACTCCGTTGACCGCGTTGGCTCCCCACATGGTTCCGCCCGGCCCACGCACCACCTCAATGCGCTCGATGTCGTCGATGGGCAGATCGTTCTGATCCCACAGCGTGCCCGAGAATACCGGATTGTAGACGCTGCGGTTGTCGATCATGATCAGCATCTTGTTGGCGAATCGGCTGTTGAAGCCGCGCGCGCTGACCGCCCACGTATTGGCGTCGATCTGCGCCACCTCCATCCCGGGAACCATGCGCAGCAGTTCCGGAACGCTGGCCGCCCCGGAGCGCAGAATCTCTTCGCGGGTGATCACGAAGGCTGCGGCCGGAGTCTCGAACAGCTTTTGCTCGCGCCGCGAGACGGTATTGACTTCGAGATGCGTCAGCTGCTCCAGACTGAGCGAAGACAGATCCGCATCCGGCGCGCTCTGGCCGTTCGCGGCGCATCCCAAACTCAGCATCAGCACAACACCCCATGCGCTTTCCTTCATCGTTCCATCGCTCCTGTCAGAGCTGAGGCGCCAGGATCTCCTCGGCCTGGCAGGCGCCGCCCGACAGCCGGTCCTGCCGCAGCAGTTCCTCGCTCTTTTCCACATCCACCGGTCTGGAGAAGTAGAAGCCCTGTCCGTACCTGCAGCCCATGGCCAGCAGCCGCGTGATCTGGTCTTCGCGTTCGATCCCCTCGGCAATTACCCCCAGCTTCAGGTTGTCCGCCATGCCGACGATGGTGTTCACGATCGCCGTCTCGGTCGTGTCCGCGCCGCCGGTTCGCATATTGACCATGAAAGAGCGGTCGATCTTCAGCGAATCGAAGGGCAGGCCGGACAGGTAGCGCAGGCAGGAATACCCCGTACCGAAATCGTCCAGCTTGAGCCCCACCCCCAGATTCTTCAGTTCCGTCAGGAGTCCCCGAGCCTGCTCCAGATCTTCGAGCAATACGCTCTCCGTCAGCTCGAGGTGCAGGCACTCCGGAGGCAGCTCGGTCTCGCGGAGGATCTCGGCAATCTTCCGCACCAGGCCTTTTTCGCGGCACTGCCGAACCGAAAGGTTGACGGCGACATCCAGAGGGGGCGTGCGCGGGAAGCGCTTGTGCCAGGCGTGCGTCTGCCGGCACGCCTCGCGCAGCACCCACAAGCCGATGCTCACGATCAGCCCGGTCTCCTCGGCCACGGGGATGAAATCGTTCGGCAGCAGCAGGCCGCGCGTTGGATGCAGCCAGCGCACCAGCGCCTCGAAGCCGCAGATCGCCCCCGTATCCAGCAGCACGCGGGGCTGATAGAACACGCGGAATTCTTCACGCTCGACCGCGCGCCGCAGGTCGCTCTCCGTCTGCAGACGGCGGCGGGAAAGATCGTGCATGCTGGGTTCGAACAGAGCGCAGTGGCCGCCTCCCGCGGCTTTGGCGGCATACATCGCGGCGTCCGCGTCGCGGATCATCTCCTCGGGCGATGCGTACGACGGGGACGACAGCACGATGCCGATGCTGACCGAGCAGTAGATCTCGTCTTTACCGCATTGGAACGCCGGCCGCACCGCGCGCCCGATCCGCTCGCAGACGGCCTCTGCCCCTGCCGGCTCGGCGATGTCCTCCAGCAGCACCGCAAACTCGTCGCCGCCCAGGCGCGCTACCAGCGAGTCGCCCGACAGCCGCCCGGAGAGGCCGCGGTCGCGCACGGCCGAGCGGAGGCGATGCGCAACCTCCTGCAGCAGATGATCCCCGAGCAGGTGTCCCATGCTGTCGTTGATCAGCTTGAAGCGGTCGAGGTCGAGAAACAGCACTGCGAATCCCGGCCCCGCTCTCCGCTGGAACCGTTCGATGGCCGCCAGCAGACGATCCTGGAACAGGATGCGGTTGGGCAGCCCGGTCAGCACGTCGCGCGTGATCTTCTCCGTAATGTCGGACTGCGAGCCGGCCATGCGAACCGCGATTCCGGCCGGGTTGCGCACCGCCAGCCCGCGCGTCGACATCCAGCGGCACGATCCGTCCTCGCGGCGCATGCGGTATTCGCACTCGAAGGCCGGGCTGGCGCCGCTCAGATGCGCGTCCAGAGCCTTTTCGAAGGCGGCGCGATCCCGCTCGTGAATCAGCGCGATCCACCCCGGGCGATCGCCCGGAATCTCGCCATCCGCAAGCCCCAGCATCTCCCGCCAGCGGGGCGAAAAATAGATTTCTCCCGTTTCCAGATTCCAGTCCCACAGTCCGTCGTTCGCGCCCCGCGCCGCCAGAGCGTACCTCTCTTCACTGCGGCGCAGCGCCATCTCTGCGTGGCGCCGGGAAAGCTGCGACCGGATGCGCGCGATCGCGACCGAGAAATCGATGGGCTTGGTCACATAGTCGTTCGCGCCCAGATCGAGCGCCTCGGCGATGCTGGCGCTGTCGGCCACGGCGGTGACCATGATGATGGGCAGCTCCTGCTGCGACCAGCGGCGCCGCAGCGTCTTCAAAACCTCGAGCCCGCTCAGGCCGGGCATCATGTGATCGAGCAGCACCACGTCGAAGCTCTCGTCCTCGAGCATCGACAGGGCTTCCTGGCCGGACTGCGCCGCCTTCACCTGGAAATCCCTGCGTTCGAGCCTGCGCACACAGAGATCGCGATTCAGCTCCTCGTCGTCGACGACAAGGATCCTGTTATTCAGGCCCATCGGCCTTTCCCCGCCCGCGGCCCGGCTTCCCGTTTCGCTTTGCGCCAAAGGTGTACCTCGCAGTTCGCCGGCTCGGAACCGTTCGTGCACCGGTCCTCATTCCCGCATCGGCGAAGCGGTGTCAACCCTTTACCGGGCAAAGCAGGAGATTGGTTACCTTGGGCATGTTGCGAGGCGAGAAAATCTCGTGCGCAACGCCGCGACGAGGCGGAGATCGGCCGCCGCTCAGCCCGAGGCCCGGGATTCGTCAGCCGGCGCAGATCCGTTGTTCAGCGACCGTATGAAAAAGATGTACCCGGATGGGCGAAATCATCAGTGCACAGCGATGCTTTCGTCGGCGAGATTCCAGCCGCGCAGCCCGAACTCGGGCTTGCCCGACCCGGAGGCGAACTCCACCGTGATGGTGCGTTGCTCGCCGGGCAGCAGGGAGATGTAGTTGCCGCTGTAATAGGCGGGCAGGATGCGCTCACCGGTAGCGGCATTCTCCAGGGTGAGCTTGACGAGGACGGCGGCCACCGCGCCGGAGTTGCGGAGGGTGACGACGGCCTTCTGTTGGCCGCCTGCTTCGCCCAGCGTAGCCGAGGCAGTCACGGTGGCCTGCGGCAGGGCATCGAGTTCGCGGAGGGTTGAGAGCTTTGCAGCCCACCAGTAGAAGTTGTTGCTCACTGGCGCACCCGAAGCATCGGCGACATCGAGCACGACGAAGACGGCGTGGCCGGCGGCGAGCCCGTCCAGATCCAGTTTCGTGACCGGCGTGCGATCGTCGGCGGCGGCCTGCACCTGGTACGTGTGGTCGCTCAGGGTTTGATTATCGAGACTCAGGACGCGCACCCGCACGCTGAACGACGAGGCGTCGCCCAAATTGATAAAATCGACCGCTTCATCGTTGAGGTTGAGCTGGGCGTGAATCGGCTCCAGGGCTTTCTGTGTCCCGTAGAAGCTGGACTGCGTGTCGTAATCCCAGCTGAGGAAGTTCCACTGCGTGCTGGGCCACGCCGGCTGGGTCATCCAGATCATGCGGCCGGAGCTGGGCTGCCACAGGTGTGCGGCCATACCTTCGAAGATGGCGCGATAGCCGGCGTAGTCGAGCATCTGCGCCTTGCGCACGAAATCGCTGAAGCTGGTCGGCGCGCCGAACTCCCTGTTCATCGCATTCATATAGAAGGAGACGCGGCCGCCTTCGCTCTGGTGCCAGTCGTGGTAGGCCCAGGTATCGCTGATGGGCCAGCGGTCGGGTTCAGGGATGAAAGACTTGAAGCTTTCCAGCGTGGGCACGCTGGGCATGCCAAGCTCGACGCTGAAGCCGCGGTTGATGCGGAAGTAGAGCGAGGGCGGCTCCCACAGGTAGGGGCCCGAACCGCGCAGATTAATCCGATTGGAGCCCGGAGTATAGTAGCGGGTGTGATCGAGGGTGCGGATCAGCTCCGCCAGGCCCTGGTTGATCGGCGCCTGCGGCACGCCTTCATTGCGTCCGCACCAGACCACGATCGACGGATGGTGGCGGAAGCGCAGGATGGTGTCGCGCGCATTCTTCAGGAACAACGCCGGGTCCTGGGCTTCGAGGTTGTACTGCTCGGTCGACTCCCAGAAATCGTTCCAGACCATCAGGCCATACTTGTCGGCGAGCTCATAGAAATTCTCTTCCGTGCTCTGGCCCATCCAGTTGCGGATGATGTTGACGTGGGCGTTGCGGTGCAGGCGGAAATATGGCTCCAGATGGGCCATGCTGACGCGCTTCATCATGTCATCCATGCCCCAGTTTCCGCCGCGCGCGGCGATGCGCACTCCGTTGACGACGATCACGAGATCGGTGCCGGGCCAGCCGCCGGGGACCGGCTGGACGGACGGCGATCCCAGCGCGCCTGGCTCGAGGGTCTGTACCCAGGTATCGGTAATTCTCGGAGGGATCCCGGCTTGCGAATTTTCTTTGGCCGGTTCCGGCAGATTGGGCGTCCGGTCGACGATTTCACGAATGCCTTCGTGAGTGTCGTTGATCAGGGACGGCTCTTCGTCGTAAGTGCGGCTGGGGAAGATCTCGACGCGGTGCAGCTGACCGGCGGAATCGAGCAGCGAGAGCTCGTAGCTGACCTCGCGCATGCCGAACTCGATCCGGCTGGTCGAACTGACGCTGTGGCCGACAGCAAATGTGGTGACGAGGGTGTGCAGTGTGGGCGGACCGTAGCCATTCGGCCACCACAGGCGCGGATGCTGCACCCGAAGTTGCGGGAACTCTGAGGGCTCCAGGTGCACATCGTTGTCGCCGGGCGCCAGGCGCACGTGCTTCGTCACTTTGACGTCGTCGAATGCAGCGGTCAGATCGCCTTCGACGGGCGACTGCGTAACGTTCGTGAGAGGAACATCGATTTCGATGTCGGCTTCGCTGCGGTCAGGTTTGGGCAGGGTGGTGACGACATTGAGATCGCCGATCTGGACGGGACCGGAGGCGGTGAGGGTGACGCCCTGCCAGATGCCCGTGTCGCGGTCGCGGATGCTGGGAATCCAGTCCCAGCCCTCACTGGCGGCGAAGGTAGGACCGTCGAGGACTTCCACGCCGCCGTCCGATCCGGGCCCTGCGGTGAGCGATTCTTCCTGGGCAATACCGGCGTGCGGCGGGGGCGAGACGTGCACCGCGAGCACATTCTCTCCGGAGCTTTTCAAAAGGCCGGTGACGTCGAAGCGGCCACGCAGAAACGCGCCCCTGAAGCCGCCTATCTTCCTGCCGTTCAGCCACACCTCAGCGGTGTAATTCACGCCGAGAAATGTGAGGGTGAGGCGTCGGCCGCGCGCCGCCGCGGGCACTGCGAACTCGACGCGATACCAGTAGTCCTGGTGGGCCAGGCTTTCGGGAATGGCCATATTGTTCAGGCCGTAGTCGGGATTGGGATAGATGCCGCGATCGACCATGGTAGTAAGCACCGTGCCGGGTACGATGGCAACCAGCCAATGACTGTCATCGAAGCCCGGCTTCGAGATTTCCTCACCGGTGGCTTGCACCTGCGGCGCGGCCGCGAGGCGCCAGCCGCCGCGGATCTTCCAGGGATTGTCTCCCGTCAGCTTCGTATGAAGCTCCTTCGCTGTCAGAGGCTGAGCCACCGGCTTCTGGAACGGGGCCCTGCTGCGCGGCAGCGTATTGGGATTCTGCGGCTCGCTCAGGCCCGCCTGGCCGTATGTCTGCACCCCCCAGTGCGGCGAGGCCTGTTCGTAGACGGGGAGGCTGAAGTCCGGTCGCGCATCGAAGATCGTCCCGATCTGAGCGGCGCTGAGGGCTTCGCGGTA
>Ga0335075_10007962_pt1 | contig 16279 bp, 15 predicted proteins | sample Lox_Sample_24_FD_206723 | JGI IMG/M metagenome (GOLD analysis project Ga0335075, IMG submission 206723) | Soil microbial communities from Loxahatchee National Wildlife Refuge, Florida, United States - Lox_Sample_2.4 | ecosystem: Environmental > Terrestrial > Soil > Wetlands | place: USA... | reverse complement strand
CGCGTGACCCGCCTGACCAGGACCAGATACCGGGCCCAGGTGTAATCCGGCAGGCTCCGGATGGCCCTGGGCGGCACGAAGGACGGATGCAAGGCAGACGAGGGAGGTGCGGCATGACGGGTAGCGGGAACACGGCACGCGCGGCAGACGCCATGGATCTGCTGCGGCGGCACCGGGGCGGGACCGTGCTGATTACCGGCGCCTCGTCAGGGATCGGGCGGCAACTGGCCAGGCAATTCGCCAGTGATGGCGCGAACCTGGTGCTAGTCGCGCGTACAGCGGCCAGATTGGGTGAGCTGGCCGTCGAGCTCGCCGCGACATACGGGGTCCGGGCACAGGTTGTGCCGTCTGACCTGAGCCGGCCCGCCGGTCCGGCGCAGATCGCGCAGGCGCTCGCGCAGCGGCACGTTGAGGTGGACGTCCTGGTGAACAACGCCGGTTTCGGGGCCCTCGGTCGCGTCGCCGGGATCGGCGTCGAGCGCCAGCTGGAGATGATCGAGGTCAACGTGGCGGCGCTGACGCGACTGACTGCCCTGCTCCTGCCCGGGATGCTGGAACGGCGCTGCGGGGCGATCTTGAACGTTGCCTCGACGGCCGCTTTCCAGGCTGGCCCGAACCAGGCCGTGTACTTCGCGACCAAGGCATACGTGCTGTCCTTTACCCAGGCCCTGGCTGAGGAGGTGCGCGGCTCGGGAGTACGGGTCTGCTGCCTGGCCCCCGGCCCGACAGACACTCCGGGCGCGGCCCTGGCGGGCATGGAGGGCACCCGGCTGTTCCGGTGGGGCGCGATGGATGCCGGCCGCGTTGCCCGGGCCGGGCACCGTGGCCTACGGCAGGGCAAGGGCCTAGTCGTTCCCGGGCTGCGCAACCGCATCCTGGTCTTCTCTGTGCGATTGCTGCCACGCGACCTTGCCACTAGGATCGCCGGCTACCTGCAGGCATAGACGCCAGGCCGCGGCGGGTTCGCCCGTCACTCTGCCCGTACTGCGGTCTTCAGAATCGCCATGGCCACGAGGCTAATCTGCTGCCACCGCCGCCCGGCCGGTCCCGGAGGACAGCCCGCCGCAGGTCGCCGTGGTGCGGTGCAGCCACGCAAAGGCGGCACCCTGGCCGTCGCAATGTGAGCCGGAACTGGACGTTCTGGACGCCGCTCGCGCTCCACCAGTGGTCCCGTTGGTAAGGACAAGTCGGCGCGCGCAGGCCGACTGCGGTGGCTCACGATGAGTGATCAACGCTGATCCTGGCCTGAGCGCGCAATCCCGCCGTTCTGGGTCATTGCTGATCGGCCGCTCTCACAAAGGAATGGCGTGCAGAAAGGGGCAATCTGCGCGGTTCTCGTGCCGATGGGCGGATCGGCGGCGCCTGAGCTAACTCGAATTCAGTTCAATTTGGTGACGCGCATGAGGGGTGGTTAGCCAGAGGGGACACCAAGCACGGGTCCTGTCGGCTAGCAGAGGCTGTCGAAGGGATTAGCACTAGCATGTTCATGGGAACGGACACCGTGTTTCCTGGCTGCGTGACCTGCGCCGGCGAACCGGAAGAAGGCGGTTTCCGGTGCGATGCTTATTCATCGTCCCGGACGCGAGAGGGCAGGAACGCGCGCCGCGGTCAGCCTGGCAGGTACCCGCCCGCCGCGACAACCAGCACCCAGCCCGCGTCACCGCCCGACTGGCTACCGCTCAGACCTCGCATAGCAGCAATAACCAGTCGGATTCATGTGACCTCAGGCAGGCGGTGGCAGCTTCCCGTGGCGCTCCAGCAGCTCTTGCGCGCGCTTCTCCGCAGCCGATCCCGGGATGAAGCTGCCGATCAGTCCCTTGGGACCGAAATCCTGGTCAACGTTGCTGAAGGTGATCTTGCGGCTTGCGCGGTCGTACCAGATCTCGATCTTGACCCGGACACCGCCTGTGCTGAGTTCTGCCATGCTGCCCAGCGTGCTACTACGCGCCACGAAGCGCAATGTCCTTGGCAAAGGCCCCCGACTACAGTCGGCCGCCCCTGACTAAATCAGCGCGACCAGCGTCCACCCGCGATAACGAAATGCCAAAATGCCGTTAAGTTAAGCGGCGAATACTTGGTCAAGTGATCGCGGAAGGAACAGCGGGCTAGCCGTTTGCGCAGTTAGAGCGCCGTGTAGCAGTGAGCACGACGACTGGACTCATGATCCTTCAGCCGTGGCTCCTACGGCAAGCGGCAACCATCTGTGACCCCGTCATGAGCATCGCGTGGACCCGCATGGAGACCCTTTGCAACCATCAGAACGCAAGCGCGCAACGGCTCGTTCGGCTAGGCGCGAATCCGTTGAGCGCAGCTGCTCACGGCACGCCCCAGACCTTGATCGTGCGATCGCCGCTGGTGACCAGCCGGGAGCCATCCGGCGAGAATGCTATGCAGGGGGACTCCAGCGCCCCGTGATAGCCGACCATGCGGAGTGCTGACTGAGCGCGGATGTCGTAAAGCCCGATGACACCAGCGGTGTTAAGAGCACCCATTAGCCGCTCGTCTGGTGAGATCGCGATGTCACCGGCGACTCCACCCACCTCCCAGGAGCATACCTGGCGGCCGGTAGCCACCTCCCACGCTGTGACGGTGCTCCGCCAGGCATTATCCGAATGCGGCCGTGCGTTGGTGACGACCACGAGCTGGTCTCGCGGGGAAATGGCTATCGTGTCATCAGGCCCGTACGAAAGCGCGGACTGGAACGTGTGGCGGACGATCCTGGTGGCGATGTCGGTGATCACGACCTGCCCCACGGGATCCAGCCAGGCCACGAAGTCGGCGGCCGATGACAGCGCCAGGCGGAGCCACAGTGCTTTCGGGTTGACGTTGACGACGCCGTGCTCTCCCGTCAGGCTGCTCATGCGCACCACGTCTACCAGCCGCAGCCCGGCGCGCCTCCCCATATTATGAGACCCTTGCCTCGCCTCACCAACGCGGATGGCGTCCAGGGGCACATGGCGCGGGATAGCGCCGCTCGCGAACAGAGTGGCTATCGGGGCATCAGCCGAACTGGCCGACCCGAAGCCAATCGACCCAACGACAGTGAAGCCATCGCTTCCGCCGAGAGTCACGTAGCGCGACGGGTCCTTTTCGCGGACTGCCCATGCCATGGCAGACCCATCCCGAGTGCTGGCGAATGAGGTGACGCTGCCGGCCGCGGCACCGGCGATGCGGCTCACCACGGTTCCGTTATCTGTGCTGAGCAGGTCACCGTCGGCGGTGACGGCCAGCCTGGCGGCACCGGTGAGCTGGGATGCGCCCGGCGCGGCGATGGTGGTGAGGAGCCCGCCGCCGCTTGTTCCCGGCATCCGCCATCGCTTGAGCTGGCTGCCGTCCACGGAGACCAGCTGCTCGCCGTCCGCGGTGAACGCCGCGTGCTTCACGGGCTGGCTGTGCCCGCCGAACTCCTGGAGGCACGCCGCCTGCCCGCCGGTCCACCCGAGGACCGGGCGGCGGGTCCACCGGCGCACCTGCGGATGGTCGGCTCCGAGCCGTCCGCGGGCGACTCCGATGAGGCGCTCGGCATCATCGCGGCGGTCTGCGGCCAGGGCCGCATCGACGCCCTGCCCGGTTGCCAGCAGGAACTCCGCCGCCAGCACAGGGTCGGTCGTCAGGCCGCCGGGGACGAGTTCCAGCGCCGAGTCGATGAGCTGCCGCGCCTGCTCCCACCCTGCGGCGGCGTTGGCCGCCGCGGCCTGCTCCAGGTAGGTGCCGTACAGCAGTTCAGTCGCCGCGTCGTGCAGCGGGCCGGCCGTCGCAGACCGCAGCGGGATGAGGATGCCCCGGGCGCGCTCCCAGTCCCCGCTTTCCCGGTGGGCCGTGGCGAGCTTAAGCAGCGCGGCGTGCAGGTCGACCGCAGCCGTCGCGGCGGCGGTGAATGCGGCCGCCGCCTGCTCGTCCGTGGCCGTATGCGTCTGCACGGTCAGTGCGTCGCCGACCCCGCGAACGTGGGCCAGGGAGCTGCTTTCCAGCAGCCGCACCGCCGCGTCCGCGGTCTGCGCGGCCAGCTCGGCGAGCACCGCGATGCGTGAAGCGTCGGCCGCCGCCACGCTATGGAGAGCTTGCTGGTCGCGCTGGCGGTCGCTCGTCGCCTGGCGCTCCCGCTCCGTCAGGGCCCGCGTGTGCTCGCCGTGCGCGTGCGCTGCCTCCCGCTCGGCCCGCAGGCGCGTTGCCACAGCCAGCTCGTAGGCGCTTAGCGCCTGCTGAATCGACGCTCGCACGCCGTCGGCCGCGCCGGTGCTTGCGACGGCGCCGTCACCGCGGCGGGCGACTTCCTTTCCAGCGGCCATTCAGTACTCCGTGTCGCGTTCGGCCGCGTTGAGCAGCTCCATGAGCTTGCGCAGCGCGGCGAGGTAGGAGCGGGACTCGCCGAGCAGCGGCGTCCAGTGGTCGGTGTCGAATCGGCGGGTCAGGTCGTCGTTCCAGTGCTGGCGGGTCTTGTCCCAGGCGGCGTCCAGTACCCGCAGGTGGTGGTCGCCGTCCCGGTCCGGGCGGCCGGGCATCATGGCTCCTTCGCGGGGGTCACGGGCGGGAGACCTTGATGCCGCGGGCGGCTTCCAGGCCGTTGACGATGGCTAGCAGGTGGGCCTCGGCGCGGGGCGTCTCGTTCTCGATCTGGGCGCGGAACCGCCTGGCGGCACCGCGGAACGCGTCGGCCTCCTGATCGACCTTGCGCTGCCAGCCGCGGATGTGCTTGAGCTTTTCGTGGGCTTCCGCGACGTCGCGGGCCAGCCCGGAGCAGTCCGGCGCGTATCCGCCGCGCGCGTAACCAGGCGGCCCGCCCCGCCCGTATGGTCCGCCCCCGGCGGCCGCCGCGGCGGCGGCGCGGCGGCATGCGGCGAGGGCCGCCTTGCGCCTTTCCAGCTCCGCTCGCCAGCGCCTGGCCTTGGCCTCAAGCGACGCGCGCGTCTTCTCGATCTCCTGGTCGCCGCGCGCGATGACGTCCCGCTGCTCCAGCCGGAACCGGACCAGCGCGTCCCGGAAGCCCTTGAGCGCGTCAATGTCAGCATGGATCTCCGCCAACGCCGGTCACCTCAGCTCGGTGACGGCCTTCAGCCGCGCGATCAGCGAACGCAGGTACGCCTCGTGCTTCTCGGTCGCGGCCAGGTATCTCTTGATCCCGGGGGTTACCTCGCCGATGGCGCTGCCGAAGCGGTCGTACATGTCGTCGTGCCAGACATCGTGCAGGTCCCGCCACTGCCGCTCGATCGCGGCGAAATCCTCGGCGAGCGACCGGTTGAACTTGACGAGCCGCGCCCGGAACTGGGCCAGCTCGTCGATCCGCTTCACGCTGACGTCGGTCATTGCTCTGGGCTCCTTATCCCGAACGCGCCCGCGGCGAATGCCTGCAGGGACGCCATCGAATAGGGTTTGAACTTCTCTGCCTTCCGGTCGGGCCAGTCCGTGTCCCTGAACAGGGCGCGGTCCCCGGCGAGCATGGCGGCGTCCGGGATGCCCAGCAGGTCGTCGCTCTCCACCTGGTCCAGGTGCGCGGCCGCCCGCAGCGCGAACCAGCGCCGCAGCCCCCGGCTCCGGAACACGTTCTCGGCGGTGGCGTAGCTGTCCGCCCAGGCCACCAGGTGGATGCCCGCTTCCGGTCCGTCCTGGGCCAGGCGGATCAGCAGGTCTTGCGCGGCGGTGGTCTCGCCGTACTCGTCATCGGGGAGCAGGTCGGGCCAGCGGCGCAGCCCGGCGACGAGCAAGAACCGCTCAGGCGCGCCGGGACCCGCGGTGCCCGCCAGCCGTTCGTCCAGATCCTCGGCCAGCGCCCGCAGGGCGGATTCGGCGGCGCGCGGCGCGGCGACCGTCACCTGGTGCGGCAGGCCGGCCAGGCAGCCGAAGAAGCCGCGCATCGGCGAGGAGGGCGGGGCGAGGTCGGCGATGGTGAAGTCCGCGTGCGCCGGGGAGAGCTGGACCGCGGCGCTGAGCACCGTGGCCAGCAGCATCCGGTGCGCGTGATCCTCGCCGCCCACGATGAGGAGGTTGGACTTGTCCGCGCGCCCGAAGACGGCGGTCGTCGCGGGTTTGATCTCGACGGCTTCGCCCAGCCATGCCTCGAGGACCGGGCCGGGCGCCGGCCAGCGTCCGGGCGCGGCGGCGAACGCGGCGCAGGCGGGATTGGCGGCGAAGTCCGCGGCGGCGTCGGGGTCGAAGCTGATCGGCGGCGGGTAGGTGTGGCCGGCGCCCAGGTCGCGGATTACCGACAGCCACTCCAGGCGCTCCCTGCCGTCCAGCCGGGCGACCCGGATCACCGGGTTGACGACGGGGTTGCCCGGATCCTTGTAGATCGCGTCACCCGGCCTGGTCAGCCGGGTGGCGGAGTCGTCTCCGAGGATCGCCTCGGACACCGCGGACTCGGGTCCGTGGCAGGCCACCGCGATGCGCAGCGTCATCTGCTCGTACGCCTTCTTCAGGTCATCGTGCAGCGAACCGCCCGGCGACTGCGTGGACAGCAGGACGTGCAGTCCGAACGCCGCGCCGCGCCTGGCGACGTCGGCAAGCAACTGCCCGGCCTCCTGCGCGATCCGGTCCGCGGTCGCGAACTCCCCCCCGGCGCCGAAGAGCACCTGGAACTCGTCCATGATCACCAGCGCGCGGGGCAGGCTCTGCCCGGTCTCGGCGCGGTACTCGGCGAGGGTGGTAACGTGCGCGTCCGTGACCTCGTTCCACAGCCGGCTGCGCCGGTCGATCTCGGCGTGGAACCGGCGCAGGACGCTCAGGCCGAACTCGCGGTCCGCCCGGGACGCGATCACCCGGGCGTGCGGGAGGCGCTGGGTGAGGTAGACGCTGAACTCCACCTCCTTGAAGTCGAGCAGGTACAGCTCGAGCTCTTCCGGCCGGTAGCGTAGCGCCAGCTGATGGATGAGGACGTGCAGCAGGTTGGACTTCCCCATCCGCGTGGTCCCGCCGAGCAGCCCGTGCTGGGCGACGTCGCTGCCCATCACGAAGTGGGTGAGCTCCCCCTTGCTGTCCGTGCCGATCGCCACCTCAAGCCCGTCGGTCGCCTCGCCCTGCCACCGCCGCTCCGGGGCGACGGCGACCTTGGCGAACGGCACATCCCTGGACGCGGCGCTGGCCGCGGCCGCCACGGCATACAGCCACTGGTTGGCCCGCGCGGCGGCAGGCATCTGATCGGGCACGATCGCTATCTGCCGGAACTCCGGGTCGTCCCAGGTCATGTGCCCGTGCCCGGTCAGCGTGAGGTTCGTCGCCCGCGAGGTGAGGTCGGCCAGGTCGAAGTCGCGGGGCAGCGCCATGCCGCGGTCCAGCGTGGCGACGACGTAGACCCCGGCACGCGGCCCGTTCCTAGCAAGCTGCGCCAGCATGTCCGCGGCACGGTCGCTGAAACCCGCGGGGAAGCTGTCGACAACGAGGACGTGGTAGGGAATCGTCATTCCCGTGGCGCCCGCGTTGTAGGCCTCCACCGAGTCGTACACGTTGGTGAGCCGACTCTTGTTGACCTCGCTGACCTGCTCGGTCAGCGCGGTGAGCAGGGCCTCCACCTCCGCCTCGCTGACCGCGAGGTCCCCGGCACGCTGCGATGCGGGCAGCCGCAGGAACGCGCTCAGGTGCTGGCCCTGACCCGCCGGGTCGGCGAGCGCGAGCCGGATGGCCCCCGGCTTGCCGGCCACCGCGAGCCGCAGCGCCAGCGCCTGGAGCAGTGAGCGCGCCGCCCCGCCGGCACCCCGCTCCGCGGTGATCAGTATGTGACCGTGTCCCGCAAGCCGCGCCACCGCGGGCAGCGGCGGCAGCCCGTTGCCCGCCCCGGTTTCCAGCAGGCCCACCCGCAGCCCCTCCGGGTGCGCTGCCCGCGGGTCGGGCCGGTAGCCGTCCCACGCGGGCGCGCCGAACCCGTCCAGGACCCACGGATAGGACGACAACAGCGTCGTCACGTCGCTCGCCACGCGGCCAACGGCGCCGGAGAACTCCGCGTCAGCCGCGGACACGCGCGCGTCATGCGCCGCTTCTTCGTCCGCGCGCAGCCGGGCGAACTCACCGCCCGCCCACCGTGCCTGCTCCGCGGCCGCTGCGGCGAGCTCGTCGAGGTAGTGCTCCTGGCAATACCGCACCGTCGCCGCCGACCCGGCCAGCCGTGCATACGCGTCCCGGATTTTCGCCTCGATATCCGCCGGCAGTTTCCTGGTCACGTCCCTACACCCCGCACATGCCCAAGATCGACAGCAGCTGTGAGAAGAGTGTTTCTCGAGGCAGCGCGTAGGTAGGGTGATCTTCGAGCGAGGGGTTCCTGCTCAATGTGTGCACCCGGTCGAGCATCCCCTGCGCGACCTGTGTAGCCAACTGACTCTGCTTTTCGGTCGCGATGGCCTGGGCCGACATGACCAAGGACGCGCGCCAGCTCTGAACAAGAGTTTGCGCCTGTGGTGATGATTCAAGCTCACTAAGCAGCGCGACGGCTTGGCGGATCTCGGCGGGGGTCATCGCGTGGTGAATTCGCACTGACCGCATCCGTGCCTCAAGGCTCGCACGCTTGGCATTCTGAAGCAGCGCCTCGATGTGCTTGCCCGCCTCGATCTCCCCGGCCGCCGTGAGCATGTCCGCCATGAGGCGGCCGGTCGCCCAGTCCTCCTGGTCCATGAGCAGGCCAGCCAGCTTCGTTGCACTGCTGACAACCTTCGCCCAGGCCAGTCCCGACTGCGCGTACGCCTCCACCAGGCGGTCGGCATTGCCCGTCGCCGCGCCGCCGCCATCCGCCGCAATGACCCCGGCGGTCAGCAGATGGACGAGCCCGAGCTTGCGCAGCAAGTCCGCGGCGAGGTCGAGCAGTGCCTCCGCCTCCTCGGCAAGCGTGCGCGCCGCCGCCTGCTCGCGGGCGAGGATCCCGTAGGCGACCATGGCCGGGCGCACGGCCTGGCGCAGCGAGACATGCGGCGAGGCATTCTCGTCCGCGGCTTGTCGTTTAGCCACCCAGTCCCCACTCCCCTGACAACCTGGCGGCCGAGCTAATCCACTCATAGTAGACGGCTCACCGCAAATAGCTACAGGTCTCGCAAGGAGAACAAGCGCGCGGTCACATCGAGCACTCCGCACAAAGCCGACATGGTCTCGCGTGTGCCGAACGCCACGCCAAGGAGGCGTCGATCCCTCGCAGTCCTATGTCACCCCGGCAAGCACGAGCCCGCCGCCGCAGGTGCTCGCGCAGAATGGTGGCCACTAGCCAGGCCGCGCCGACCGGGGCGGGGTCTTGCAGGTGTTCCCGGCGCCTCGCCGGACGCGCACAGTCTTCGAATCGTGGCAGATCGTCACTCTAACCGTGCCATGGCGGATACGAGGTCAAGTGGCCGACGGAAGAGATGTCATCCTGCTCGTTTCCGCGGTAGAAAGGCTCGGGATTGCGTAACCGAGTACCGGACTCATAATCTGCCGGCAGTCAGGGATCAACGCCGGAATGGACGTTCTGTGCGCTGTGCACGATCACCGGCGGGGCGTGTCGCGAGCGACAGAGTCGGCGGTATGGAGCACACCCTGATCGCGGTCGAGAGGGCGTGTCAATTACGGATCGTGGCGTAGCTCGTCTTCGGTGAGGGTCATACGTTGCGAGCATCGTTCATCGCTGTGGCCTGCGGGGGCCCAGCCTCTCAGGTCCCGGCTGTTCCTGGAGGTGCCCTGATGACCGCTACGACTCCTTCCACCGCCGTCGCCATCGTCCAGCCGACCTTTGCCGGCGCCGAGCGTCTCGCGCTCGCCGGGTTCCTGGCTGGATACCGTGGCCTGACCCGCGACGCCTACACCCTCGACCTGCGCCAGTTCGCCGGCTGGTGCCAGGCGCGGTCACTGCCGCTCTTCTCGGCCTCGCCGCCGCCCTCAACGCCGATGTTCACCTCACCGCCGGCCACGACCTCGGCTCCGTCTGGTTCGAAACCCATGCCGCCTGACACCGCTATGCCCGGACAATAACGCGCGCTACAGGGCGCTGGAACATCGCCGATATGCTCGACTTCTGGGCGTGGTATTCGGGTGCGCGCGGTCGTGCATATGGAATGACCTGCACCTCGTCTTCGCGTCCCGGCGGTCGTCCGCGCCATCAACCAGCTCAATCTGGAAAACCAGCAGCTCCGCGACGCTCATCCCGGCGGCAGGGTCATCCCCCTTCCCGACCGGGACACAGACCGCCGCTGGGACGCCATCAAGTCACTCTCGCGGTGGTCAACGTAACGACAATCGGCCTGGTGACCTGATCGCCGAACTGATGCCGGACGAAATTCTCCATGTCGTCGAGCAGTCCCTGCCTAGCTGTCGGCGTCATCATCTGCGTGCTGGAGTAGGAGAGCATCAGCTTGCGGTAGTCGGCCGCACTGTAGGTCTGGTTCCAGTCGTAGGTACGAACCTCGACGTTCGAGAACCGCGGGTCGCCGCGTAGCACGCGGTGAATCGGAGGGTCTACCGCGTTGCGTTCAGGTGCCTGCGGGCCGACATGTCCCTCGCCGTATCGCTCGTAGATGGGCTGCGCCGCAGCGAAGAACCCCTTGTCGTCGCTCGAGCTGACTTGGTTCAGGTCGACGATCGCAACCACGCCGCCGGGCTTCAGGACACTCACCGGTCTGTCGACTTGCGCTTTCGGGGAGATCCAGTGGTAAGCGGTAGCCGAGAACACTGCGTCAAAGACATGTTCCCCTGCGTCGACTTCCTCGAAGTCGCCGATTGTGATCGTCAGGGCGGGTGATGGGAGGGCCTCGCGTAGCTTGGCGGCCATCGCGGGGCCGATCTCGATGGCGTGAACGGTTGCCCCTTGGCTGAGAAGGTCGCGGGTCGCCTGGCCGGTACCCGGCCCGACTTCAAGGATTGCCGGATGGCCAGGCAAGAGCCGAAACAGGTCCTCGAACATGGGCGCTGGGTAGTTGGGCCGTATTCCGTGGTAGATCTCTGCGGCGCCGTCAAAGGATCTGCGTGGCTCTGCAGCAGCAGATTTCGTCATAGCGCGATTGTTCCAGGCTCAGCGTCGGCTGGCCGCCTCGCGGCTGTCCCGGAAAGCCCAGACCCTCGCACTACAGGATGGTGATCCTGAAGCAAGCCTCGCGATCCAGCCGCAGGCAAGCAGATCTGGCGCCTCTGCGCCGGATCGGTTTCCACCTCGAACGGCTCCCGGTCCGCGCTAAACCGGCGCTCGGCACCGCCACTGCGCGCAGGCGCTGACTGCATGTCCTTGTCTCGGCTGGGAGCGGGAGACTTGGTCCTTGGCGTGAGCGGCGGGGACGCGAGCCGGTTAGCCCGCCTGGCAGGATGGCGGCAGGGCGGTGCAGGCCCCGGGCCTCCGGTGCCGCAGCCGGCTGGACGGAGGAGCGATGCCGGTATTCGCCGTAACGACGGCCAGGCACACGGGCTGGGATCAGGCCCGGGACATCCGCGGGCAGCCCTTCTGGGACCAGCACGCCGCCTTCGCCGACGAGCTCGCCGAGCGCGGGGTCATCATCCTCGGCGGGCCTATCGGCGGCGGCGACGGCGAGGACCTGGCGCTCCTGGCCGTCGAAGCCGCTGACGAGGACGCCGTGCGGACGGTCTTCGACGCCGACCCGTGGACGGTCCACCGGGTGTGCCGGATCAAGCAGATCCGTCCCTGGACCCTGTGGCTCGATGGGCGGTCCCGCAAGACCCTGCCCACGGGGACCCACACCGTACCTGACATGGCGCAGAGCCTGGCTGCGGACATCCGCCGCGCCGACCCGCCGATCTGGCGCAGGTTTGAGCCGCTGCCAGGATGTGGGCTGACTGGGGCGGCAGATCCGTTGTTCGGGAGCGGCTTGGAGCATCGGCGGCTGTTCCCTGGCAGACCCGCGAGCGGTCATCCGGCAGCGCGGGCCCAGGCCTTTCTGAGGGCAAGGATCTCGGCGGCGCTGTTCTCCCGGGCGATATACGGGATGTCCAGTGCGTAGCGCATGCGTTCGCGCGGAATCCGGCGGTGCACCCCGGCGACGTCTTCGAGGATCTTGCGGTACAGCGACGCCCCGTCCATGCAGAAGACGTCAATCAGCACAAGCCGCCCGTCGGCGGCCCTGCGGATGTGGGCCTCGTTCAAGTCGCACCTGCCCCACCAGGGCGTCGACTTCCGGTACCTCGCATCGATCACCTGCGCTGCCCGCCGTGCCTCCTCGAACTCCGCATCACCAGCTGCGGTCCGCCACTGCTCGGCCACCTGCCCGGCGACCGCATGGTCCACGGGAGCGGCGAACTCCAGGAAGACGACCGAACCGCCGCCTTCGAGGCCCGCGGCCAGCTCGATCCTCGGCAGCCACCGGTTGCCGGCGCACTCGCGGCACAAGTCCACAAATGCCCAGTATGCCGGGTCAAACGGGCACACCCTCGCGACGAGGGCTCCCTCCGGGGACCGCAGCGCCACCGCCCAGTCGCCCACCCCGCATGGCACCCACCCCCCTGCGGCCAGCTCGGCCAGGACCTGGCGATGAGACAGCGACTCCCAGGGCAGGCCGGGAATGGGAGGAACGCCTGCACTCAGGTCAGGCACCGCAGCAACATACCGGCACGTCACCGGGCGACGCACCTGATTTACCTGGCCGCCATCCACCATCGATGTGGCCCGCCGGCATAGCCACCGTCATCTGATCCACGGGACCCGGCCTTGTCCGCGGTGATCTCGTAAACCAGAGCGGTGTGGCCAATGCGAGGACGCGGCCAGACGCCTCGTGCATCTGATGAGCAGAATTGGCGATTCTGCACCGCACAACGGATGAATTATCGGCCGCTGTCAACAGCTCGTAATCGGCGATCCGGAGCGCGCCCGCTCAGCCGTAGTCCGCGATCCACATCCCGTTCGTGGCCACGGACCGGGCGAGCAGATAGCCGCTGTCAGTGAAGGGCTCGGCCCAGGCCAGGGCTATTTCAGAATGCTTTCCCATCTTCGTCACCTTCCACGGCGCGGGACCCAGCTCGGCGACGCGCCCGTAGGCGGCGAAGTCAGCCCCATCTCTGGCGCCTTTTCATAACTGAATCCGAGATCGGCTAACCTTCAGTCAGCGTGGGTAACGACATGCGCCGTGTACGCCTCATCCGGGTTTGACCTCGCCGAAAGGCCCCCCTGGTGGCTCCTGTCTCCTGGGCGACGACGCCCCCTGACCTTGTCGAGCAGATCGTCGCCGTGCTGCTGAGCCGACGTCATCCTGAGGCTGTCAGAGTCCGAGCTTCGCCGGGTGACGGCGGCCTGGACGTGCTGGTGCCTTCGGCGACGCCCGGCTACAAGGACAACTACCAGGTCAAGCGGTTCACGGCAGGTCTCGGGGACAGCCAGAAAGCCCAAATCCGAGCTTCCCTCACGGCTGCCCGGGACACGCACAACGACACGGGTAACCCGGTCTTGATCAAGAAGTGGCTACTGACCCTGCCCATGGACCCGAGCGGACCAGAGATGACCTGGCTCGCCGGGGCAGCGAGCAGGCTCAAGGTCCCTTTCGAAGTGGAGTGGAGGCCGCTGCCCTTCCTGGAGGGACTAGTGACTGACTACCCGGAGGTCATTGACTACTACTTGCATGACGGCCATGACCGGCTGAAAGGCCTGATCGCCGACCTTCGCGCCGTGACGCAGCTGCCGCCTGCGGCGACCGGAGCGGCCGTCGAACCCGGCGACCTGACCGGGCTGCTTGCGCCCCTTCTGCGCGCACTCAACCGCCAGGACCCCCACTATCGGTACGAATTCGAGGTAACCGCCAAGCCCCCGATTCTGTTCGAGCGCCCGTGGCTGGTCGCCTCAGCGACCGACTCCCAGCCGGAGGGGTACGTCACCTTCCATGTTTACGCACGGTACGCCCTGGCCCCTCAGGACCGGCCTATCCCGGTCAAGTTCTCGGTGTCTGGCGCAGAGCTGACCCCTGAAGCAGCCGAGGCCGTTGAGGCGATGCTGCGGTACGGCAGGCCGGTCGACCTGCCCGCAGCGGCTGTCAGGGACCTCAGCATCGACATGCCCGGAGGACTCAGCATCGCCGATGCGTCGGGCGGCATCAAGATCGGGCCGACGCGCTCCGCCGCCGACCGTCCCAGCCGGATCACCTGGGCACTCATCCCGCCGGACAGCCTGCAGCCGGTCGCCCAGCTCGTCTTCGACATGGAGGCACCGACCCGCGGCCCGTTGGGCGGCATGCACGTCCGGGGCACAGACACGACCGGCGTGGTAGCGGCCAGCATCACCACCGACCCGCCCACCGACGACCACCCGGCAATCCGCCTGTCCGTGACGCTCATCGACCCGGAGGGAAAGCCCATCCGCCAGGTCCTCCCCGGACTACGCTTCGCCGGGCACTTCGCCCGCCCCAACCGCCTCGCCTTCGGGCCGGAGTACGGCCCGCTGACCGCTGCCGACAGCCTCCCGCTGCCCGAACCGCCGCCCGCCCTCCGCTCCCAGGTACTCCTGTACGCCGAGGCGCTCAGCACCATCAGCGAGTACGCCAACGCGACGATCACGCTCCCTGACCTGCCGGTCCTCACCGCCGACGACTTCGCCACCGTGGTAGCCACCGCAGGCATGCTCCGCGGCGAAGCGGCCTTCGGAACGTGGACAGCGATACCAGCCCACCCCAAGCCCGACCAGTTCGACCGCAGCCTGTACTCCGTGCCGGGCCGCGTGTGCACCACTCAGCCGCTCACCGTGACCGTCGCGGGCGTGGAGTACAACCTGGGGAGCGCTATCACCTACCTGCCGTCGGCGCGCGTCGAGGGGGATCCCGATGTCGGGCCTGGTCCCGATGGCACCATCGCTGTCACGCTGGTCCCCGGTGACAACAACGACGCGATCAGGTCGGTGCGGGAACTGAGCACAGACGAGGTCCATGACCTCATCGCCAGCGCCAGGGCCGCGAAGGCCGCCGCGCAGGCGGGCGAGCCTTGCACGGCGGAAGCCTGAGCTCAGGGGGGGCCATCGACTACGTGTGCCTGCAGCTGGAAAGACGCTCAACCGAAACAGTCCGCTCCTCCGACGAACAGCGAAAGACCGCGCGCCCGGCGGCCCTAGCGTGAGCGCGTCCTCCGCCCCTGGGGCAGGCCACGGACGCCTTACCACCAAGGACGCAGACGAGGAACTGGCCCGGCGCTTCCTCACCACGGTCCTCGGTGCGCCGGTAACGGTTCACGACAAGCGCTCCGGGCGCAGCACTTACGACCTTCAGGTCCGCTACCCCGACGGGCGGCGCGGCGCCGCCGAGGTCGTATCGACCCGGACCGGGAAGCAGACAGCCCAGGCCCACGCCGTCCGCGCCGCCGGCTACACCGCAGACAGCCGACTGAGCTGCCTCTGGATCGCGCACGTCACGCCGGATGCCGAGATCAAAAGGCTAAAGCCGGCCCTCCCGCAGTTCCTGGCTGAACTAGAACAGGCCGGCATCCAGAGCCTGAGCCGCAACCGCTACTACGGGCCCGAACTGCGAGAGCGCCTCCGCCGCCTGCACGTCAGCAGCTGCATGGCTCTCCCGGCCACCGCCGCCCACCCGCCCGGGTTCTACGTCCTGCCTGAGGTCACCGGCGTCTGGGTAGGCGACGGCGAGGAGATTCGCCTGTTCTGCGAGCAGTTCCTCCGCGACCCGGCGCAGGCAGACGTCCAGCAAAAACTCACCTCAGCCGACACCGACGAACGCCACACCGTCATCATCACAACACCCGCCCAGCTCCAACTCCACACCGCCGTTGACCTTGGCCTGACGCCCGGCCAGGCGCCCAGCCTCCCCGCGTGGACGGACTGGCTGTGGGTGATCGCCTCCCAGGAGCTCCCCGCCCGCGGATGCTACTGGTCACGTCGTCACGGCTGGGCCACGGCCGTGCTCACTTAACCTGGCGGCCGTGCGGCGATGCCGCCTGGTCAGCAACGCGCGCCGAATCGGATGTTCTGTAGGGGCCGAACGCACCGCAGCCGACAGAGCTTCATGCACACAAAATCGGCGATCCGTCGCCAGACTTAGATGGCCGGCTGGTTACGATCCGCGATCAAACGCTGGTCGACCGTACGCGACCAATAACCGTTCTGGGCGGTTCGGGCGTGGCGGTGTCCTGTGCTCGCGGCCGCTCGTAACAGATTGTTATGCGTCATCGCAGCACTTGACCGTATGAGTCAGTTATCAACATTGAGGAACCGGGCATCGATTCATCTGGCATGCTGTGACGATGGCGGGTAAATATGGTACCTACGCTCACGCCGGCGCGCTGCAACAGGCGTTTGATCTCAACATTAAGAAGGTGCTGGAGCACTGGACAGTGCCATTCGCGATTCGCGAGCTAATCGCGAATGCACTGGATGAGCAGGTGCTTACCGGAACGGCGGACCCTGAAA
>Ga0335075_10007959_pt1 | contig 16283 bp, 10 predicted proteins | sample Lox_Sample_24_FD_206723 | JGI IMG/M metagenome (GOLD analysis project Ga0335075, IMG submission 206723) | Soil microbial communities from Loxahatchee National Wildlife Refuge, Florida, United States - Lox_Sample_2.4 | ecosystem: Environmental > Terrestrial > Soil > Wetlands | place: USA... | reverse complement strand
CCGCGACGCCGCCCTTGAAGGCCGCCTGGCCTTCGTCCATGAAGCCGGCTTGCCCGACCTTCTTGTCAAGTTGGAGATCGGTATACCACTTCAGCGCGGCGATGCCCGCCTCGCTGTTGTATGTGACCTTGCGGTCATTGTCGGTATAGGGCTCACCGCCGAACTGGCGCACCAGCACCTCACGCCACCACTGGTGGTCCTGCCCCGCCATGTCGAGCGTTGTGCCGGCCGAGGTGATGTTTCCGGAACCGTCACGCTTCGTTGTCTTCTCCGCGGCAGCGACGAACTCGTCCAATGTCTGCGGCGGCTTGGACGGATCGAGCCCGGCCTCTTCGAACAGCTTCTTGTTGTAGAAAAGCGCCAGCGAGCGGACGGCCGTCGGCAGCCCGTAATAGTCGTCGCCGCGCTTCATCGCGGAGACGATCGGGAAAAACTCCGATTCGATCTTGTCATGAGGGAAGATCGTGGGAGAGAGCGGCTGAAGCAGGCCACCATCGGCGAATTTATCGAGCCAGCCGTAAAAGAGCTGCATGACGTCTGGCCCTTGGCCTGCCGTTTTCGCGGCCACGATGCGCGTCTGATAGTCGGCGTATGGGAATGTTGTCTGCTTGACCGTTATATCCGGATTGGCTTCCTGGAACTTCGCGATGAGTTCGTCCATCGCCTTGACGCGTGTGTCGAATACATACTGCCAATACTCGATCTCGACGGCCTGAGCCGCGTTGAACGACACCATGCTGAACCCGGCGATCAAACCGGCAAAAAATGATCTGCGCATAACGAGCCTCCACACGCCCGTCCGGCCTCCGGAATCGGGCAATTGCCATCCCTTGCTACGCTGTCTCGCAGGTGGCGGGAGCGCAGCGCTTGTCGAGCGACGAGTTTCCGGGGGCACCGGCGGAACCCGTTCGCCCTTACGCTTGAGCCTGATGGCGGGTTTGTCAATGATCCACTCGCATTGCCGGGTCTAACAGTGTAGGCGAAAACATCATGCTGACGGACAGAGAACGCATCGAACGACAACGGACCAGCCCGCCGCTCCTGCGGCTGCATCGCGCGCTCAGCCGTCTCACGTCGACCATGACCGTCATGAACACCGGCGCTCATCCGGACGACGAGCAGAGCGGCTTGCTTTCCTATTTCAGGCTTGGACTCGGCATGCGCGTCATCATCGCGTGCTCGACGCGCGGTGAAGGCGGGCAGAACTCGCTCGGACCTGAACGCCTCGGCGCTCTCGGCGCATTGAGGACGCGAGAGATGGAAGAGGCGGCACGCACGCTCGATGCCGATGTCGTATGGCTCGGCCACGGTCCTGACGATCCGGTGCATGATTTCGGTTTCTCCAAGGATGGCGACCAGACGTTTCAACGCTGGGGCGAGACGCGGATCGTCGAGCGGCTCGTGCGCGCATACCGCAAGGAGCGGCCCGACATCGTCATCCCGACATTTCTCGACGTGCCCGGTCAGCACGGTCATCATCGCGCGATGACGCGCGCCGCGGAGACAGCGGTCGGGCTTGCCGCCGATCCCGCCGCATTTCCGGAGCATCTCGCCGAGGGGCTTCGGCCGTGGCGCGTCGCCAAATTTTATCTGCCGGCTTGGTCGGGTGGTGGCGGGACCTATGATGACGAAATCCCTCCGCCTGGCACAACCGTCACCGTCGAAGCTTCTGGCCGGGAGCCATTCACCGGCGCCGAGTACGACCGCGTCGGCGAGTGGTCGCGCTACTACCATGCATCGCAAGGCATGGGGCACTGGCCCGCGGTCGCGGAAAATCGCTGGCCGCTGCATCTCAAGCTGGCCGGCAATATGAGCGGAGCCGAAGCAAGCATCCTCGACGGACTGCCGCAGTCGCTCGACGCCCTGGCGAAGGCAGCAGATGGAAACGTCGCCAGATCGCTAGCCGAAGCTGATGCGTTGGTTCGAAAAGCAGTCGCGGCGTTCCCTGACAAGAGCGCGATCATCGAGCATCTGACACAGGCGGCAAAACAGCTTGCCGCAGCAAAAGCCGCAGCTTATGCCGACTTCCTTGACCGGCACGGCCATCGCATCGATCGCAAGATCTGGGAAGTTGATGCTGCGCTACTCGAAGCGGCGGGTGTCTTTGAGCGGGCGGCTCTGACGTCGGCGACGCTCGCGCCAGGGCAGAGCACGACGCTTGTGGTTGAGTTGGGATCGGGCACGGCTCGATACCAGACAAACGCAGAACCGGCGCTGCCAACAGGCATGACCTCGCTGTCGCATGAAGCAAGCCGTAATCGCGTCAGCTTTGCCATCACTGCGGCGGACGATGCCCCGTTCACCGGATTGTACGCCCCGGCGTGGTCGGCCCTCGGCGGAAATGGCGCAGCCTCGGTTCGCCTCTCGACCATGTTCGATGGTCACACCGCTCACGCGCGCTTCGACCTTGACGAACCGCTTTCGCTGGTGCCGTCCGCTTCCGTGAGGACGGAACCCGACGCGATCATCGTGCCGCTCGACAGCAATCAACGCGAATGGCCCGTCGACCCTGGGGTCGAAGGAGATCGCGGCGCGCTGTCGTTCACGGCTGGCAGTGGTTGGTCTGTTGCTTCGGATGGCAGGCACATCCGTGCGCCCGAACGACTAAGTCCCGGCATGACCATCATCACGCCTCTGATCGATGGCAGGCCGGCATCGCGGATCGTTCCCATTGCCTATCCGCATGTCGGCAGGATCGTTTACCGCCAGCCCGAGGCGCTGCGTGTGCTCTCACTGGACCTCAAACTGCCAAGGGGCCGCGTCGGCTATGTCGGCGGCGGCGCGGACCGCGTCGGTCTGTGGTTGTCGCGCATGGGCATCGAAACCGTCGATCTCGACGCGAAGGCATTGGCCGGCGACCTCTCCGACTACACGGCCATCGTTGTCGGCATCTTTGCGTTCGGCATTCGCAAGGACCTCGCGGCAGCGACGCCGCGTTTGCACAAATTTGTCGAAAAGGGCGGACACCTCGTCACCCTGTATCATCGCCCGACTGACGGCTGGGATCCGCAAAACACGCCGCCCTCGCGTCTTGAGGTCGGCAGCCCATCATTGCGCTGGCGGGTGACAGATCCTGACGCCGAGGTGACCGTTCTTGCGCCGAGCCACCCGCTGTTGACCGGTCCGAACCCGATCGGCCCGCACGACTGGAATGGATGGGACAAGGAGCGCGGGCTCTACTTTGCCGCGCGCTGGGATCCAGCCTACGAACCGCTCGTGTCCATGCACGATCCGAACGAACAGCCGCTCAAGGGAGCGCTGGTGTCTGCCAGGATCGGCAAAGGCCGGCATACGCATACGACTCTTGTTCTGCATCATCAGCTCGACAAGCTAGTTCCAGGCGCATTCAGACTGATGGCCAACCTTGTCCAGCCAGCCTGACGACGCACCGGCAGACGACAGCCCTCCGCGCCAGACCTCAAACCGCGAGGCCGTCGTCTGGCTTTTGGCCGACATGGTTCTGGTGGCGGGTGGCATGACGGCGCTCGTCAAGGCACAAGGCTTCACCTATCCCGCCATCCAGCTCGTTTTCATACGGGCAATGGTCGGCCTGTTTTTCATTCTGCCGTTGATCTGGCGCGAGCGCGCGCATGTTCTGCAACCGAAGCACCCGTGGAAGAACCTCTCGCGCGTTGTCTGCAATGCCATTGCGCTGAGCAGCCAGTTTCTGGCTTACACGCTGATGCCGCTGGCCGTCGTGAATGCGCTGCTGTTCAGTCGGCCTCTGCTGACGATGGTGATGGCGGTGACCATGCTCGGCGAGCGCGTATCCCGCATTCGATGGATCGGGGCAGTCGCAGCACTTGCCGGCGTGACGATCATGCTCGCGCCGGGCAGCGGTATCGCTTGGAATCTCGGCCTACTGGCCGTTGCCGCGAATGTCGTCTTTGGCTCGCTGGCGATCATTCAGACGCGCGCGATGCATGATGAGAATACAACTGTGATGATGGTCTTCTATACGGTCGGGCTCGCGGTCATCACGGCAATCCCCGCCGTCCTCGTCTGGGAACCTGTGGAAACAATCGACTGGATTCCGCTTCTTGGCATCGGCCTGCTGGCCCAGGCCGGGCAATATTGCTTCCTGCGCGCCTATCGGCTCGCCGAAGCCAGTGCGCTTGCGCCGATCGGCTATCTGTCGATCGTGATGACGACCGCCTCTGGGTATTTTTTCTTCAACGAAGTTCCTGGCCTACGCATTGTTCTCGGCGCCGCGATCGTTGTCGTTGCCTTGCAGATGATTGCCTACCTGGAGCAAACGTTGAAGCCACGATCACGCTCGAGCTAGATCTGCAACCCTTTACCAGCTGGGATTTTTTTTTGTCCGGAAGGCGGCCAAACCTTCTTTCAAATCATCTCCGGAAACATGGTCCGCGAAGTGTTTGAGCTCGGCGCGTAAACGCCGATGACGAGCACGGGAGCGGGCGCGTTTGCTAATGAGCTGTTTGATGTGGCGAATCGCTTCGGCGCTGTTTGCACCAATTTCCCATGCCAGTTCCGTGGCGCGTGCCATCAACTCATTCGCCGGTACGATCTCGTTGACGAGACCCCATCTTGCAAGCGTCTGCACATCGACCGAAGCGGCTGTATAGAACAGCTGCGCCGCATGCGACGGTGAAACACGCTCGAGCAGCCGCACGGTCGCGCCACCGGCGGGAACGATCGCGTACCGTGCATGGCCGTCGCCGAGCTTCGTACCCTCGGCCGCGAGGATGATGTCGCAGCACAAGAGCAGCTCCAAGCCGCCGGCCACGGCGATGCCGTTCGCGGCGCCGATCACCGGCACGGGCAAATCTTCGACCAGTTGCAGCACATCCTGGTTGTAGCGCAGCGTGTCGGTCAGCTTCGTGCCGCCGGCCTGGAGTGCGGCCTCGAACTCCTTCAAATCGCCGCCCGCCGAAAAGGCGCGGCCCTCGCCCGTGATGATGACGACGCGAAGGCCGGGAAGCTCGGCGACTTCACGCAGTCGCTGCTCCAGCGACCGCATCATCTCCGCCGACATCGCGTTGAGGCTCGCCGGCCGGCTGAGGGTCAGCGTCGCGATGCCGCCCTGGAACGCTAGATTGACAGCACCGTCCGACATCAAGCCTCCACGAGGTAGATCAGATAAGTTTGCGGCAGTGGATTCAGCGCTGCCTCAAGTGCGCTCAGCTCGGATGCATTTGCACCCGACACCGCGACATCGACGATCGTGTGCTTGCGCTCATCGAGGCTGATGCCGACAGCAGCAGAGGCGTGAGGCCCGCAAGAATTCTTCAGTTCAACCAGCACTTTCTCCTTGATGGCGAGATCGCGCAGCGTCGGTTTGAAGATTTTCCCGACTGCCGTCACTGGCAATGCCTCGATCAGGAGCACAGTTTTCGGGCGTGCCGGCGGCTCATGCACGTTTGCTTCGAGGTGCCGTTTCAACGTTTCGACATCGATGCTGACGCCCTGCACGGGCACCACGAACAGAGCCGGCACTTCGCCGGCATATTGGTCGGGCATGCCGACCGCCGCGCTGATCTGCACGCCGGGAAACTGGTTGGCGACATCCTCGATCGCCGCCGGGTCGATGTTATGCCCGCCACGGATGATCAAATCCTTCTCGCGCCCGGTCAGCACCAGCCGCTGATCTTCGGTCAGGTACCCGACATCGCCGGTCGTCAGCCAACCGTCCGCATCGAGTGTGCCAATGTTGTGGGCAGGATCGACATAACCGGGAAAGACCTGCGGACCGCGTACCTGCACGAGGCCTGTTTCATTGTGCGGGCAAGGTCTCGAGTTGGCCGCATCGAGGCCGACGATCCGCGTTTCGGAGAAAGGCGCGCGAAAGCCGACGCTGCCTGCAAGCGGTTCACCGAGGCCCGGATTAAACGCAATCGCCGCGGCCGTCTCCGTCATGCCATAGGTTTCGAAAACGCGGATGCCGGTGGTCTGTTCGAACCGCGCGCTGACTGCCTTGGGACACACCGCACCGCCGGTGATCGCCATGCGCACCGCCGAAACATTGGTGCCCGATTTCCAGCTGTTGGTGATCGCAGCGATGGAGGTCGGAACGCCTCCGATAACGGTCATGCCGAAGTGCTCGACCAGCGGCCAGTAGTTCTCGACGGCCACAGGGTCACGCATCCCGTACGGCGACGGCACGACGATGTGCCCGCCGGCGGCTATTACGGACAGGCCGACCGTCATCGTGCCGCCCACGTGGAAGAATGGAAAACCGTTGATGACGGTATCGCGCTCGCAGTAGCCGAACACCTGTGCGAAGCTGAACGCAGCATGAATCTGGTTCCCGTGCGTGAGCCGCACCAGCTTCGGTCGACCGGTGGTGCCACCGGTGTGGAACAGCGCGCAGACCAGGTCGCGGTCTGTCGAGGGCTCGAAGGCGAGTGCGTTGTTTGCATCGGCACGCAGCGCATCGTCGAGATCAATAAAGCCGGCGCGTGTGCCGCCCGAGCCGCCGATTACAACGACATGTTCGAGCGACGGCACTTGCTCAAAAGCGCCTATACCTTTGATCCAGCACATCTCGTCGAGGTGCGGCGCAGGGATAACGAGGATCGTCGCCTGCTCGGCATTGAGCAGGTCAATGATCGCGTCGCGCGACAGCAAATAGTTCAGCGAACTCGCTACGCCCGCGACCTGAGCGCCAAGCAGCAGCGCCGGAATCTCGGGCAAGCTCGGCGCCAGAAACGCCGCAACGCCGTTTTCAGTCGTTAGCCCGAGCCGCCTGAACATGTTTGCGGCCCGTGTGACCTCGACCAAAAGGTCGCGATGCGTCAGCGATACGCCCACGTCGCTCACATCAGCCGTGCGCAGGACGGTAACCGCCTTGTTCTCCGGCACATATTCAGCCGTCGCGCGGATCAGATCGTAGATATTCCAGGCCGTGACCAACTCATCATAAGGCCGGCGCTCGATCTCGATGACATCTTCGATCGTGCGCACCTCGGCGACCGGGCGCGTGGTCTTGAGGCCGGACCCCATCAGTGGACCGCGGCGTACATGATCGTTTCTTCGTCCGTTTTGCCGCCATCGAACTCCTCGACGATCCGACCCTGCCTACAAACGAGAATGCGGTCGGAGAGCTGCAGGATTTCCGGCAGGTAGGACGAGATGACGATGACCGCGATGCCGTCGTCGGCAAGCCGGCCGATGAGCTGGTGAATTTCGGCGATCGCGCCGACATCAACGCCGCGTGTCGGTTCGTCGAAGATGATCAGCTTCGGCTTCTGCACCAACGCCTTGGCGACAACGATCTTCTGCTGGTTGCCGCCGGACAGCTCGATCACGCGCGCGTCGCCGTTCGGCGCCTTGACGTTGAGCGCCGCGATCCACTCCATTGCCAGCGCTTTCATCTCACCCATGCTGACCGTCGAGGATTTGGCGCGGCCGCCTGCCATGGCGCCGAGATAGATGTTCTCGGCGATCGACATAGTCTCGAAAAAACCTTCGATCTTGCGATCTTCGGTGACATAGATGATGCCGTCGCGCACCGCGGGCCGCGGCACGCGATAACGCACCGAGCGCCCGTTCAACCGCACCTGACCACCGTGGAAAAGATCGCGCTTCAGCACGCCGGCGACGACCTTAGCTGCCTCGGTGCGCCCCGATCCGATCAGGCCGAAGACGCCGGTGATCTGCCCGGCGAAGGCCGAGAAGGACGTATTGCGAACGGCATTGCCCATCGAAAGGTTCTGCACGCTCAGCACCTTCTCGCCCGCTGGCCGCGCCTCCCGGTTCTTGCGCGATCCATAGAGTTCGTCCGTCAGCGACCGCCCCACCATGGCACGGACGATCTTCTCGCGATCGAAGGCAGAGGTGACATCCGTGACAACGTGCTGGCCGTCGCGCATCACCGTGATGCGGTCGGAGATCTGCAGTGCTTCTTCCAGCGCGTGGCTGATGAAGATGATCGATACGCCGCGCGCCTTCAGTCGCTCCACCAGCGAGAAGAACTGGTGCTTTTCCTCCGGCGTCAGCGTTGCTGTCGGCTCGTCGAAGATGATCACTTGCGCATTGTGGTGTACGGCACGCGCGATCTCGACCATCTGCTTCTGCCCGGCGCCGAGCGCGGAGACCATCGCGGTGGGATCGACGTGGAAGTTGAGCGATTGCAGGAATTGCTGGCCGGCGATGTAAATGCCGCGCAGGCGATGAAAACGCTTCTGATCCGTCAGATAGATGTTTTGTGCCACCGTCAGCGACGGCACGAGACTCGTCTCCTGATACACCATGGCGATGCCGCGTTTCAGCGCCTCCGATGGCGTCGCGAACTCGACCTTCTGGCCGTCGAGCAGAATTTCGCCTGATGTCGGCGCTACGACACCCGCCAGCATCTTGGTCAGCGTCGATTTGCCAGCGCCGTTTTCGCCCAGCAGCGCGTGCACCTCGCCGCGATGCAGCGTGAAGGTGACGTCTTTCACCGCCGGCACCGAGCGGTACTCCTTTGTGCCGTTGCGCAATTCGAGGATCGACGTCATGCCTCGCCTCCCGAGCCTACGGCCGGGTCCGTGGCGGCGAGCGAGACGATAACGCCGTCGCCGCGCGATGCGGCGAAGACCTGGCCCTGATGTTCGATGACGGATGTGATGCCGTGGGTACGGCCGTCCGCACGGCTTTGCAGGCTGGAGCGCGGCTGAAAACTCCGATCCAGTTTGACACAGAAGCCGGCTGACATCGTCGGCGCCCAAGGTTTCAGCATACCGAGATGCTTCACCCCGCCGCCTTGCAGCGACTCATAGAAGCTGCGGCCGGAGCGTAGGTTCGGTGCGACCCAGAACGGCTGCGGCACCTCGGCCATCATGCGCGTGCGATAGGCAGGCTCGCGCAGCACGAATTCGACGAGCTGGCTGCGCGGCGCGAACAGCGCGAGCCAGTAGCCGTCGCCCGCAACTGCAATGCGTCCGGGATAGGCCGGCAGATCGGCGTAAAGCACCTGCCGCTGTTCCGGCCGGGAAAGATCGATCCTGACGAGTTGATGTTTCCAGGCTTCTGAGAACACCAATCCATCGCGATCAATCGCGACGCCAGCGGGCCACGCAAGACCATCCGCCAGCTTTGTCGCGGCGCCGCTGTCGAGATCGATGCGCCAGATCGTTCCCGATGCGTTACGTTCCAGCAAATCGCGTTGCCACTCCGCGGGCCTGTTCGTTGACGAGCCGTTCGCGATATAGAGAAGCGTCCCCGAGGCAGCGATCGCGGTGACGCATGTCGCGCTGTCGTCGGCGCGATACTGCCGCCCGTCGAAGCGGCCGCCTTCGATCAGGATTTCTCCGGTGTTTAGAGCGATGGCCAATCCCTCGGCACCAATTGCCGTCATGCACGCGATCTCGGACCCGTAGGATTTGCGCTTGTTCCAGTCCGAGTCACCGCCGCGCACGAAGATGCTGTCGCCAGCCGACGCAAGCAGCGCGTCGCCGTGAACCGCCAGGCAATCAACGTGTTCGAGCGGCGTGCGCGACGTCGCCTCGTCGAGCCGGCGATTGGGCCTCAACGCGCCGTCCAGCGGCGGGACCGTTACGGCCGCTTCGCCGCGGCCGAGTAGATTGTCGAAGATGCGCGCCACCCCGCCAATCATGCCTGCCTCTTGTGGGTTTTCTCACCCCAGTAGGATTGCTGGCCGGTCCAGTTCGCGTCGGCACCCTCCAGTTTCAGGCGTCCGACGCGATTGTTCAGGATGCCGCCGATGTAGAGATTGCCCTTGTGCTCGCGCATCGAGGTGATCATCGGGTGGCTTTCGCCGCCCAGATCCCACAGCGTCTCGATTATGCGGCCCGTCTCATCGAAGCGCAGCACGCAACCGGTGTTGATGTTCGGATACATCCATTCGTCCGGCGCGATACGACGCGCCATGCGGCGTCGGAAGCTCGGCATCTTCAGCGCCAGGTCGAAGGCCGGCGTGCGCATGCCCACCAGCGCCAGCCAGTAGGTTCCGTCGGACGCACGATTGATGTTATCGGGATACCCCGGCAGATCGGCGATAACAGGCTCGACGGTACCCTTCTTCGGTCCATCGAACCAACAGCGGCTGACGCGGCACGCCCAGGTCTCGGCGAACAGGAATGACTGGCCGTCATGAGTCATGCAGATGCCGTTTGGAAACACCAGCTTCTTCAGAACCGTCTGTGTCTTGCCAGTGTTCGGGTCAAAACAGATGATGCGGCCATTGCCCCGCGATTCCAGGCAATCCACCGGCCATTCGTGCATCTCGTAGCGGATCGTCGCCTCGGAGAAGAACACGCGTCCGTCCGGTGCGACATCGAGATCGTCGGCGAGCTTGAGGCGCGAATCGTCGATGATCGAGAACCACGAGCGGTTCGTCTCGTCGGTGAGCTTCTCGATCTGGCGCTGCCGCGTGATGCGGTAGAGGCCCATGCCGCCGATGCAGACCAGCAGCGAGCCGTCTTTCGCAAAGGCCATGCCGAGCGGCCGCCCGCCGACGTGGGCATAAACCTCCTGCTGTGTGTAGTCAGGCGCGAAGAAGCGAACGATGTCGCCGGTGCGATTGCCGACATAGATGTGGTCGTCCTCGTCGAGGATGACATCTTCCGGCCCATCGATGCGGTCGAGGCCGATCGCAGCGACCGGGCGTAGCCGGTCGTTCAGCGCGTATGGCGAGCTGCCTTCGGTGGAAGGCGGTGCCGGCAGTTCCGCATAGGTCGGCGAGACGTAGATCTTGGAGAGGAACTTCATCCGGTTCTTCAGCCAGCGCACATCAATCGCCACGGCCACAAGCAGAACCAGGCCGAGCAGCAATGAACTGCCGCCGCGCGTCACGCCGATGCGCACCAGGCCGTTGACCATGATCATGACGATGATCGAACCGATGATCGCCTTGGCAGCGGACCCGCGGCCACCGCCGAGGCTGTTGCCGCCAAGCACGGCCGCCGTCAGCGCTGCGATCTCCAGCCCAACGCCGGTGTCGGCGCCAGCCCCGCCGAGGCGCGAGGCGAACAGCACGCCGGCCAGCGCCGCGAGCGTGCCGGATATCACGTAGGTCAGGCAGATCACACGCCGCACCGGTATGCCGACATTGTGCGCCGAGCGGCGCGATCCGCCGACGGCGAGCACGTGCCAGCCCACGCGTGACCGGGAAAGCACCAGGTGCGCGACAACCGCCAGCAGGATCGCCACTGCGACGCTAAACGGCACGCCGAGCACGTACCCCTCGCCGAACCAGTACCACAGGTCGGAATCGACGAAGGCGGCAGCAATCGCCACCGAATATTTCAACAGCAGCATGTCGACGATCGCGCGCACGATGATCAGCGTCACCAGCGTCGTGAGGAAGGCGCGCAGCCGCATATAGCCGACCAGCAGGCCGTTGATCAGCCCGACGCCCGCGCCGCAGGCGAGTGTCGCCGCGATCACCGCCCAGATCGGCCAGCCAAAGACACTCAGCAGCGTCAGCGCCACGATGTTGCCCAGCGCAAAGGTCGAGCCGACGGAAAGATCGATACCGCCGGCGACCATGACGATCATCAGCGCCAGCACGATCAGGCTGAATTCGCCCCACTGCCGCATCAGGCTGGAAATGCTGCCGGCCGAGAAGAAGTCCGGGATCAGCCAGCCGAAAACCGAGGCGACCAGCAACAGGATCAAGAGCGGGATCGCATTGTCGACCCAGCGCTTGGTCAGGATCTCGCCGAGAAGATGATCGGGCACGTAGCGGTAACGCCAGCGCACGATGCTGTCAGATGCTGCCATGGGTCTCTGCTTGGATCAGGAGAGGTGCGGGCGGCATGTTTTGCCGCCCGCTTTCCGCGTGTTCGAGCTCAGCTCTTGGCCGGCAGATCCCAGCATGACGACGACGTCATATTGTCCTTGGTGAGGAAGTCGAGCTTCGTGAACAGCGTGGTCTTGGTCGCCCCGGCAGGCTGCTTCTGCTGCAGCAGGAACTTGATCATGTTCGCCATGTCGCGCGCCTGGCCGGGCACGAAATAGACCACCGATTCCGAATAGGTACCGTTGGCAAGACCGTCGCAAACCATGCGGTTACCGCCGCCCTGCGTCAGCAGGTAGACGTTCTTGCCCGATTCCTTGATCGCGGCGGCGGTGCCGACATCCATCACGTCCCAGAAACCTGTGATCATGCAGAGATCAGGATGCTGCTGGATCACCGTCGCAGCGATGTTCTTCGCCTTGGTGGCATCCCAGTCCGCCGCCTGGTTCGAGACGAGCTGTATCTCGGGGTGCTTTGACAGCACGTTTGTGATGCCCTGCATCTGATAGATGCTGGCCGCCGCCGTCAGCACGCCTTGCGTAATCGCCACCTTGCCGCTGCCGCCATTGGCCGGCGCACACTGGTCGACCATGCGTTGGCCGATCTGCTCGCCCATGCCGACATAGTCGGCGCCGACGAACACGTCGGTCGAGTAGGCCGAACGCATATTGACCTGCACGACATAGATGCCGGCCTCTTCGGCCTTCTTCAGCAGGCGCGCGTAGGACTGGACGTCGGGATTGTGCACCACGATCACATCCGGCTTTTCGTTGATCAGCGAGGTGATCGCCTGGGCGCCGGCATCGGTGCTCCAGTTCGGATCGCGCACGTCGATCGTCATGCCGAGGGGCTCAAGCGCTTCTCTCAGGCCCATCGCCCAACCTTCGGTCAGGTCGAAGCCCATGGCGACCGGAATGTAGGCGACCTTTTTGCCTGCGAACGATTCGTAGTAGGGCGCGCGCGTCGGATCGTCGATGCCTTCCTGCGCCAGCGCCGCGCCGGCGGAGAAAGCGAGTGTCGTAGCGAGAATGCCTGTAATCAGTTTCATGATTTCTCCTCCCATTGAGAACAAGGCTAGATGTCACCCTGCTGAGCGGTCTGCTCGTCGCGGGGGTTTACGATCGTGTCGATCACGATCGCGGTCAGCAGGATGATGCCCTTGATGACGTTCTGGACGGTGTACTGGATGTCCATGATCGTCATGCCGTTCAGCAGCACGCCGATCAGTAGCGTGCCGACGATCACGTTGCGGATACCACCCTTGCCACCAGAGAGGCCGATGCCGCCCAGAACGACAACGAGAACGACGTCGTAGACGTAGGTGGAGATGGCGAGGCGGGTGTTCATGCTCGCCACCGACGCGGCCGTGATGATGCCGGCCATAAAGCCGATCAGCGACGACAGCACATATTGCATAACGATGATCGGCCGCGCCGGCACGCCGGTGATGCGCGCGGCAAGCACGTTGTCGCCGACGGCGCGCAAATACCGCCCTGCCCGCGCGTAACGCAGGAACAGATAGCCGCCGAAACAGACACCGGCGAACAGGAAGATCGGCACCGGAATGCCGAACAGCGTGCCCTGGCCGAGCCACAGGAGCGCCTTGCCGCTCTCGGGCATGTAAGCAACGTCAAGATCGAAGAGATAATAGCGGCCAAAACCATAGATCAGCGTGCCCATAGCCAGCGTCGCGAAGATCGCCGGAATCTCGACATAGGCGACCAGCCATCCGTTGACCGCGCCAATGAAGAGGCTGAAGGCCAGCCCGATTGCCAGCGCCTGAGCTATGGGCATGCCGGCGGCGATCATGTTCAGCGACCACGCGACGGAAATCGCCATCAGCGCGACCAGTGACAGATCGATGCCGCGGCCGATGATGACCAGACCCATCGCGACGCCGAGGATGCCGAGAATCGACACGCTACGGACGAGGTTCAGCACATTGTTGGCGGTCAGGAATCCAGGCAGCGCCAGCGCAAAGCCGATGCACAGCAGCACGGCTAGGCCGAACACGATCTGCTCCTGGGTGAGCCGCCCGAAGCCCAGCATTATCCCTCCCGCGGCCAAATCCGCCGCCGCGATCCGTCCCTGCGGACTGCTCGCAATGGTTAGCCGGGCAGGCGCAAGAGCTTCTTTTGCCAGCGCGCAGAAGACTTGCCTGAGAGCGCAATCGTCCGCCCGCTGCCTTGCGGCGCGCCGCTTTTCGTGGGTTATTGCGGAAGGGTGCGGTGTCATGCGGGTGGCTTGAGGAGCCGTCCGGCTGGAGGGCCAACGCGCACGGCCAGGGGTGGAGGAGCCCATGGACCTCGTCTTTTCGACGGATAGCCTGCCTGAGAAGAGCCGTTACGCCGCTTGGCGTGACGCGATCTGTGACGTCTATGTCCATGTTGACGTGAAAGCAACCGACCCAGACCGTTATCGCGGATTTATCCGCGAGGCGAAGTTCGGCGAAGTAGTGCTGACAGACATCCTTTTGTCGGAGCAGCGTATCAGGCGAAACGGCCAGCATATCTCGAAGCTGGACAAGGAGTGCTACTACCTCCAGCTCATTCACAAGGGAAACATCAGCGTCGTGCAGCGGGGAGAGACGCACCGCTCCAACGCCGCGCGTGGCGCGATCTTTTCGGCGGCCGAGCCCTATGAGCTCTACGGCCACGGCGAAGTGCGCTCATTCTATCTGGAACTTCCGCGCGACGAGTTCGCCCAGCGTTTTCCGCGCGAGCGCGTTCCCGTCTCCGCATTGATCAATACCACGCAGGGACTTGGGCGCATTGCTACCGAGTTTTGCGCGACGCTTGCCTCTGAGGGCTCGAAGCTGGACGAGGACGTGCGCGCCGGCCTCGGCAACCAGCTGATGGATATGCTGGCGTTCACGATGCTCACCGCCGAAGGCGACATGCCCGCGGCCGAAGGCGCGGTAAAAAAAGCCCGGCTGCGTTCAGTCCAGCAATGGATGGAGGGGCATCTCGGCGATCCTAATCTCTCTCTAGAAAAAGTCGCGACCCGCAACGGGATGTCCCTTCGCTACCTGCATCTGCTGTTCGAGGAGTGCGAAATGTCGGCGTCCGAATGGATATGGAACCGCCGGCTGCAACTCGCTTACGACTGCATTGCCAGGTGCGACGGCCGGTCGATCACAACGATCGCGTTCGATAACGGCTTCAACAGTTCAGCGCACTTCAGCACGATGTTTCGCCGGAAATACGGAATCGCACCTCGGGACATCGTCGGGAGGTAGGACGCTGGATGCTAGTGAACAAACGTCTCTGCTGATCCGGCAAAATAGGCGCCGCAACCGGAATGGGTACGCGGGCCGCTTTCCTCATTTCTGTTCTGAAAGCGCGATGTCGTCGTTGTGTGTAAGTCTGGTCAGAGCAAGGAAATCTGCTTCGCGCCTAGCTCACTCCCTTGAGACGTCGATCCGGACTCGCTCCGGTTCGGCGGAGCTGGCTGCAATCGCGAGCATCGCCCGGGAATCTCGCAAACAGAGACAGAACTTTCCAGGTGTTGCAGACACGGTCCCGCCAAGTCTCGGGAATTGCGGCACTATGCGCGCAATACAGAGGCGATAAAAATAAAGCAAAATCAATGACTTACATGGTGGTGTGAGCAGTCTGAAGCGAACCTGGCTCTGCTCGAAATTCCCTACAGAACAGGCATTTCCGGCAAATTAGCGTTGACTGAATGCGAGGTTCGGCCCTCGTGATCGCACAGTTGCGCGCTTTCGCTCGAAGAACCCCTACAATCGTGATCAGGGATCATAACTCAAAAGAACAGTCAAAAAAATGCGGCGTGCAGCAAACTTTCAGGGGTATCAAATCGAGCGACTCTGGTGCGGCACCCTAGCGCAAAAATCTGCGGTCAAATCGCGTTGTGAGACCGCACAGGACTGAAGCGATGACGCTATTCAACGTTGGCGCTTTTGGTTGGCGGATTGCTGTCGCAATCCGTTGGCGAGTGTTGGAAAGGAGCCGTTGGTCGAAACAACTGGCACTATCGCCCACAAGTATTCTTTGTAAATCTGGAAATACTACGACAAACAGACTTCATTGGCGATATTGATTGGCGGAGTATATTTTTCAATTTTCTTTTCGTTAAGCTCAGATATCTTCAGATTTTTATTTACAGCTCTCTGGATCGGCGCTAGCGGAAAGGGCGAAGGAGCCCTTCCATGCAGTCGCATCAACTCTTTGACCACGTCGAGTATGTCCCGGTCTCGGCGATCAAGCCCTCCGCCAATAATGCACGCTTGCATACCGCCGAGCAGGAGATCCTGGTCGCTCGGTCGATGAAGAGATTTGGGGTGATCGTGCCCCTCGTTGTCGATGAGGGTCTCAACCTCATTTCAGGTCATTGTCGGCTTGGTGCTGCGAAGCGGCTGCGCATGGACAACGTGCCGGTGCTTCGCGTCTCGCACCTTTCGGACGCTGACCGGGAAGCGTTTGCGATTGCCGACAACCGGCTTGCCGAGAAGGCAAGCTGGAGCAACGACAGGCTGGCCTCGACCTTCATAAAACTCGAGAAGCTTGGCTACGACATGGAGGTGATGGGCTTCGAGCTTCCCGAGATCGAAATGATC
>Ga0335075_10007958_pt1 | contig 16284 bp, 20 predicted proteins | sample Lox_Sample_24_FD_206723 | JGI IMG/M metagenome (GOLD analysis project Ga0335075, IMG submission 206723) | Soil microbial communities from Loxahatchee National Wildlife Refuge, Florida, United States - Lox_Sample_2.4 | ecosystem: Environmental > Terrestrial > Soil > Wetlands | place: USA... | reverse complement strand
CTCCGCTCTTCCCGGCGGAGCGCCTATCGCAATCGATGACTTGCCGCAGCATGCTCTCCTGTTCGGATAGCGCCAAAATAGGACCGTGGATGTAGTAAAAAGTCGGCGACTTCTCGCGCTCTGTGCGTTTGTCATATTCGAGACGACGATAGTACACGACACCGTTGTGCCGGTGTTCGGACAGATCTTTCAGTTCGCCTTCTTCCTTCTGGACCTTGTTGATCCGCTCGACAAGTTCGGCGAGGACTTTTTCATTGCGGGCGCGGAGGAGCATGACGCCCTGCTCCTGCTGCGGTTGGCCAGGGACGCCGGGCCGATAGGCCAACACCAAGGCGTCGCCAAGAACGTCGTCGCGCAGTCGCTGCCAATCGAGTCCGAGCTTTTCTTTCAGTTTGGACTCAATGCGGTCGAGCGTTTTCAGCTTGTCGCTGTTGCGGATCTTGACGGCGAGGGGCGACCGGCTCAGCTGTTCGATCAACGGGGAGTTCTGCAAGGCGGCGGCGTGGCCGCGAAGATCCTGAAGGACGAAGCAGAAGCCGACGGAATCGGGAACGAGGCGCACTAGCTCGTCGCGCGGCGTGGCCGCCCACAAAGACAAACTAACCACAGAGTCACAGAGAACACAGAGAAAACAAACGCGAGCGAAAAAGCGAGCGTTCGCGGTGAATCCAATGGATAAATTCATATTAATTCTCTTTCTTCTTCTCTGTGTTCTCTGTGTTCTCTGTGGTTAATCTGTATTTGTCTCCATCGGTAGCTCGCGCAAGAAGAGATCGACAGCGCGGCGAGCGGAAGTCGTCACGACTTCCAGTCCTTCTGAGACGCCTTCGCCGGCCTCGCGCAAGGGTCGAGTCGGCGGCTGCATCGCCGTCAGATCGATCTTGGGCATGTCCGGGCTGGGAACATTGGACACCCAGCGGCGCGTTTGTCCGACCGTCTCCTGGGCCGTCTCGTTGCTCAGTTCGGTGAAAACCTCGCCGAGCTGGGCGGCTGACTCGCGCAAGGTCGGTGCCGATTTTTCCTTCTGCATGGGCGAAGAATCCGTCAGCAGATGTTGCGTCAGCCGCTGGTTGGTTCCGGTTGGCGACCCACGCCAATCGAGCCGCAGCGACAACGCGACCAACAGGCCGGCGGCGAGTGTGAGACTGACCGCCCAGCGGCGCCGCGTCCGCCGCAGGGCGCGGTGGCGATCCAGTAAGACGCGCTGGACAATCCGTTGGGACAAGTCAGGCGGCGGAAGAGGAGAGGGCAAAAGGCGCAAACCGTCTTGCAAGCGCCGAGCCGTCGATGCCAGCGCCCGGCAATCGGCACAGTGATGCAGATGCGCCAACCATTCCGGCGACTCGATCGGCGTGCCATCGAGGCTTTGCTGCAAAAACTCATCAGTGAGGCGACAGTTCATGTTCGTTCTCGGTCTCCGTCCAAGCCTGAAGCGTAAGCGAAGGCAGCCTTGCCTTCGCTTACGCTTCAGGCTCGGATTTCATCGTTTCGGGAACCATGCCGCGGCGGCGCAAGCGTTCCAGAATCTCCATCCGCGCCCGGTGCAGCCAGGTCTTGATGGTGCCGACCGGACGACCCATAAGTCGGGCAATCTCCTCATACGGTTGCCCTTGCTCATGGTATAGCACGAAGGCGGTGCGATACTCTAAGCGCAACTCGGCGACGGCTTTCTGAATCTCCTCAATCAGTTCGCCGCTATCGTCGACAGGAGGCCCGGCCACCGTGTCTTGCAAGTAATCGACCAATTCCGGCCGCCGGCCGCGCTGGCTGAGCCAGGTACGGCAGCGGTTGACGGCGATGCTCATGATCCACGGCCGGAGCGGCCGCCGCGAGTCCCAGCTACGCAAACCGCGGAAAATACGCAAGAACACTTCTTGCGTCACATCCTCGGCGTCGTGACGATGGTTGAGCAGCCGCACGCACAGGCCAAAAACCTCGCCCTGGAAGCGGTTCACCAGTTGACGAACGGCCTCATCATCGCCGCGAAGGCAGCGTCGGACCAGGATGGCGTCATCGTCGCTGTTCACGTTGGCTGCTCGTGCCGACGGCTCAAAGGAACATACCTGGAGAGAAAGAAGAGAGTTTCAGCACAGTTCGGGCTTTCTAATCTCACCCCTACCCAACTATACGAAACACGCGCGGATGCAGTCAACTAAACGGAGTGACTCGCGTTTCAAGGCCGAGGAAAGATAAGCCTGTCCGCGCCGACGCGCGACCCAAAACGGTGGATACCAGGATAACCGATGCGGACACACCAAATCTGCGCGTCGGGATGTCGGGCCAACAAGCGCTCGCAAGCCGCGAGGGCTTCCTCAGCTACCTCAAAATCGCCGCTGTCAATATCGAGAGCGACGATCTTGCCGTGGTTCCCCGCCTCTACTTGAGAACGGATCTGGCGCTCATAGAGTTCTGTTCCTCGTCGTGTGTGTTCTTCTTTACTATAGCGCGGTTGTCGGACACTCATGTTCTTCCTCATTTCTTTCGCCTGGTTCACGATTTCTGTCGTTTCCAAAGCACAATCAAAACTTTTTCCCCCTTGAAATCGCTGGGCCGCTTCTCCTTGGGGTTCTCCGCCGAAAAAGCCATCTTGAGTTTATCGCCGTCAAACTCATAGATACCTTGCATCGTCACACCGTCCTTGCCTTTTTCGTCCTTGGATACTATCAGATCGATCTGTTTCGGATCTTTGCTTGCATCGATTTTGTATTTGCCGATTTTGTCCGGCTTGCCCGGATCTTTCAGGATGAGTTTACCGTCCTTATCGAAGACAATGCTGCCGCCTTTTCCTACTGGAGCCGGCAGCGATTTCCCGTGGACCTCGATGGATGCGAGGAGCCACTCTCCCTGGGGTTTCTCCTCATCGTCGTCGGCCGCAACGTTGCTCAGTGTTGCACCCGCCATTGCCATGCAGACAAGATAAACAAAGCTGTAGCGATTCATGCTCTAACCAGGTGAGAGAGTCGAGGATTGTCTCGATTCCGCCTACGCACTTTCAACGAATTGCGGCGAGAGAAGATCGATGCGATAGGAAAAAAGTGTCCCGCCGGAGCTTCCCATCGGCGTCGCCCAGTCACCGAGAGTCCCTACCGGCGGGACAGTTTTAACGTATGCTGCCGCCCAACTAAAGTCAAGAATCCCTCTGCGAACCGAAAGGCTGCCACAAGAGGATCTCTCCCTTGCCGGGAACGGCAGAGTCGCCGCTGTAGCGACGATAACCACCAGCACTGGGCTGATGGGGAATCGAGAAGCCCCTTTCGAGCAAGCTTCTGGCGTACAAATGCAGGAATGTAGGATTGTATATGCACCCATACGAGAAAGTCGGTAAGAGCGCGATCGGCTTCAAGCAGACGATGGTGCCGCGAATCATCGAGGCGCCGGTGCGAAGCTCAGCTCCGCCAAGCAGAAAAAGTGTGCCGCCTTTCATCTGCAATCCGGCGAAGTCGCGCACCGGACCCTTGACGGCGATGATGCCGCGGCGCATGCGCATGCCGATCTCCATACCGGCGCCTCCCTCGACCAAGATGACGCCGCCCTTCATTCCCGAAAGGCTGCCTCGGTAGGCCGCTCCGACCTGCCCGCCGGCGTCGCCGTGAATGTGGATCAGACCGCCGGTCATCTCGGCACCGACCCAGTCCGAGGTGTTGCCGCGCACTTCGATGGCTCCTCCTCTCATGTACGCGCCAAGGTGCATGCCGGCGTTGCCGGCAATAGTGAGCTTGCCGCATGTCATGCCGCGGCCGATCCATTTGACCCGGCCGGTGTCGCCGCGAATCCCCAACTCGTCGCTGCCATCATCTTCGATGGTGAAGAAGTCATCGAGGCGGCGCTGGCGCTTGCCCAAGAACACCGGTAGAGCGGCAATTTCGTCACGCCGCAGCGGCGCGATCATGTCCGGCGAAAGGCACTCGGCCTCAAGCGGGACGGTGGGAACTTCTTTGAGTGTCAACGTAGTCATGTTCACTCGTGCGGCGAAAACACAGTTTCCCAATCACTAGCCCGGAGCGCTAGCGACGGGTCAGCCCATCGCTCGCGCTCCAGGCTAGTTGGATTTGCAAGCGCGGACATCTGGATTTTCCAGGCGTTCCATCTCCACGGGATAGTTGTCGAACGACATGGTATAGTATTGTTGGAATAGCGGACGGATGTAGTCTTCGATTTTCTCGTCGTACATCGGCCGGACGACGAAGCCGCGCCCCTCAACCGTTTTGCGAATTTCGCCCTCCTCAATTACCACTTCGCCGCCCTTGATGACGTAACGCGGATAAGCGAACATGCGGGCGATGTCCTTGGTGTCGTTGAAAATGGCCACGTCGGCATCGGCGCCGATACCAAGATGCCCTTTGTGTGATAGTCCCAAGGCTCGCGCCGGGCCGGCCGAGGTGATGATGGCGATTTCCGACAGCGTGTATTGGCGATTGAGTTCGGGAAGTACGATTCGCTTGAGCGCTTTGGGCGCCAGCTTTTTAAGCTGCTCACGGCGGAAATCCACGTCCATCAACAGCTGGATGATTTCGGGATAGCGCCAGAAGGCGGCCCCGTTAGGGTGGTCGGTGGTGAGATAGACGCGCCACGGGTCGTTAATGAGCAGCAGCAGCTCCAGGCCCACGGCCCACTGCACGGCATTGACCAGGTTCTTCTCTTTGTAGACGTAGGGAACGATGCCGCAGCCAGTCTCGTTTTCCACGTCCAAATTGCCCCACTTGCGGCCGGTAAGCTTGTATAGCAAGTGCTGCCAGGGGCCGTCGGCGGTGATGGTCACGGTGTTGCCGAACAGCACGGCGCCGGCGTCGGTGGTGAGGTTCGGATGCGCATTGAAATAGTCGGCGATGGCGACGGATTGGGAGCGCATGGTCGGCCAATCGTCGCCGCCGTAAGCGTGGTATTGCAGATGCGCCAGGTGCGCGCGATTGCCTTCCAGCACCTTCATGGTTTCGAGTGTGGTGTTGAAATTGCCGGGCGCGCCGAGGTTGTTGCAGTGCAGGTGCAACGGATGCGGCAGACCGAGATCGTCCACGATGCCGGCGAGCGCGGCGATGATTTTGGCCGGCGTTACTTTGTTGTAACCGGGCACCGGCTCGAACAATCCCTTGGCATCCTTGCCCCATTTCCACGCCGCCACGCCGCCGGGATTGACCGCCTTGACGCCGTAAGCCTTGGCCGCGTAGATCTGCCAAGCGGCGACGTGGCGAGCGCGTTCGATCTCACCGGCTTCCAGCAGATCGAGCAGGATCTCGTTGTTGGCCATCAACACGCAGCAGGTCTTATCGACGATGGGCGTATCGCGCAGCTCTTCGTGCGTGTGGCGCGCCGACAGAATAGGCACGGCGGCCTCGTTCACCGTGGTCCAACCCATGCCGGCGTAGAGATAGCCGGTGACGTAGGTAGTCGGCGTCGCCCCGCCGATGCCGCCGCGATGCCGCTCGCTACGGACAAACGGAGCATTGCGGCGATGGTCCTCCGGAATCATTGCCCGCGCGAAATTGAGCGCGGCGCCGGCAACGTGGGTATGCACGTCCACGCCGCCGGGGAAAACGATCATGCCGGTTGCGTCGATGGTGCGCCCGCCCTCGACCTCGGACACGATGCGTCCGTCGGAGATGCAGATGTCGCGGATTTCGCCGTTAATGTTATTGGCGGGATCGTAGACTTTTCCGCCGGTGATTCGGAGCATGAAGTCTCCACAGTTCTCTTACTTTAATAAGTGTTTGCTCTTCTCTACACTGCCATCGTTCGCTGAAGATCCCTGGAGGATTTTCCGAAACTCTTCGAGCATAGCTTGCATATCAGCAGTGTTTGGATCGTCCAGCACGATGGTGATGTAATCCGAAGAGCGAATCAGGTAGAGCATGGAATTGGGCGGCGAATCTTCACGATCGTCATCCCACGCAGTCTCCACTTGAGCGTCCGAATAGATGAAAAGTTCGCGCACGCGCTCAAGCGGAACATCGCAGCAATGGGAGTATTTTTCGCCGGTATCGGCGTCCTCGAAACGAGCGTGAGGCCAGCGGCGCTGCACGATTCGCGCGCACGCTTCCAGGGCGGCTGCAAAGCCGGCTGTGGGAATCACGACATCGACGCCACCGATCATCTCTACTCCGTTTGCCTCCTGACATTCGCAGCAGGAAGCCACGCCGGTTTCTTTGCCACCGCCTTGTAAATGCGGCGAACCACGTCCTCATCGGTCGGATACGGCGATTTCAGCGCCGGACGCAGCGGCAGCGGGATTTCGTCCATGCGATACACCGTCCCCGGAGCGCTGATGCCGGTCGCTGCCGTCGTGATGTGGACGCGGGCCAAACGGCTGGTGTGCGTCACCTTGGGATCGAGCACGATGGTCGGAATGCGGGCCAAGTGATCGATGGCCGGCTGCGGCATGGTTGCGCCGGGGTCGGCGCCGAGGATGAGGGCCGCATCGTTGTCGCCTCGCAGCAGGAGATCTACCGTCGAAAACTCGCCGGGATTGAAGCGCGGATATCCCCGGCTCAGGTTGACGCCGAACGGATAGCCGGTGGTCCAGCGCATGACCACATCGCCGCCGGTGACGTTGCCGTGGCCGCGCATCGGCATGGCCACGAACTTCGTGAAGGCGTTTAGCTCCGCCGCCAACGATAACAGCGCCGCCGAGTTCATGTGTTTGCCGCGCGTCATCGACAGGCCCATGCCGAAGAACAGCACGCCGAAACGCGCTTTCTTCATGCGCTCGGCGAGCTCTTGGAGTTGCTCCAGAGTCAGCCCGGTTTCGGCTACGGTCTCGGCATTAACGCGCTGACCCTTGATGAGCGCTCGCAGCGCGGTCAACACTTCGAAATCCTTGCTGGGCCGAACTTGCAGGAAGATGTCGGCGGCCTTGGCGCTGGGCGTCTCGCGGATGTCCACGAGAATCATCGTGCGGTCCTTGCGTCCCTTGGGGATGAACTTGCCCTTTTGGGTCAGCGTGTACTTGGTGAAGTGCCGCGGATGGCACTCGGCGGGATTGCCGCCCCAATACACGATAAGGTCGGCGCGGTTCTTGACTTCGCCCAACGTGCAGGTAACTTTGCCGCCCAACTGGGCGGCGATTTCCGTGGGACCGTGTCAAAGCGACGTATGGCTATCGACCACGCCGCCGATCAGCTCGGCCAGGGCCACCGCCTCGCGCTGCGTCTCGCAAGTGACGTTGCTGAGGCCGTACACCAGCGGCAGATGGGCGTTGTAAAGATGCTCCGCCGCAGCCTCGACCGCATCGTCCAGCGTGGCCGGCTGGCCGTCGATCAGTGCGTCGGGATACAGCCGCTCCGCCGTGTGGTTCTTGAACCAGGACTCGCCCAGAATACAGGCACGCTTGGTTTCAACGATGCGCTCACCGTCGGCGTGCAGTTCGATGTCATCGCAGACGCAACCGCAGAAAGTGCAGGTCGCGTTTTTCGTGATCGTAAGCTCCATTCTCGCTCCCTATTATCGGCTTAACTGGCCGTCCGAACCGGACGGCAAGACAAACGTTCAACCCAATTCGCGTCCGTGGCAGCTGCCACGAACGCGGCGCGGCATGTATCGGCCGGTCTCGATCTGCTCCCATGCCGCAACCTGTTCCCCCTCGGCGGAATCGGCGCTCGGCGGGACAAAAACATCCTCTGGCGTTTTATTTGGTTCCATAACTTCTCCCAATTAGGCCGGCGCACGAACTGGAAGCGTAAGCGACGGATGCTTCACCGTCGCTTACGCTTCCGGCTCGTGCGCCGGCCGTTCCCTTGTTATCGGCTCGATCTCGACCTCCCAATTCTTGGAAGTCGGCATGCCCGTCCCATCGGTGCTGCCGCCCATGAGACGGCAGGTCGGCGGACCATACGGCACGAACACCATGCCGGCGGGGACTTTGCCTTCCTTGCACTGAAATTCGGCCTCGCCATATTCCGAGCGAACGCGAACCGTCGCTCCGCTGATGAGGTTCAGCGCCTTCATGTCCTCGGCATGCATCGTCAAAGTGCTGACGATGGCTTGATACTCGGCGTGGTCTTTCCCGACATTGATCTGCTGGCCCTGCTTGCTGGTACGTCCAGCATTCATGATGAAACGCTTGCTGGCCATCGTCCCTCTTCGTCCTCCGCGTGAATCGATACGGATTTACATTATGATTTCATGATAGCCGATGCCAGCCGACTCGTATACGCTTTTGTTTAGCCGCGACCCGAAGGGGAGCGCGGAGGAGCGCTCCCCTTCGGGTCGCGGCTAAACAAGGAACGCAACCGTGCTGACAATTGGCTCCACGCTCATTGAGGACACCTTCGCTGAGGCATTTCCGATGACGGCGGCCCGGCTGATCGTGACGGCCGAAACGCCGGAATGGGCGCGAATAGCGGCACGGGAAGCGACTGGCTACGCCGCTTCGGTAATCGGTTGCGATGCCGAGGCCGGCATCGAAAGCGAGCTGTCGCCGCGAGAGACGCCGGACGGCCGGCCCGGTGTCAGCGTGCTGATGTTCGCCTTCAGCCGCGACGCCTTGCAGAAAGCCGCCGTCAATCGCGTCGGCCAGTGCATTCTAACCTGCGCTACCACGGCTTGTTACAACGGCCTACCGCCGATCAAGGACAAAAACATCCGCGTCGGCGGCAACCTGCGTTTCTTCGGCGACAGCTTCCAGTTCAGCAAGAAGCTCGACGGCCGGCGTTTCTGGCGCGTGCCGGTCATGGACGGCGAATTCGTCTGCGAAGATGTCTTCGGCACGGTCAAGGGCGTGGCCGGCGGCAACTTCCTCATCCTCGGCGACAGTCAGGCGACGGCCCTCGCCGCGGCAGAAGCCGCCATCGCCGCCATCGGGCAGGTTCGCGGCGTCATTTGTCCTTTCCCCGGCGGCATCGTCCGCAGCGGCAGCAAGGTCGGCAGCCGTTACAAAAAGCTCAAAGCCAGCACCAACGACGCCTATTGTCCGACGCTGCGCGGCCTCGTCGCCTCCGCTCTGCCCGAAGGTGTCAATGCCGTTTACGAAATCGTCATCGACGGACTCGACCTCGCCGCCGTGGAACAGGCCACGCGCGCCGGCGTCGCGGCCGCGTGTCGTCCCGGCATCGTCCGCATCAGCGCCGGCAACTACGGCGGCAATCTCGGTCCGTTCCACATTCATCTGCACAAATTGCTTGCCGGCAAGTCATAGCTCTATCTCGCGGCACGTTGAGCGAGCTGCTCGGCATGGCGCAGGATCTCCTGCTCGGTTTGCGGATCGGTAAGCAGTTCGCCGGTCGCCGCATCGACCCGCAGCGTCCCGACCCGGCCCAATACGCCCTTTCCCGGCTGCGTGAACAGCACGGGAACCGACCAGTAGACGCGCTCGCCAACCGTCAAGTCGGGGTGTCGCCGCCAAGCTGGGTGCTCAGCTCTTGCATGACGTACTGCGTGACCCGCTGCCGCGCGCAAAACGCCGTGACATTCAATGGCTGCGTGACCCGAATATTGATGTCCAACATACTATCCGCGGGGAGCGACATGCCTTGGAGATGCGTATTCATCTATTGCTCCCTCTCGTAGGCTTCTGGGGCCGGCTGGCCGGCAACCTCACCGTTTTGCTAAAGACGCCCATCCCTTCGAGTATTGTAGGCTTGCAGGCAGCGGGGACAGCGTGCGTTGCTGCGAATGCATGCTGTCCCCGTTTGCTGCCTACCTTGCTCTCTTCGACTCCGCTGTTCTACGAAGTTCGTGATATTGCTTCAAAAGCAGGCGCGTCGTCCGGGCCGAAAAATGCGCAAGGGAACCGCAGTAGTTGCGACCGGGCAATGTGGGCGTGAAAAGCGGTTAGCCCGAGAGTCTCGCAAACCTGTAGCATTACCGCGACGATCTCGCTGAAGTCAGGCAAACTCGGAATCATTGCCTTGCAGTAGTTGCGGAGAGTGCGGAATTTGGTGGCGCACTCGGCAGCGTATCCTGCATCCAGGTTCAAGAGCTTGTCGTGGCTTTTCTTGTAATCCTTCGATTCTACAGCTTCGTCGGGATTGTCCGAGCGTGCGTACGCGTTCCTAATCTTCCGACAGCAGGTGAGTGCGTCGTACATCTTTTTAGTCAAAAAGCCGAAGGCGTAAGCGGCATTGATCTTAGCGGAGAAAGTTCCGAACGGGAGGTCGTACTTGAACAGAAGCTTATCGGCATCACCCTGTCGGTGCAGTGTTCTCTCAAGCAGCTTTCGTAGCTCGTTATCCATCCTTGAAGTGAGGACAACGGATGCATATTGCTCCGGAAGAGATAGAGCTACGACCGCCGGTATACAGACGTTGACGGCATCCTTCTGTAGCACATCACAGCCACGGGCATATGCGCTGATCTGCTCGCCATATAACAGTATCACAACGTCTTCGAGGCGAGCTTGTTTGGTATCGCTCATCGGCAAATTCCCATACGCAGTGAGGCACTGTCCTCCGGGGCCGAACGACCAAGTTCAGCATCTGGCTCACGCGGGGCAGGGCGTTAGAGAGGGAAAAAGGGAAATCGTAGATTGGTCTTAGGAGAAACGTACGATCTCCCCTTTCCGATTCCCAGTTACCGGGGGCGCCATCACTCTCTCGATTACTTGCGAAAGTCCAGGGGAGCAGCGCCAATCGATGCGAGTTTCTCCCCAATGACGGACCAATCGGGTTCGGACGTTGGTGTCTTAGCCCATGCGAGCAGCTCCAGTGCAGAGTGATGGCAGTCACAAAGTTGCTGAATGGCCTTATCGCACTCGGGAGAGCGGGGGCCGGATTTCAAACGGGAAAGACGGCGTTCGGACAGCCGTGCGACGATATTGCAGAGGGCAATTAGGTGGTCCGTGTCGATTCCACCGTAGATAACTCGACGTGTTGCCTCCCACAAGAGACCCACGCTCTCTGCTAAATACAAGCTCTCATCGCCTTCGGGATGTATCGCTTCATTCGCCATCTCAGCACCGTCTTTCGAGAACACACGTTAAGGAGCGTTCGTGGTTCAGGGCCGGCCTTGCCGTAGGATATTCCGGCAAGGACACCCTACTATAGTAAACTATAACAAAGAACGTCAACGCGGCAGAGGCACTTGTCCGGCGCCGGATACATACGCGATCAGATCGCGCACTTCGGCCGGGTTGAGCATCCCCAGCAAGCCGTCGGGCATCATCGACTGCTGGGAGCGCTGCCGTTCTTCGATGTCGCTTTTGTCCAGCCGCACGGCCTCGTTTTGCGTTTGCAGGGTCAACGTCTTGTCGTTTTCCTCCTTGATAAGTCCGCTAAGAATGCGGCCGTTCTTCAACGTAAGGACCGTCATCTGATAATCGCGGGCCACTACGGCGCTGGGATCGATCAGCTTGGTCAACAGATATTCGGGATTGGTTCGCTGCGAGCCGGTCAGGTCGGGTCCGATCTTACCGCCTTCGCCGAACAGCGTGTGGCAGCTGGCGCAAGTGCGGGAAAACAGCAAGCGGCCGTGCTTGCGATCGGCCTTTTTGAGCGCATTGGCGGGCACCATCGCTTTGTATTTCGCCAACAGCGTCGTCTTCTCCGCCGACGGCGGGCGGATCGATCCCCATACTTTCGTAAGTCGTTCGGTCAATTTCTTGTCTTTGAAGGCGAGAAGCTGGCGGACGGTGAAGGCGGACAGATCGCGGCGCGGCACGCGGCCTCTCTCCATCGCATCGAGCAGAGCGAGAGCATAGGCCGGACGCGAAGCCAACGTGGCGACGGCGTCGGCCTTCTCGGCGTCGCTGAATGAAGCGTAATGTTCGAGAATGAATTGCGGAATTTGCGGATCGCTGTAGGAAGCCAGTCCCCGCAAGACTGTACTTCGCACGACACGATCGCCGATGAGTTTTCGCAACAACGGCAGCAGATCGGGCGGGCGTTTCTCGACCAGTGTTTGCAGGGCGTTGCGGCGAGCCGTCGCCTCGGCCTTGGGATCAGCCGCCGTCTTTCGCAGCATCGCCAAAGCCTGCGGATCGCCGAAGATGACGGACAATTGCAGCACTTTCTCGCGGATCTCGGCGTTCTTGCTGTCGGTGAGCTTGCGATGCACTTCGGACCATCCCTCCGGCGCGGTGGCACTGCGGCGTCCTTGCAACGCTTCGTACATGCCGCGCAATACGTCCAACTGCACGGCGGGATTGTCGGACTCGGTGAGAACGCGAACCAGTGGCGTGAGGGAGTGTCTGATGGCCTTCGGACGGTCGTTGGCAAAGGTGGATACCGCTCCGGCGGCGCAAATACAAACGAGCATCAAAGTCCCACGAAACATCGGCGTTCCTCAAAGGCAATCGACCGAGAGCGAAACGGCACTCTCAGCCGGTGCTTGCATCACCACTTCCGGATCATCACAGCGAGCACGTTGGCGACCACGAACACGACGCCGCTCAACTACATACCGACGATTCCGAGCTTCTTGGCGAGTCGCAGTTGTTTGCGGGCGTCGCGCGCGCGTTTGCCGCCGGGAAGGCGATCTAATTCCGCATTCGCTTTATTCAACGCCAGGTAGCCTAGAGGGAACCCAATTAGCGGCGCGCAGAAGAGCAAACAAACAAGGATGCCGCAGACTAGCGGGGCGCTGGAAAAGGAAACGCTGTCTCGGTCATCGTCGCGCGGCCGTCGCGCCCGCGGACGGTCCTCTTCCTCTTCGTCTTCCTCTTCGCGCGAATGGCGCGAGGGGGGCCGGCGTTCGGCCTCGCGCCCGCGCTTCGACGTCACCCGTTCTTCCGGCTCCTCTTCCTCCTCGATCAACTCCAACTCGTCAATCGGCACGCCCGGCAAGACGAATGGATTCTTACAGCCCGGACATCGCACGCGCTTGCCGGCCATACTATCGCTTACCTTCAGCGATTTGCCGCAATCCGGGCATTCGACGACGGGCATAGGCGATACACCTCTTTCTCATTCGGTTATTGCGGAGTCTTACTCGGCCATCACGGCAATGCGGCGAGCGATGTACTGGCGCATTAGCGGAATCTTGCACTTCGTCAACAATCGCGTCGCTTTGTCGGGATCGTCCGGCACCAATGGCTCGATGCCATACCATAGCATCAACGGCAGGTTCTCATCGGTCGCGTCCTCGGCGTGCGCCGCCAGCGACTCGGCGATGGTCCAGCGTTGCTCATGCGGCAAGCGCTGCAACGCCGACGCCAGCGACAACCGCACAGACGCCGCCTTGTCCTCGCGGGCCGACCGAACCAGGCGCTCCACGGCTTCCCGCGAAATGTTTTTGTCCTCGACCAACAACCGCACCGCCCAGACGCGGAGCGCCTCATGCGGGCAATCGAGAAGACGGAGCAGCTTTTTCTCGTCGAGCGAACCGATAACGTGGAGCGCCCACAAGGCACGTAGCTTGCGCGGCACTTCCTTCTCTTCGTCAAGCATTTTCAACAACCGCGGACGAACGTTCTTATCGAGCTTGCCGGCATAAGCGCGCTCTTGCAGCAGGCGGCGAGCGTGTCGCACCCACCAATCATTTTTGTGCCATTGCAAGCGGACGAGCTGTTCATCGTTCATTGTCGAGAGATCGGGATTGACGGCGGCGGGCTTGCCGAACGTCACCTTGAAGATGCGGCCGCACGGCTCGACGCGGTCGTAATCGTGACATTCGCCGGTGTCGTGCCAATCGCTGATGAAGACGCCGCCGTCAGGACCGTAGAGCAGCGATAAGCCGCGAAACCAGGAATCGTTGGCCAGCAAGAAGTCCTTGCCGTGATGGGCAATGTAGCCGGAGCCGCGACGCTCCAACACATCTTGGTTCACGCGGTTGCCGTGCAAGTTGCACATGAAAATACGATTACGGTATTGGTCGGGCCAGTTGTCGCCGAGATAAACCATAGCGCCGGCATGGGCGTGGCCTCCGCCGGGAGCGTCGTGGGCGCCTTGGCCGCCGCGCGAGCTAGCCCAGTCGCCGCCGCCCCAGTGGATGTGATCGGCACAGCTGGCCATCAATCCGTAACAGTGCGGATTAAGATCCTGACCGTACATGCGGACGTAATGAGCGCCCGGAACAACGTGGAACAGGTGCTTGATAACGCAATTGGTGATGAACATCTCGCCGTAATCGTCGAAGTCCAGACCCCACGGATTTGTAGTGCCCCAGGCGAACACCTCGAAAGTTTCCTTGACGGGATGATAGCGCCAGACGCCGCAGTTGAAGGGGATGCGTTTTTCTTGCGGCGTGCCGGGCCGACCAATGTACGAGGTGGCGAGAATGCCGTTGCAGCCGTAGAGCCAGCCGTCCGGCCCCCAGGTCAGGGAGTTGAAGACGTTGTGCTTGGCCTGCAAGCTCCAGCCGTCGAGGACGACCTTCGGCGGGCCGGCAGGCTTGTCCTCTCCTGAACGCACGGGCACGAACAGCAGATGCGGCGTCGCGCAGAGCCAGACACCGCCGAAACCTACGGCGATGCCGGAAAGGTTCGTGCCCTTGTCCCAAAAGACCTTGCAAGAGTCGAAATGTCCGCTTCCCTTCTTGTCCTCAAAGATGAGGATGCGGTCGCGGCCCTGCTTGCCCTCCGGCAGCCAGTTGGGATAGGAGTGCGATTCGACAACCCACAGCCGCCCCCGGTCGTCGGTGGTCATGGCGATCGGCTTGACAAGATCGAGTTCGGCGGCGAACAGAGTGGCGCGAAAGCCGTCGGGCAGCTGGAAGCGCTCGACGGCGCGGCGCGGCGAAATCGGGGGCTCTTCAGCGAGCGCCGGGGACAGAGTTCCCAGGATAAGGAGGCAGGCGAGAAGATCGCGCCGCATTGGGGAGAGACTCCGGGGAGGTATCACAAAATGGTGTTCTTTCAACAAGCCCGGAGCGCCAGCGACGGGCCGGAGCGCCCGTCGTCGGCGCTCCGGGCTTGTGGGGGTTCAAAGCATTCAGCTCTGCGGCGCGGGTTCTTGCCACCACGGGCTAAGAATGCGAATCTTCTTGAGAATCGTTTCGCGCTCGGAGTTGCTCTTGGCGTCGGCGAGGCGCGCTTTCAGCTTGGCCATCTTCTTCTTGCGGTGATAACGACGGTTCAATTCGCTACGACGTTCAACCATGATTTTGGTTCCTGAAACTTATCCTCCCGCCGATGATTCGGGCTTGAGTACACCCAACAAGTCCCCAGCGCCGGCGAGAGAGCTTAAAGCCGGGATGAAGAATTATGTTACAGGCGTTGACGTTTGCTGCAAGGGCGGGTATGTACGAAGTACAGGTTGAGAGAAAGCTCGATCCGATGGAATCGTGCCATGCAAATAACTTCCACAGCGATCCCTGAAGTCGTGCTTATTGAGCCGAAAATCTTCTGCGACGAGCGCGGCTTCTTTCTGGAGACGTTCCAGGCCAACAAGTACAAGCCGGCCGGCATTACCCTGCCGATGGTGCAGGACAACTATTCCGGCTCGCGTCAGGGCGTGCTGCGCGGCTTGCACTACCAGATTCACAAGCCGCAGGGCAAGCTGGTGAGCGTGGCGGCCGGCGAAGTGTTTGACGTGGCGGTGGATCTGCGGCGTTCGTCGCCGACGTTCGGCCGCTGGATCGGCGTCGTACTGTCAGCTGAGAATCGCCGGCAGCTTTGGGTGCCGGCGGGTTTCGCTCATGGGTTCTACGTTGTCAGCGATTGGGCCGAAGTTTATTATAAGGTGACGGATTTTTACGATCCGGGAAGCGAGCGAACCCTGATCTGGGACGATTCAGATGTCGGTATTGCTTGGCCGTTGCGCGACGGCCGCGAACCGATGCTCTCGCCCAAGGACGCTCAAGGACTGCCGCTGTCGAAAGCGGAGCTGTTTGCCTAAACGGGTTTAATTAGCGACGCTTCGTGGAAGCGTCACTAACCTACTTTTTGAGGTGCATCATGACTTCTCCTTCCTCCGACACACCGGGCCGGCGTACTTTTCTCAAGCAAGCCGCCCTGACGGCGTCGAGCGTGGCCTCCCTTGCTCCTGCCGCTGCTGCCGCGTCGCCGCAACTGCCGACGATCAAGCTGGGAAAGCACAGCGTCACCCGGCTTATCATCGGCGGCAATCCGATTTACGGGTATTCCCATTTCAATAAGCTGTTCAGTCAACACATGACCGCTTGGCACACGCCCCAGCGCGTGGCCGAATTGCTCAAGCACTGCGAGGAAGCCGGCATCAATACCTGGCAGAACAGCTACGCAGAGCGTACCCTGCAAGACATCGATCGTTACCGCGCAGGCGGCGGTAAAATGAACTGGCTACTTCTGGGCAAACCTGATTGGGACCAGCACCCCGAACACATCGACGATGCCGCTCGACGCAAACCCATCGGCATCGCGCCGCACGGCGCTCTGGCCGATCGCCTGCACCGTCAGGACAAGCTGCATGTGCTGACCACTCTGCTCAAACGCATCCGCGA
>Ga0335075_10007957_pt1 | contig 16284 bp, 14 predicted proteins | sample Lox_Sample_24_FD_206723 | JGI IMG/M metagenome (GOLD analysis project Ga0335075, IMG submission 206723) | Soil microbial communities from Loxahatchee National Wildlife Refuge, Florida, United States - Lox_Sample_2.4 | ecosystem: Environmental > Terrestrial > Soil > Wetlands | place: USA... | reverse complement strand
GCAGGGCGCGCTGCACCGGCTCGGTCCACAGCGCGGCCGCGGCGACGCCCGCGAGCACGGTCGCCCGCTGGCGGCCGCGCCAGCCGAGCGCGCCCAGCGTCAGCCAGAGCGTGCCGCCGATCGCGGCCACGCTGGTCACCGTCATCAGCCACCTGAGCACCGCCCAGGGCAGCAGCGAGCACGCGGCGAACACGAGCGCCGCGAACGGCGTGTAGGTGAACTTGATCCCCGGGCGGAGCTCCCACGTGTACAGGTGGCGCGGCGCGCTCCTGGCGATCAGGCCGGCGTGGTTGTACACGTTGAGGTCGTACCAGTCCAGCATCTGGCCGGGGTGCTCCGCGACCACCCCGGCCAGGTACGCCGCAAGCGCGAGCGCGCAGGCCCCAGCGGTCAGCCAGAGGGCCCAGGGGCGCTGCCGGGACGATGGCCCGGTGCCGCTGGCCGGTCGTCGGAGCCCGGGCTCGGCAAGTGCCATCGGCAGTCCCTTCTGGTCTGAATGCCGGCCCGGTGCCGCTATTGGAGACCTGGTCACGATATCTGCGGCGATGCCAGAAAAGGATCAAGGATTGGTAAGGGTATGACCAGGTTCGCGCATCCCCGGCCCATTGAACGGGCGACGGGCGACGGCCGGGTGCGAGGCGGCTTTCGCCCGCGAGGTGAGGGCCGACGGCCGCCCGCCGGGCCCCGCCCCGGTGGCATGCCTACGAGCAGCGCCCGCCGCGCGTCTTGCGGCGGGGGCGGCCGGCGTGGTGGCATGCCTACGAGCAGTTTCCGCGGGGCGGTGCCCCAGCCGAGGAGGTAGGCGTGACGGCGGAGATCGTGCGGGAGCGAACGGAGATCGAGCGGCTGGCGGCGGGCGAGGCAGGCCAGACCGTCGCCGCCCACCTGGCTGCCACCGCCGAGCGGTGGGGCAGCGAGCCCGCGTTCTCGGACCGCGACGGCGGCGGCCCGTGGCAGACCATCACCTGGGAGCAGGCCAGGCAGCAGGCGCTCGAGCTCGCGGCGGCCTTCGTCGGCCTCGGGCTGCGGCCGGGCGAACGCGTCGCGCTCATGCTGCCCAACCGGCTCGAGCACGTGCTTGCCGACCTCGGGGTGATGCACGCCGGGGGAGTGCCGGTCACGTTCTACGCGACCCTCGCCCCGGACCAGGTCCGCTTCGTCGCCGCTGACTGCGACGCCCGGATCGCGGTGCTGGACGGCGAGACGGAACTGGCGCGCTGGCAGCCCGTGCTGGCCGAGCTGCCGGGGCTGAAGAAGATCATCGTCAGGGATGCCCCCGCCTGCCCGGCCGGCGAGGCGTTCCTCAGCTGGGCAGACTTCGCCGCGCTCGGCCGGGAGCGGCTCGCCGCCTCGCCGGCCGAGGTCGCCGAGCGGGTGGCGGCGATCGGCCCGGACGACCCCGCGACGCTGCTGTACACCTCGGGCACCACCGGCAACCCCAAGGGCGTCATCATCACCCACCGGAGCGTGCTCTACGAGGTCGTGTCCGGGGAGGTCACCGGGTTCGTCGAGCCGCGCACCCGGTGGGTCTCCTACCTGCCGCTCGCGCACATCGCCGAGCGGATGTTCACCATCTACCTGCCGGTGCACTACGCCTGGCACGTGCATTTCTGCCACGCGACCACCGACCTGATCGCGACCGTCGGCGCGGTCAGGCCCACCGCGTTCTTCGGCGTGCCACGGGTCTGGGAGAAGGTCCAGGCCGGCATCCAGGCGCTGCTGGCGGGCGAGCAGGACCCGGCCAGGCGCGCCGCGGTCGACGAGGCGATGGCGACCGGGCGCAAGTACGTGAAGAGCTGCGAGTTCGGCAACACCACCCCTGCCGAGCTGGCCGAGGAATTCCGGCTGGCCGACGAGAACGTGCTGCGGCCGATCCGGTCTCTGCTCGGGCTGGGCGAGGCAACGACCGTGGTCAGCGCGGCGGCGCCGCTGCCGCCCGACGTGGCCGAGTTCTTCGCCGGGCTCGGGATGAAGATCCTCGACGTATACGGGATGACCGAGACCACCGGGGCGTTCACCACCAACACACCGGCGGCGTTCCGGCTTGGCACCGTGGGGCGGCCGGTGCCCGGCGTTGAGGTGCGGATCGCCGACGACGGCGAGATCCTCACCCGCGGCCCGCTGAACACCCCGGGCTACCTGAACCTGCCCGAGCGCACCGCCGAGCTCCTCGACGCCGACGGCTGGCTGCACACCGGCGACATCGGGTCGCTGGACCCGGACGGATTCCTGTCCGTGGTGGACCGCAAGAAGGAGCTCATCATCACCTCGGGCGGGGAGAACATCTCACCGGCCGCGGTCGAGAACCATCTGGTGGCGCACCCGCTGATCGGCCAGGCGCTGAGCTACGGGGACCGGCGGCCTTACGTGGTCGCGCTGCTGACACTGGACGGCGACGTGGCGCCCGCGTGGGCCAGGGCGCATGGCATCGAGGCGTCGTCGCTGGCGGAACTGGCCGAGGAGCCGGCCGTTCTGCAGGCGGTGGGCGAGGCCGTGGCCGCGGCGAACGAGCGGCTGGCACGCGTTCAGCAAATAAAAAAGTGGCGGCTGCTGCCCGTCGAGTGGACGGCGGAAAGCGAGGAGCTGACGCCCACGCTGAAACTCAAGCGCCGCGTCGTGCACGCCAAGTACGCCGACGTCATCGACGCCCTGTACGACGGCTGAGCCGGACCGGCCCGCGCGCGCCCTCCGGCGTCCCGGGCTCGCGCCGGCCGGCGGTCAGGGCCGGAAGATCAGGCAGCTGCTGGTCGCGTGGGCGTGCAGCCTTCCCACGGCGTCGGTGAGGCGGGCCTCGGCCAGCGCGGTGCGCGAGCCGAGGTGCAGGACTGTGCCCTCGCACCGCAGCGGCCCGGTGGCCACGGTGATGGCCCGCAGGAACTTCACGTTCAGGTCCTGCGAGGTGTAGTAGGCGCCCGCGGGGAGCATGCTGTGCACCGCGCAGCCGCAGGCAGAGTCGCATAGCGTGGCGTACACGCCGCCGTGCACCGACCCGATCGGGTTGTAGTGAAACTCGGCCGGCGTGAACTCGAAGACCACCCGCCCTTCGTCGACCGATGCCACCGTGAAGCCGAGCGTGCTGGCGATCGGCGGGGCCGGCAGCGCGCCCGCGGCGATCGCGCGGAAGAAGTCGATGCCCGCCATCGTCCGCGCGGCGGCGCCGGGGATGGCGGGGTCCTGCCACTGGTAGCAGCGCTCCCGGCCGGGCTCCGCGTGCGGGAGAAGCCGGGTGCCATCCGATCCGGTGTCAGGCTGCCCTGTGGGCTGTGCCACCGCACGCTCCGTTCGCTCCCGTTGCCGCTCCGGGCAGCCTCACCCGGACGCTCACCGCGCCCCCGCCGAACTCATACGCCGCGTCCGGCCAGCGCCGGGAGATCATGGCCAGCATCCGGCCGTTCTCCGGCAGCACGTCCATGACCAGAAAGCGCACCGCCCGCGCCGCCGCACGCGCGATCAGCCGGTCAAGGATCTCCGAGCCGACGCCCCGGTCCTGCCAGTCATCGGCCACCACCACCCCGATGTCGGCCGCGCGGGAGCCCCCGGGGCCGACGCACTCCGCGGCCATCGCGTGCGCCACGATCGCGCCGCCGTAGGTCGCGACCAGCACGTCCGCGGTACCGTCAGCCCCGCACATGGCACGGACCACCGCCGAGCTCGGCGGCGAGACGGGGGTGAAGAACCGAAGCAGCCTGGTGCGCGGGGACAGCCCGGCCACGAACGACCTGATCGCCTCGCAGTCGGCGGCCCTCGCGGCGCGGTACTCGGCGCCCGCAGCCCGGTCCTGCCCGCTGCCCCGGCCGAGCACCCCCGCCGGCCGGCGCGGGCCGTCACCCTGGCGCGGACCGCCGCCCGACACGGCCTGCCGCGGGCCGCCCTGGCGGGGAACCGCCGCGGGCCGCGTGCCGCCGCCTCCCTGGCCGGGCACGCCCCCCGGGAGCCGCGGGTCGTGGGTCTGAGTTCGGTTCATGGACCCAGCCTGCACCGCCCTTGCTGAGTCTGTCAACTAGACTTAGCATAGGGACATGAGCCGCCCGTGGATCCTCGACTACGACACCCGCAATTGCACGATCGGCGCCGCCCTGGGCATCGTCGGCGAGAAGTGGACGTTCCTGGTGCTGCGGGAGGCGTTCAACGGCGTGCGCCGGTTCGACGACATTCGCCGCCGCATCTCGGCGCCGCGGCAGATCCTCACTGACCGGCTGGCCCGCCTGGTCGAGGAGGGGCTGCTGCGCAAGGTGCCCTACCGGGAGCCTGGCCAGCGCTCGCGCAGCGAGTACCGGCTGACCGACAAGGGTCTCGCGCTGTTCCCGCTGCTCGTCGCGCTGCTGGAGTGGGGCAACCGGTACGCCGCGAGCCCGGACGGCCCGCTGGTTGAGCTAACGCACCGGGACTGCGGAGCGCCGGTGCACCTGGAGCTGCGCTGCGCCGACGGAGACCTCGTCGCCTCGGCGCGGGAGATCACCCCGGTCCCTGGCCCCGGGGCCCGCCTGATCGCCTGACCCCGGGCCACCGCGCCCCGTCCGCCCCTCCAGCCCGGCCACCTCCTCCAGCCGTGGCCATCCCTCCAGCCCCGGCCACCTCTCCAGCCCCGGCCACCTCCTCCAGCCGCGGCCATCCCTCCAGCCGCGGCCATCCCTCCAGCCCCCGGCCGCGCCGCCACCCTGGCGCCGACCGCGCCTTTTCGGACGCCAACCGAATGCGGTCGTGGGCACCACGCTGTTGCTGGTGGAACAGCGTGGGCACCACCACCGTGTTGAATGGGCGCGTGCCGCAGGCTTATGCGGTTTGCGGGCAGCTCTCTGGCGCGTCCAGCCGAGCCGATTTACCGCCGCGGTGTCCGAAACCCGGCGCTGGCAAAGCTCTGGGACCGATCAGGCGCCGAAGCGGCGCTGCCGGGTCACCCAGAGCAGCGCCGAGGCGGCCAGCGCGGTGATCCCGCCGCCGATGAGCCAGCCGATCAGGTGGTCGGCGAATCCGACCTCGCCGCAGTCTCGCTGCGCCGAGGAGTCGATGAACTGGCCGACCTGCCCTATGCCCGAGGAGCACAGCCCGTTCCACTGCGGGATCGTGCCGTCGTGCAGTGGCACGGTCAGCAGCAGTACGCCGCCGGCCAGCAGCAGCACGCCTACCGTCGCTAGAGCCTTCACCGGTCACCGCCTCGAGGTGCTGTCGTTCGCGCGCCCTCCCCGTGTGAGAATGTAGCCGCGGCCGGCAACAGGGGGAGCCCGCCAGGAGCTGGCGGCCGCGCGCGGGCGGCCGGCTCGACGGCGTCAAGCGGGGAGGACAGGTCATTGGCCGGGCGGACGGCACGGCGGCGGGTGCTGCGGATCACGCTGGCCGACGGCGACCGGTCACGCAGCCAGACGGCGCGCGCCGACCTGCTTGCGGCCGAGGAGCCGCTCGGGATCCGGGTGGACGGCACCGCGCTCACCATGACCATGCGCACCCCAGGCGACGACCTGGAGCTTGCCGCCGGATTCCTGGTGAGCGAGGCCGTGGTCCGGTCACCCGCCGACATCGCCGAGATCAAGCTCTGTGACGGCACCGCCTGCGGCCACGCTGACCATGCCGGGCTCGGCAACATCGCCGACGTGACCCTGGCCGCGGGGGTCACGGTCGCGCCCGGCGCCCGCCGCAACTTCCTGACAACGAGCGCCTGCGGAGTCTGCGGCAAGGCGAGCATCCAGGACATCTGCGTGCTGCCGCACGCCGCGCTCGCCGCCGACCGCGCACGCTTCTCGCCAGAGGTGCTCGCCACGCTGCCGCAGCGGCTCCGGGACGCGCAGCGGGTGTTCTCGAGCACCGGCGGTCTGCACGCCGCGGGGCTGTTCACCGCCGAGGGCGAGCTGATCGTGGCCCGCGAGGACGTGGGCAGGCACAACGCCGTGGACAAGGCGGTCGGCTGGGCACTGCTTGGCGGGCGGCTGCCGCTGTCCGGCTGCGTGCTGCTGGTCAGCGGCCGTGCCTCGTTCGAGCTGGTCCAGAAGGCCGTGCTCGCGGGCATCCCGCTGCTGGCCGCGGTATCGGCGCCGTCCTCGCTCGCGGTCGAGCTGGCTCAGGAGGCGGGCCTGACACTTGTCGGCTTTCTGCGCGGCCCTTCGATGAACGTCTACAGCGTTCCCGGCAGGGTCGCGGCCTGAGCGGCCTGAGCGGCCTGAGCGGCCTGACGCCGCACCGGCGCGGCCGCCTGCCGTCACTCGTCCGGCGGGTGGGCAGCCGGCCATTCGCGGGCAAGCTGCTGCAGCCTGGCGGCGGTTTCCGCCAGCGGTTGCCCGCGGCCCACCGCCACGCCGAGGAAGTACGCGGTCAGCGGCGCCGCCGGCCTGTCGACCGTGTGGGCAGCGACCCGGGCCAGGTTCAGCACGGTTTTCTGGGTCGCAGCCTCCTGGTCAAGGCCGAGTTCCGCGCACAACGTGTCGGTCCAGTCATCCAGCGTGCTCATCGTCCTCCGTTCGGCGTCGTCCCCCCGCGCGGCTCGCGCATGACCCTGCGGTCGTCGGCGAGCCGCCGGGTGATTCCCTCGCGGTCCAGCCACTCAAGCAGCGGGATCACCACCCGGCGGGTGGTCCGCAGCGCCTGCTTCGCCTCCGCCGCCGTGAACGGCTGCGGCAGGCCGGCCAGGATCCGCGCGGCCTGGCCGGCCGCGTCGGCGGCCAGCACCACATTGCCGGGCAGCCGGCGCAGCAGGCCCGCCCGCTCCGCCGCCGCGACCGCCCGCACGTCCAGCCCCAGCTCGCGCAATCGCCCGGCGTCCGGTGCCCCGAACGGCTCGCCAGCCAGTCCGGTGAGCACAGCCTGGACGGCCCTGGCCACGGGCTCGGGAAGCGCCGCCCCGGCCAGGCCCACCGCCGCCCGGCCTGTCGGCTGCGTGCTCGGGTCCGCCACCGCGCCTTGCGCCGGGGTGGCGACGTTGCCGTCCCCGGCCTGGCGCTCGCTCGCCAGACCCGCATCGCGGCGCAGGTAGCCCCCGCTGAGCACGATCCCCCACCCACCTCCCCTTTCCCCTTCATGGTCGCTGTCGCCCGCCTGCCAGCTGGCGAGGGCTTCCACGAGCGCGCGGCTGGGCAGGCCAAGCTCGGCGCGAGCCGCGTCCGCCGGGAGGCCGGTGGCCAGCGGGTCACGCGCCGCGTGCGCGGCCACCGCGGCGGCAAGCCTGTCCCGGAGCTGCCGCCAGTGCGCCGGGTCGGCCAGCCAGTCGCCGGTGACCGGCGGCGGCAGGTCGCCCACGCCCATGGCGGACACCGCGCTGGCACGGAGCAGCCGGTGCCGGCGCAGCAGATGCGCCGCGGTCGGCGGGTCCGGCCACGACGTCAGCTCCCGCGCCGCCGCCGCGGCGGCCCCGGTCCCGCGCAGCCGCGGCGGCAGGACGTCGAGCACTGTCGCGCCGTAGACCGGCCGGCCGTCCGCGTGGTCGGCGGCAGCGCCGGGGTCGCGGAGCAGCACCCGGTCACCCACGTGCAGGGGCAGCGGGCGGTCCAGGGTCAGCCTGGCGGCACCGCCGCCGAGCATGCGCACCCTGGCCACCGCGCGCGCCGCGCCGATGTGCATGGTGAGCCTGGCGGGCAGCCGCACGCCGTCCGGCTGCCGCCGCGGCTGCGGCGCCAGCCGGACGTCGATCACGCTGGTCATCGTCCAGCTTCCGGCGTGGATGAGCGCCATGCCACGGCTCAGCTCCCTGGTGCTGACCCCCCGCAGGTTCAGCGCCACCCGCGCCACGCCGCTGGCCTGGGCGGCCGGCGAGCCGAGCGACTGCACGCCCCTGACCCGCAGCGGGCGCATGCCAGGGGTCGCGGTGAGCTCGTCCCCGGCCCGCACGGTGCCTTCCTGGAGCGTCCCGGTGACCACGGTGCCGCTGCCCTTGATGGCGAACACCCGGTCAAGCCACAGCCGGACCCCGGCCGCCGGGTCCGGCTGCGGCAGCCGCTTGGCCAGCCTGCCCAGCGCGGCCACCAGGTCGGGCAGCCCCCGGCCGGTGACCGCGCTGACCGCGACGGCCTCCGGGCCGGCGCCGCGGCCCAGGCTGGTGGCAGCGATCTTGCCTGCGGCCTGCCGCAGCGCTGGGCCCGGGTCGGCCAGGTCGGCCCGGGTGACGGCCAGCACGCCGTGGCGCACGCCGAGGGCGTCGATCGCCGCGAGGTGCTCGGCCGACTGCGGCTTCCAGCCCTCATCCGCTGCCACCACGAACAGCACGGCGGGGACCGGGCCGGCCCCGGCGAGCATGTTGGTGACGAACCGCTCGTGCCCGGGCACGTCGACGAACGCCATCTGCTCGCCGGATGGCAGCGTGGTCCACGCGAAGCCGAGGTCGATGGTCATGCCCCGCCGCTGCTCCGCCTCCCACCGGTCCGGCTCCATCCCGGTGAGCGCCCGCACCAGCAGCGACTTCCCGTGATCCACGTGACCGGCGGTGGCGACGACGTGCACCGCTACTGCGCCCCGGGGACCGAGCCGCCGGGGTCGCCGTCTGCCGCAGCCCGCCCGCCGGCGGCGGCGACAGCCGCGGCGAGCAGCTCGTCGTCGCCGGGAACGACGGCCCGCAGGTCGAGCAGCAGCCGCCCGCCGTCGACCCGGCCCACCACGGCCGGCACGGATCCGCTGCGGACCGCGGCACCGGCGCGCAGCCGGGGGGCAAGCCCCTCGGGCAGCGAGAGCGCGGCGCTCGGCAGTGTCACGCCGGGGCCGCCCCCGCCGCCGATCGCAGCGGAGGTGGCAGCCACCCGGCAGTCGATGCCCGCGGCGGCGAGCCGCTCGGCCAGGGCCTCGGCCCGCGCCCTGACCGTGTCCGGGGTGGCGGTCATGGCCTGGGTGACCGGCGTCGCCGGGCCGGTGAGGGTCGCCTCGAGGGCGGCGAGCGTCAGCTTGTCCACGCGCAGCGCCCGGGCTAGCGGGTGCCGGGCGAGGCGGGTGACGGTTTCCTTGCGGCCCAGCAGCAGCCCGGCCTGCGGGCCGCCCAGCAGCTTGTCGCCGCTTGCCGTGACCAGGCCGGCGCCGGCCCGGAGCCAGGTATCCGCGTCAGGCTCGCCGGGAACAACCGCGCTCGGCCTGAGCAGGCCGGAGCCGATGTCGCCCACCACGAGCACGCCGAGCCCCGCGAGTTCGCCGACGCTGACCGACGCGGTGAAACCCTGGATCACGTAGTTGGACGGGTGCACCTTCAGAATGAACGCCGTATCGGCGCCGATCGCCTCCTGATAGTCGGCGAGCGCCGTGCGGTTGGTCGTGCCCACCTCGCGGATCCGGGCCCCGGTGGACTGCAGCAGGTCGGGGAGGCGAAAGCGGTCGCCAATCTCGATCAACTCGCCGCGGCTCACGATGATCTCACGCCCCGCGGCCAGCGCCGTGGCCGTGAGCGCCAGCGCGGCGGCGTTGTTGTTGACCACGTGCACCGCTTCGGCGGCCGGGACCGCGCGGCCCAGAGCGTCCAGCGTCCCTGCGCCGCGCCGGGCCCGCTTCCCGGATGTCAGGTCGAACTCGACGTCCGTGCAGCCGGCCGCGGCGAGCAGGGCATCGCACGCGGCCGGCGATAGCGGCGCCCGGCCGAGGTTGGTGTGCACGATCACGCCGGTCGCGTTGATCACCGGGATCAGGCTGGCGGCGGTCGGCGGCAGCGACGCGGCAGCGGTGTCGGCGACGCTGGAGGGGCTGATGGCGCCGGAGCGCGCCAGGTCCTGCGCCCGGGCGACGGCCTGCTTGACCAGGGTCCCGCCGATCACCTGCCGGGCCGCGGCCAGCCGCGGGTCGGAGAGCACGACGTCGGTCCTGGGCACGTGACGACGCGGGTCCACAACGTGACCTTACGCCGCCGCAGGGTGCGGCCGCCGGATAGGGCCGCACCGGCCCGGCGCCGCAGCAGCGCAGCGCCGCGGCGCCCCGGCTCAGCGGAGGCGGACGGGAATCGAACCCGCCGGCGACGCGTCACGCCGCCCACCGGTTTTGAAGACCGGGGAGGCCACCAGGCGCCCAGACACCTCCGCCGCTGACGTTACCGGCGCGCGGCCCGCTCCGCCAGCGCCCGCCCGGCCGGCAGTGCCCCCCCGGCCGGCATGCCCGGCCGGCACGCCCGGCCGGCCAGGGAGCCCCCCGCCGGTAGATTGGGCGCGTGACCGATCCTGGCGCCTTCCGGCTCACCCAGTTCGCGCACGGCGGCGGCTGCGCTTGCAAGATTCCGCCCGGCGAGCTGGAGCAGACGCTGGCCAAGCTTGCCCCCGACAGCCTGGGGCCCGATCTGCTGGTCGGGACGGAGCACGGTGACGACGGCGCGGTGGTGCGGGTCGGCCCGGCCCTGGCGGTCGTGGTCACGGCCGACTTCTTCACCCCGGTCGTGGACGACGCGTACACGTTCGGGCGCATCGCCGCCGCCAACGCGCTGTCCGACGTCTACGCGATGGGCGGCCAGCCGCTGGTCGCCCTGAACCTGCTCGGCTGGCCGCGCGACAAGCTGCCCACCGAGCTGGCGGCGGAGGTGCTGCGCGGCGGCCTGGACGTGGGCCGCTCCGCAGGCTGCCACGTGGCGGGCGGGCACAGCATCGACGACCCCGAGCCGAAGTACGGCATGGCGGTGACCGGGACCGTGGACCCTGGGCGCATGCTGCGGATCGACGCCGGGCGCCCCGGCCTGCCGCTCAGCCTGACCAAGCCGATCGGTATCGGCGTCCTCAACGCCTGGCACAAGGCCACGGGCGAGGTCAGCGCGGCCGCTATCGAGGTGATGACGACCTTGAACGCAGACGCCAGCAGCCTGGCCCTGCGCGCAGGGATCGAGTGCGCGACCGATGTCACCGGGTTCGGGCTGCTGGGCCATCTGTACAAGCTGGCCAGGGCGAGCGGGGTCAGCGCCGTGATCGACCACGCCGCGGTGCCCCTGGTCGCCGGCGCGCGGGAGGCTGCGCGGGCCGGGTACATGCCCGGCGGGAGCCGCCGGAACCTCGACTGGGTGCTTCCGCACGCCGACACCGGCCAGGTGGACGGGGAAGACCTGCTGCTGCTCGCGGACGCCCAGACATCCGGCGGCCTGCTGGTGGCCGGAGAACTGCCGGGTGCCCCGGTGATCGGCGAGCTGGTCCCGCGCGGCGACAGCGTGCTCATCGTGCGCTAAGCCGCCGGCCAGCCCGCGGGCGGGCTAGCTGGGCCCGCGCAGCGGTCCGGTGTCGGACGGTGGCGTCCCGAACGGGCTTGTCGTCGTCGGGTACTGCTCGGTCGACTGCCCGGTCTGCTCCGGCGGGTACTGGGTGCCCTGCGCCGGGAACTGGCCGGTCGTGGCCGGGTAGGCAGCGGCCGCCGGAGACTGCGGCGATCCGGCCGGATACTCATCACCCGGTACCCCGGAGAGCAGTTCCTGAGCCAGCACCGCGTCCTTGACCGCGAACACCGACAGCCGGCCAAGCGCCAGGGTGCCGAAAAACAAGATCAGCACACCGGTGCCGGTGAAGAACGCCAGCTGCTCAAGGAACACGCGCGTCGCGGAGCTGAGCGGCCCGAGCGGGCCTCCGAGAGCCGTTCCCGGGCTGATCGAGCCATTCTTGACCAGCCGCCCGATAACTGGCGTGCCGACGATAAGCCAGGCTCCGCCCGCAGCGGCCAGGAACGCGCCCACGCAGCCCGCCGCCCGATACGACGTGCTTGCCGCCAGCAGGCCGCCGACCAGCGCCACCCCTCCGGGCACCGCCGACAGCCACAGCCGGCCGGAGGTATAGGCCCACGCCTTGTCCGGTGTGTAGGCAAAGTGAAAATACGGCCCGACGAACGGGGCCAGCCCGGCCCAGGCACCCAGCAGGATCAGCAGTACCCCGCTCGCGACACCGCGACTGCGCGGAATTCGTGCCACACCAGCCATAGCGCTCACTCCCTCCGTAATCGGAGGATTAAGACTCGCACATGATGGGTACCCGGTGGGCTGCCCATTATGCAAAGCGCTGGTAAATGCGCGGATACTCCCCTCCAAGCCGGTGCCTGGGCACAGGATTTGCCGAGTAGGGTCGCGCTCGTGGCTGGCATGCGGGTCATGGCGACCGCCGGGCACGTGGGTCATGGAAAGTCAACGCTCGTGCGGGCGCTCACCGGGATGGAACCCGACCGCGGGGACGAGCACGCCCGCGGTCCCGGCACGGACCTGGGATTCGCCTGGCTGTCCCTGGCGTCAGAGGACCGCCTGGCCTTCATCGACGTGCCTGGACACGAGCGTGCGGTCCCCACCATGATCGCCGGGGTCGCGTCGGTTCCCGCCGTACTGTTCGTGGTCGCGGCCGACCAGGGCTGGAGCGCCCAGTCCGCCGAGCACCTGGCCATCGTTGACGCCCTGGGGATCCGCCACGCCCTGCTGGCCGTCACCCGGGCCGACCTCGCCGATCCGGGCGCCGCACTATCCCAGGCCAGCGAGGCGTTCGCCGCCACCAGCCTCGGCCAGGTTGAGTCGTTTGCGGTGAGCGCGGTCACCAGGCAGGGCCTGCAGGCGCTGGCCGGCGCCCTGGCCCGGCTGGCCAGCGGCCTCCCGGTGCCTGACCCCGCCGCGCCGGTGCGGCTCTGGGTGGACCGCGTCTTCAGCGTCGACGGGGGCGGGACAGGAGTGACCGGGACACTGCCGGCGGGCACCGTGCGCGTGGGGGATGAGCTGGTCATCACCCCTGCGATGCGCCCGGTGCGGGTGCAGGGGATCCAGGCGTTCGGCGAGCCGGTGACCGAGCTGACCGGGCCGGCCCGGGCCTCGGTCAGCCTGCGCGGGACCAGCCATGAGCGGGTCGGCAAGGGCATGGCCCTGGTCCAGCCGGGCCGCTGGACGCTGACCGACGCCATCGATGTCCGGCTCGCCGCGCCTCGCGAAGGCCCGCCAGGGCAGGGAAGCCCGGCGCCTGCCGCGGCGGACCCGGCATGGCGGCTGCCACGCACCGTCACGCTGCACTGCGGGACCGCGCGCGCGGTAGCCAGAGTGCGGATGCTCAGCGGGCGGATCGCGCGCGTCACCTGGCGCGATCCGATCCCGCTGCACGTCGGGGACCGCATGGTGCTGCGCGACCAGGCCGCGCGGGTCCGGCCGCGGCCGGCCGACGCAGCCCTCAGCCGGCCGGGCTGGCAGGCCGCGCACGCGGCGGTCGCGCTCGACGTCGCGCCGCCGCCGCTGGGCCGCCGCGGCGGCGGCGCACCGGCCGCCGCGGAACTGGAATCCTGGCCGGACCAGCCCGCGGCCGCCGACCTGCTGCGCCGCCACGGCTTGCTCCGGGCAAGCGCCCTGCTGGCCATGGGCGTCAGCGAGCATCCGGAGCCGGTGACCGGCGAGTGGCTCGCCGACGGCGGGCACTGGGCGGACCTGGCGGAGCGGCTCGGTGAGGCCGTCACCGCCCAGGCAGCGCGCGAGCCGCTGCCTTCCGGGCTGACCGTCGAGGCTGCCCGCGCGGCCGTCGGCCTGCCGGACCGCCGGCTGGTTGACGCCCTGGTCCGCCCGCCGCTGCGGATGCGCGAAGGGCTTGTTCACATCACCGCGGCCGACAGCGGTGATGCTCATGTGTCGGCCGCCGTGTCGGCCGCGGTGCGGATCCTGCTGGCCGATCTGGCTACCGCCCCGTTCGCCTCGCCCGACGCCGACCGGCTTCGTCACCTGGGGCTGGACCTGCGCGCCATCACGGCCGCGGAGAATGCCGGGCTGCTGCTGCGGGTCAGCGACCAGATCGTGCTGGCTCCCGGCGCCGACGCGCTGGCCGGGCGCGTGCTCGCCGACCTGCCGCAGCCGTTCACCGCCGCCGAGGCCAGGCAGGCGCTGAAGACGACTCGCAGGGTGGCGATACCGCTGCTGGAGTTCCTTGACCGGGCGGGGGTCACGCAGCGGCTTCCGGACGACCGGCGGCGCCTGGTCAGCCGGCCGGCCGGCTGAACCGCGTCGCCGACCAGGTGCCGGGTTCCGCGGGGGGCTGCCCGGCGGAGATCCACCGGGCGAGCACCGCGGCCGTTGCGGGCGCGTTGAGTATCCCGGTCCGGAAGTGCCCGGAGGTGAGCCAGGCGTTCTGCAGCCCTGGCACGCGGTCGATGACCGGCCGGCGGTCGGGATGGCGGGGCCGGAAGCAGCACCACTGATACGCGATACCCAGTCCCTTGGCGGCCGGCAGGGCAGCGACGAGGCCGTCCATGATCGACTCGATCACCTCGGGACGGACCGCGGGATCCTCGTCCCCGATGTCGAAGGTCCCCCCGACCAGCAGCCGCCCGTCTTCAAGCTGGGTAGCGACCGGCGCGACGATGCCGGGCAGGCTGACCGGCGCGGCGTCGGTGACCAGCAGGTGGCCCTTCACCCGGTCCGACGGGATGGCCAGGGGCAGGCCGTCGAGCACCGGGGGCTGCCCGGTGGCGAAGACCACCGCGCCCGGGTCGACGTCTCCGGCCGAGGTGCTGACCGTGATCAGCCGGTCGCCGCGGATGGTCGCGCCGGTGGCGGCGACCCCGGTGGCGACCGCCGGGAGGCCATTGGACAGCCGCGCCACCGCGCGCAGCGGGTTCACCCGCGCCTGGTGCCGGATCAGCGCCCCCTCCATCGGCCTGGCCAGCCCGGGAACGAGCTGCGCCACCTGCCCGGGCGACAGCCACTCGACGGACGGCGGCTGGTGCGCGGCGAACCCACCGGGGTGCGGCGCCAGCCCGATCCAGTCGATGTCGGCCAGCCCCAGCCCGCCGGGCAGCCGCTGCTCCAGTTCCCGCCACCGCTCCAGGCTGGCCCGCTCCAGGTCTACCAGGGGCTCCGGGTCGCTCCACCGGTGCGGCTCCGGGACCAGCAGGCCGCTGGCTCCGCCGGTGGCGCCGGTGCCCAGCCGGCCCGTCTCGATCAGCAGCACCGAGCCGAGACCTGCCTCGTGGCAGGCCGCCGCCGTCGCAACGCCCACGATCCCGCCGCCGACGACCAGGATGTCCGGCCGCCGGTCGGGTATCGTGCCGTGCCCGCGGCCGAGGGCCGCCTTCTCAGCTGCGGTGAGCTGATCACGCCAGATCGCGCCAGTCATGAACCTGTTATAGTCCACCGGCTTGTGATCCCTGGTGGGGGTTACAGGCTCCTCGCTGTGGGGCGCGCGGCCTCCAGGCGAGTCTGGTGTGGCTGGCGGGGCGCCCCGGTGCTGGCGGGTCTGGTTGTCATGCGGCGATAACACCGGGTTCACCGGTTCCGAATCTCGCTGCCGGAGAATCGGGACATGACCTCGAAGATGGAAAAGGAGGCGGTCCGCCGCCGGATCGCCCTGATAGCTCATGACAACAAAAAGTCTGACCTGCGGGACTGGGCGAAGTTCAACCGCGCGCTGCTGGCCAGGCACCATCTGTGTGCCACAGGAACCACCGGGCTGCTGCTCAGCGACGAATTAGGGCTCCCGGTGACCTGCGTGCAGACCGGGCCGCTCGGCGGCGACCAGCAGATCGGGGCGAAGATCACTGACGGCGAGATCGACCTGCTGATCTTCTTCTGGGACCCGCTGGAACCGCAGCCGCACGACCCGGACGTCAAGGCGCTGCTGCGCATCGCGATGGTGTGGAACATCCCGGTGGCCTGCAACCGCGCCAGCGCAGACTTCCTCATCTCGTCGCCGCTGATGGGCCACGGCTACCGGCGCCTCGAGCCGGACTACGGCGAACGCGCGAGCCGGCCGCACTCGGCCAGCTCCGCGGGCCAGCCGCACACGGCCAGCTCCGCGGGCCAGCCGGCCTGACCGGCGAGCCTGACCAGCCAGCCTGACCGGCCGGCCCGTCACGGCGCCACGCCGGGCCGCGGCCGCGGGCCCACACCGGCCGGCCGAGGAGCACATAGCAGGGGACCATTGCTGCCATGGCCGGGATCGCGATGAGCCGCTGCCCCGGGTCGGTGCCCACCCACACGACCACCAGCACCACGGCGAAGACGGCGGCGTAGTAGGCGTCCCAGCGACCCGGCCCAGCGGCCCACGCATCCTCGCGGGGCAACACTCGCGAGCTCACGGTCAGCCGTCCCGCCGGCGCTGCCACCGGAACGTCGTCAGGCACAGCGCCAGCCCTGCGACGATCCACGCCGCGAGCACCAGTGCGGTGCGGCCGTGCTCCCACGAGCCCGCGGGCTCCAGCGTGGCCGCCTGGGCCGGCAGGAAGACCGAGCGCAGTCCCTGGCAGATCCACTTGAGCGGGAAGATGGCGCCGGCGTCGCGCAGCCAGTTCGGCACCAGGGTGAACGGCACGTAGACGCCGGAGATGAACTGCAGCACGACAAACGGAAAGGTGATCACCGCGGTGGCGCTGCGCGCCGACCGCGGCACGCTGCTCGCGGCGATGCCGAGCAGCGTGCAGGCGACC
>Ga0335075_10007955_pt1 | contig 16286 bp, 10 predicted proteins | sample Lox_Sample_24_FD_206723 | JGI IMG/M metagenome (GOLD analysis project Ga0335075, IMG submission 206723) | Soil microbial communities from Loxahatchee National Wildlife Refuge, Florida, United States - Lox_Sample_2.4 | ecosystem: Environmental > Terrestrial > Soil > Wetlands | place: USA... | reverse complement strand
AAACCCCCCTGCCAATCCATATTGGAGCTGCGGGGTGAGGAACAAGAAATTTGCTACACCAGGAACAGCTATACTGAGATTGGCGGCGGCGAGGCTGGAAAGAAGGATTATGAGAAGATGGGAGGTACGGAGGATCCTAGCATGCGATCATTCTCGCCCGGAACTTAGCGGTTATGGTATCACTTGACCACCCTTCACATGCACGTATTTGGCATTTTCTGTCCTGAATAACAATAACAAGTCACCAATAAGAACACGTGCTCCGTGACTGGTTTGAATTTTACGAGCTTGGAACAGCGCCATCGGGTGGTCGGAAATTGTCCCCTTGCTACCGCAAGTTACGATAGGCTCTCTCGGGGCTTATAGACTCACAACAGCCCAGACAATTATTTACGGTTGGGAAAAGCCAACCAGGGCCAGTACGAGATGGACTGTGGTATCTAGAGAGTTGAGCGGGTTACGTACACTAGGGTGACTGAATTGCATATGACATCAAACGGAGATCAGATCATACAAGTAAGTGTTGCAGATGTTGATCTGCTAGACTAGCACTGCTTCTAGCTACCGGCGATATGGGCGTGCCACACCCATGACAAAGTCAGGGCGGGGATCTCATCGGCCAGGATCAGGCCCTTTGCAGTCGTGGACTCGGAGAAGTTCAGCTCACAATCAATGGCTCTTCGCTCAAAGCACATTATATAGCGCTTGTGCATATTTGTAATATCCCATCTAAGGTAGTGGTCCGATACGAATATCGAGATGTGGCAGGACTCAGATGAATCATTGTCTGATTTCAGAGGCAAGAGTACTTGGGTTTGTCAAGACTTTGGGAGATGCCATCGTTGATAGGCTCCGTAGAAAAGCACGCCCGGTTTCGCCTCAAAGGAGTTCTTGGTGTAGCTTTGAGGTAGCCATTGAACACTGGGTGACGTGTGGAGTGCAAGAGAAGTTGTCCTGATGCTTGTGATGCCTCCTAGCAGCTCATCACTGTTGGTGGTGCCAAGCCTTAGTCATGTGACTACACACTTTGTCCATCTAGATAGAATTGCCGTGCGCCTAGACAGACCGAATAACATTCTGAATATGCATACTGTTCACTCTGTTCATCAATCACAATCAGTGGGGACGGGCAGCTCAGCTAGTCTGAGCTCGCCTGCTCTGCAGCGTTTCCACCGAGATTCTGCACATTAGATCTTTCGAACCCATTCAAAAACACTTGATCATGACTTTCAACTAAAGGTCGCCAGATCCGCAGCCCATCAACCCTCAGTTAACCGCGTATCCGTCGAAAACGACCGCCTTTAACGCTCTCGCGGCAGAAAACGGTGGCTCTGGCTGTTTTCGGCACACTTTCCGCTTTCAACTTTAACCGCCTCCCCGCGACCGCTTTACCTTCACCACTCTTCGTTTCCAACAAAGCAAGCTTTCTCTTGCCAATCCAACCACCTTCACCACTCTTCCTCTCCAGCAATGCCGTTGCGCCTTCTCTTTCCACTCGCTTGCCCTCTGCCGCCACTCCTACGCCTGCTTCCTACGCCTGCTGGTGCTCGCTTCTACTCTCCGTCTCGCCTTGCCACTTCGCTTGTTACGCCTACGTCCCGCCGTCCTATCAACCGCCATGGACTCCTTTCCAGAAGAACATATATCCCTCAGCAGCCCAGCCACATAAAGCCCACAATCGAGGAGATAAAAGAGTGGAATGAGGACGAGCTGCTCAAGTGGATTCAACAAAAGCGGCCGGGACTGCTTAGAGGTGACAATCTTGAGAAATTCAAGGCCGCATTTATCCGCGGGGCTTTCTTCGTGAAACAGGCTGGCGATGTGGGGTTCTTCAAAAAAGAATGCAATCTGCCTATTGGGATTAGCGGCGAGCTCGCGGATCTGGCGAGGGAGATCGCGGGAGGGGAGACCGCCGGTACAATGAGTAAGTTACTCTCTTTCATACCATGCACACCACGTAGACAGCAAGCTAACAACGTCACAGGAAACACACAGCAGGCCGGAGATGCGGAGATGTCCGATACCGCCTCTAAAAGCCTTCTGTCTGTCGAGAGGCTCGCGGATCTGATGAGAAAGATCGCAGTAAGGGAGACCGCCGGTAGATACTATCTTTCATACCATGCACACCACGTAGACAGCAAGCTAACAACACCAGTTGACGCAGAAGAGGCTTTCAAGACCGGAATCGAGTACAAGCCCCCACGTCCTCTTGTAAAAACGAGAGGCGTGGACTGGACGTTTCAGCCACACCCGGAGCTATACGAGACACTTGCAACGAACGTTCTCGAACACTACGACCACTACAAGAAAGATGAAATTGACAAGACATACATTCCCGCCTATTTCTATCTGGGGGGCGCCGGAACTGGAAAGTCGAGACATGGCTTAGAATTCGCCTCTTCGGTCCAGGAAGCAATCACGCTCCGTACTCAACACCCCCTCTACCATGAGCTTGCGCAGAGATTGAAAAAAGCCTTTGTATTTCATGTCTCGTTTGAGAACGGGACACCCTTGACGGTTGAAGAAATGAGTAACCCGTGGAATGCGATTGGTACCAGAATGCTACAGCAGTTACTTAGCATGCCTATTGATCATATCCGCAAACGATACGTCGCAGATCCTGCTGCCATTTTCCGACTTGTCGCGGCGGCGGAAAACGTTGACCTATACGACGATTTCACTGGAATTTTAGTTGTCGACGGAATTCAAAGGGCCCTCAGGGAGCACAGTGACGGGAACGAGAAAACCAGTGTCTTTTATGGATTACTGAACCAAATTAGTGGTTTAAGTTTACTGTCACGAGGTCCTTCCGAAACTAAAGAGGGAACATTGAGGGAAGCACCCTTCATCATGACTTGCGTCACTGCGACCTGCTTTGGTCCTGTACAAGGATTTTTAGCCGACACTCACCGCAAGCGCGTATATCTACCTCTTAACCGCTTACAACCGCCGACTTACAAGAATGACAAGTCGCCAGTCTTTAACGACTCTCCTGCCACCCGTCTTCTCGTGAATGACGTTGGTGGGCATGCACGAGCGATAGAGCTAATCGCCGACGAGCTGGCTATGTGTGAAAAGGGGGACGAGCCAAATATCACCGAGTTGGCTAATGATGTCTACACCGGATTGAAAGATCGCTATAGAGAAGCCCTTGACCTGCTACGCGAGCATACCTTGCCTATCGCACAGTGCATCCTCTCTAGACGACAAATTCGTCTCCAAGATGTGATCCCTGGGTCGAACGTGAAGTGGGAGGATGTCGTCTCGTCTGGGCTGATCTGGTTTGAAAGAACCGAGACCGATTACGATTACGGTACACAGGGGTACCTTGTAGCCCCTTACATCTGGCTCTGGGTGCTTGCTAGGCTGCCGGCCTCCGAGAGCACCGAGCGCCTACGCCGGTTTCTAAGAACTTGGAAATTCAACGATTACGAAGAGCTTCTTCACCTCGAAACAGACCAAGGACTCCCCGGAAATACTTTTTGGCAAAGCTTCGAGGTATTCTGTTGCTTATTTCGCATTTTGCGGTCGCTGGGGTTCGAAGATGGACAGGAGGTGCCGTTGAAGCTCTTATACTCAGGTTGCAAATTACGGGATGACCAAGAGACGATGGTGGTGAACCGACACCTTGACTTCGCACGAGCTGCCTACCGGTACGGTACAGATTCAATAGCGGAAAAGGCTGCTACTACCCACGGGGCGCGATCAGCTGAAGAAGTCGACACCCGACATAGCGGAACTTTGAACGCAGACGACCAGTTGTCCCATATCATCCTCAACGCTGCGAGCGCGCCGGCCGGCGATTTCTTCAACAGTATCGAGACGTCTGCACAGCGGTCTCCGAAAAGGAAGGGTAGTCAGGGCAATATTGTCCGCGAAGTAGGGCAGTGTAAATTGATCCAGAAGGGAAAGTTGACCCAGGACATGTACGATGCGGAGAGGGAAAAGTCTGCTGGGCCAGACGATATCTTTATGCTGTACACGAAGACCAAGATTTCGGATGACTTTGCATTGCCAGACCGATCTGGGCTCGTTGATGCGTCTTGCTGGGACTCCTATTTTGGTCCTTTTGCCGGTCGTGCCTACATGGTGTCGCGGTGCGCGGTTCCCAAAGATGTGACGAAGAAATAGACGTGGAGGCACGGTGAATTCCGCGGCAGGCGGTCGGTGGTCGGCGGTCGGCGCTTGACTGGAGCTGGTTTAGGTGTCCATTTCACTCGGATTGTAACTACGGGGAAGTCGCTCGTAAATCCTAGGTGGCTTTTTCATGTCATGCTATAGGTCCAGCGACAAGCGGAGCAATCCCAATGCATCTCAGCACGAAAAGCCTTTGCGGGAAGTGGTGATGGTTGATGCCGTGTGGCCCTGATGCCGACAAGGATCTGTGTGCGTGTCCATCGGCAAAGATGATGTATACAGCAATTGAGAAATGCTCCGTTCATCGTGACGCATATCATTATTGGCACTTGTGAAAGCATATCATAAGACTCAAAAGTCTCGTCCATGTTCATGCTTCGACTCCACCAGTGAGGGTTCTGTGGATGGAAGAACATTTTCGTCGCTAAAATATGGGTTTAAGGAAGATACAGTGTAATAACGCTGATTAGGTGATAATACCTGTAGAGCAGGCGTGTCAGCATCCGATAGAGGGCTAGAGTGGGCAGGACACCTACTTTCGCCAATATCGTTTAGCGATACGGACAGCGTCGATTGTCGCGTCTTCCTATTTAGGAGTAAGTTATCCCAGTTACCTGATTTTATCTTATCTAGCGAGAGTCTCTTCTTGTGACAACGGCTTGATCTCGAGGCCGCCGCCAGCGACGGCCGTTGTCGAAGAATACACTCTAACCTCCCTTCCACCCGGGGGGAGCAGAACTCGGGGGAGGTCCAGTCAACATTGCCTTTCCTGTTCTGGCGGGTGAGCCTCGCCGCCCTGACCTCGCATGAGCCGGGTGAGCTCCGGGTTGAGCTTGGGTGACCCCTGGGGTGCGCCTGGGGTGATCCCTCACCTGTGAACTCACCCTCGGCGCGCCGAGAGCCCCGAGGTGCCTGGCCACTTATTTTCGGCTATGCTAAGCCGCTTACTCGTAAAGCGATAAGATTTCCGAGATATTTCGCTGTGAATTTCGTGAATTTCAGTGAGATTTGGGCTGATCGGCTTGCGGGACACTTCCGGGCAACGATCCTGAGCAACTTCTTAAACATCAATTGCAATGTATTTCTGCTTGCGCAGTCGGGTCTATCGTTACAGCTTTACCCGTAACAGCTAACCCAGAGTTGAATCCAAGTAGCTCTGCTAGCTAATGAGTCGTTATCTACACGTTTCCACCCCTGCGAGGCTTCTACAAGCTGCGCCAAGCTAAACAGCATAGTGGCCCAAGATAGACAGTGTGCGCTTGGAGCGCCGAGGCTCTGGGGCAGAGGTAGAAGACGGAGACTCTGGGGCGGGGTTAGAGGACACAGGCTCTTGGGCGGAGGTAGAGGACACAGGCTCTGGAACGGAGGCAGAGGACACGGGCTTTGGGGCGGAGGCAGATGCATGGCCGCGAGAGAGGTCCACGAGAGAGGCCTACGAGAGAGGCACGTTCATGAGATGCACGTCCATGAGATGTACGCTTATGAGATGCACGTTTATGAATGCACGCCCATGAGATGCATGCTCATAAAATGCACGCCCCTGTACTGCCGACACCTCGTGTAACCTCTAAACAACGACCTCTAAAGTTTAGAGGCTAAGTCCCCAGATAAAGTTACTGATTGTAGCCTCCGCAGGCCTGCGTATCCTGGGTCGGCCAATCGCCGCTTTGCCACATCAGTTGAACTGGGAGGTATTCCTCGTCTTGAACGTTGGCGTCCGCCGACGCTGATAAAGGAAGCTGCGCAGCTTGTGAATGAAAATTGGAGTCTCGCTGCTCTGGTGCAGATAATTGGGAGAGTGTAGAATTTTGCGTATGTACTGGTATATGTCCCGCCACCCAGTTCTCTGGCATATTGCAAGTCGCGGCGACTTGACAATGACGGGGCTACACCAATGCACTCTGGACGTACCATAGCCACAGCATGATCAACTGGCGTAGTCCCCCGGGGGGAGGCAGAAATCGGCCTACGTCCATTCAACATTGCCTGTCCTGTTCTAGCGAGTGAGCCTTCGCCGCCCAGTGTTGCGCGCAGCAAGCAGGTGTACATGGTATTGTTGGAAGCAACTGTCTTGTTTTCTATCTACCTAAGGAGCGAGCTGATACTTATAGATTCAAAAGTTCCATCGGCCAGGTGTCCTTTAGCTGACGTACCTAGTTCTGCCTGCGAAACGCACCACCACACCATCTTATCACCTTGCCACCTAGGATGTAAGGTTCCACCCTCACCTCAGCCATTAGCCCCTAAAAAGACAGAACAAATCTTGACTTCCTGCTAAGACTCACGGTGGAATACCTATATGCCGAGATAGTGACATGGGACCTGCCCAGCTGAACCCTCAGCTACGAACCAGCGAGTAGCAACCGAAACGCGGCCTACTCACAACACTGGGCTTGCCTGAGCCGGGTGCGCTCCGAAGCATCGTATACTCGTTTCTTACACTTACTCCCCATTATCTTTCCTAAAAAGATAACCGCCTGTGAAGAGAAGCGTAGGAATTGCGGAGACGAAGTTGGTCATGCCCAATATCAACGTCATATTTGCCCAGCCTATCGATTTATGCAAAAACCCCAATAAGGTCGGCCAGACCAGTACTCCCAAGGCAAAGCAAAACATTATGATGCCATGCGCTGGACCAGTGGTTCCTAGGTTGGTGCTTTCAGCGTAGTTGACAGAGTTTGCGTTTGCCTTCGCCTTCTCCTCAATCCGTGCTACTACTTCGACCCACAATGGTATCTCAAGGAAGCTGTTGAACCCGCCGATGAGTACGAGCAAAACGGCAAAGAGGATTTTTTGGTTGATACTGTCGTGCTTCACCAGGCGCAAGAGGATGAGAGGAGGTGTATTTAGGACGTATCCGGTTACCGCCCACCATTTTGGTCCATGCTTGTCGGAGAAGTGGCCGACAACGGGAGAGATGGCGCTGGGAATAACGATGGCTAGCATGATTAATCCTGCACCTTCAGAAGTCCAGTGGAAAGTTTGGCTGACGAAGATGGGAACAACAGCATCGAACCCGGAAATGATGGCAGCTTGCCAAAAGCAGCCCCATGCTGCGACCAGAACACGAGTATCGGACACGAGCGTCAGCACTGGAAAGACTCGCTGCGCAAACTGAAAGACTCGTCCACATTTCGAGACCGCTGTAACTGGCGCTGCCGCAGCTTCGACTTCACCAGCAGATAGTATGGTTTTGTGCCGATTTTTGTCGTAATTTTCAGAGAGTCTTGGCGTCGTCTTCTCAGCTCCATCTTCGGGAGGCTCAATTGAGGGATCCCATTTCCTAGCAACGCGTGTCTCAATAAGGAGGATTCGTAGGACAAAATCTATCGCAATAAAGCCGAGCGCAACGCCAAAGACCGCGTAATACGAGAGTCGGGCATATATGACTCCACCAAGAACGGGGCCGATAACAACGCCGATCGTACGAGTTAACGTAACCCACCCCAGACCTTTTCCGAGGTCCTGCGTTCCAAGCCTGTCGTTTAAGATGACCGTAGAGAGAACCCACGTTTCGGCAGAAGATGCGCCTTGGAGGACTCTTGCTGCCAACATGATTGCGATAGATTTGGCCAGCATAAGCATAAGCGTGCTACCGCCCAGGATAGCAATACCAAAGAGAAATAGCCATTTGCGATTTGAAAGCTTGTCAATCGTCCAACCCATGATCACAGAGCCAATGAGAAGCGCTGCGCCGTAGACGGAGAGCATTGTGGAGACCCAGTACTGGACATGCCCGGTCGGGACTCCAATCCGTTGCTGGATTGCGAATGGGATAACAGGAACGATGACTCCGTAGAGAAAGATGTCGACGAACACGCTATATGACACGACGCAGATAGTAAACCATCGAGAGCTTCTTTGTGAGAGCCACAGCGGCTGCTGCATTGAACTTAAGAATCTCCCAGGCATGACAGCTCTGTGCTGGGTCGGAGTACGAAAGACTCAGCAACGTTATTAGAATAAGCTGCCAACAAACTTTCAAACTGATCAGGGCAAAGAGTCTTTAATCATCTTAACGAGAAAGTCGAGCATTTTCGAGTGAAACCGTAGGAGCTATGCAAAATACACATACTTTACCAAAACTAGGAAAGTCGTCAGGAGTAGCTTACAAAGAGGCAAGTCTCTCTGGCCAATAATGTAGCAGAAATCACGGAGTTGGGAAGTCCAGACTCATCGATTTGTGGCTCGGAGTTCAGGATACAGCTCGGTCAGCCGGAGAGGGTAATTGCCTCGGACAATCAAAAGGTGGGTGCTGTCAGCCGAGCCGAAGGCTAGCCGGGCAATAGAATTCTCTACAGAGTGAAAGAGCATGCGTCTCGCATGTGTATAATATGCTAGGCGCCTGCGTAATGATGACTTCAGCTCTACAACATACAGAGACTGAACGCTGGAGAAAGGGAATCTCTCTCCTTGCTCTAGCGTCTATATGGCCTCGGCGCCAGTGTGGCATGACAATAAAAACAAAACGTAGAATCGGAATAGATACGGATGGGAGGATAACCGGCCGTGGTCGACATATAGCGGACAGGGGGAGAGATTACAGAAAGAAGAAAATGAGACGAGAAGATGGGAAAGCGAGATCAGACTTAGTTTTCAGAGTCGACTCACCGTCGTGTGGTGCAACCCAGGGATGGCACCGTCGTGAGAGCTCATTTGGGCCGCGCTGGCCAGGAGCGCAAAATAGACCCGCACGGCATGATTCGATTGGCCGAGCGGACGGCGGTGGGTGAGGGTAAATGAAGGTGAGTGAGCGAGGGTGAGGGCGCTCACCTGGGGTGGGTGGTGGCTCACCCGGCTAGCGAGGTAGAGGGTGAGGGCGGCGAGGGTTTTTATATCGCCCGAAGGGGCAGCCGTGCCGATTTACTTGTAATTGGGGGGGAACTCGGGGAAGGGCTGCCCATCTCGTTTTGGTGGGTGAGCCTCGTCGTCCTGACCTCGCGGGAGTCGGGTGAGGCCCGGGTGAGCTGCTGATTCTGACCGGGGTGGTCCCTCATCTATGACGCACCCATGGCTCGTTTAAAGAGGACAGGAGCAACGCTGCTGCCTGGGCGGTTTATTTTTGGCGCCTGACGCCATGTTCCACACTTCAAGTGGAAAAGAATCCCCTTCTGCTGTTCGAAAGGACCGTGAGGCTATCCCCACTCAAATATGATACGTCTCTCGTATAAATTTTCTTTACTTTTGTCCTGTTCATATCGCCCATCTACTTGCGATGGTACAATCCCTCCTGCTTACGCAAATTGTTCCACACTCCCCTCTTTACGGGCGGAATAGCGTTCCTTCGATTAATGACATCAATACGCCAGGGTCATTCGAACCGTCCCATCTTGTGGATCGTACAAGCTTTGTTCGATGGAGGACAAGTTGGTTACTCGAGGCAGCCGTTTCTAGACGAGAAAGAAGTGTACAGTTATTGGAGCTGTCGCGCGGCTACAACGGAAGACGGCAGCCTTCCTTCATAATTACTGCTTGATCATGCACTACCCGCTCGATCTGTGTACCATTAGCGAGCTCTGTGGTAGCTGGCAAGCTGTGGTAGTTGGCGATCTGTACACCATTAGCGAGCTGTGTGGCAATTGGTAAGCTATGTACCGTTGGCAAGCTCTGTGGCAGCTGGTAAGCTGTGGCAGTTGGCAAGCTGTATACCGCTGGCGAGCTGTGTGGCGGTGGGCAAAGCTGTGTGGCAGTGGGCAAGCTCTATACCGCCGGCGAGCTGTATATCGCTGGCGAGCTGTGGGGTAGGTGGCAAGCTGTGTGGCAGTTTGGTGTTTGAGCGGTGTTTGCTGTGGCGTGTGTTGGCCCGAGTGTCAGAATGGGCCATCGCAGGTACTCGGCATTTGCTTGCAAGACCCTAATGTTCAATTGCTGCTGTTGCGGATGTGGATCGGCCCACAGATCGCGGAAATGGCATTGCGGTGAAGGGGGAGCCCAAACCCGCTCCGCTCCAGCGCGCCCGCCAGGCCGGTCGCTGCTTTAATGGGCGAAATTTGCCGGGCGCAGTGTCTATATATTTGTCCCATCCTGTACCTTTACCTACTATGTCCTAATGCATGCTGGGTCAGCGGGGACAGTCTCCCCTCCTGGGCCAGCGTTCCTAGCGTACCTGGTTTCAGCTCGACTTCTCCATACTGGATCATTGGACCACGATCCTCACCCAAGCAGAGTTCAAGATACGTCGATGGAGTAACTCACCCGTCTGACCGACCTGTGCCAGGCGGCAGCTCCCACAGCTGCGGCGCCAATAGGATGGCGGGGGCTCGCGAAATTTGTTTATCACCATGTTTTCCTACCTACTTGTCCTTGCTTTTTCGAACCTTCTTTCACCTCCACCTGCAGGATGGCGAAGCCAACGACAAGAATCTTTCTAGATCGTTCTTCGCTCCATCACCTCGATTCCCCTCCCACCGCCAGCCGCGTCACTTGGCACGCCGCGCCTTCGGGCGCCAATCGTCTCCCCGTCGAGTAACTCGATAACCCACCTCGACCCTGTTCGGCTCCCACCATTACGGCAGGCCCTCTGCTTTCATTCGCCAACACCTCGGTCGCCCCTTCTCAACGGCCTGGCGCCGACAGTGACGTCGATGGAATGCGTGGTCTCTCCTTGCCCAGGCCCTCGGGCAACGCCGCGTCAGTACGACAATTCGCTACTCCACCGCCCCTTCATCCTTACCGATCTTCGCGACAACTCGGCGGGGCGCTCGGATCAGCTGTAAGCGCATTACGGCATGGCCTATAGGAAAAATACCGTACCTGCGGCCGTGCCGATCGAGGTTGGCGCGGCCGTTAATGAAACATGCTGATTGGGCGTGGTAGAAGCACACAGAGGCCGACATGATGCCTTATCCAGCTAAGAGCGCGAGAGGACCAGTGAGAAAATTACCTCACCGCGGCCAGGTCGAGTGTCTCGGGATTGCAGGCCTGCAGCTTCTCGCTCGGCAAAACGTTGAGCGTAGATGAGGTGCGCTTATTCTAAATTTGCACCATAAATTTGGAGATCAAGGAAATCGAAGACGATAGAATTCGCCGCCGTTGGTGACGGCGAAGAGCTCCTCCGAAAAACGCCAGCTCCAACATACTCACGCTTTCCTACAACAAGCATCACCGTCGAACTTTGGGCGGTGAGCTCCATAAGTCCAAATCCACCACTTTCTCGTCTTGTGTTCAGGAACCCTGCACGTTTCTTCATCTCCGTGGGTGGCTATCCCGCCGTCAAATACCTCTGGAACAGACAGAATACGTTGATATTGACTACATCCTTCACCCGGGGCTCGACAAAATCAAGACTGAGACCCGTGACTGCTGGCAAACCTGCATGCTGCTTCGGTGGTCTTCGGACGCTTTACTAAGCGACGGAGGAGTATCCTGTATCTCCTGATCAGTTCCAACAAGCTCCGTCGGGGACATTGCGCGCGATTCGTTGGCAGTGATTGTCTCTGCGTCTTTATTCATTGTTGGAGTCTCGTCGGAAGCATCCACACTCTTCAAAAGAGCTGTACTAGTGCCATTCTGGCCGGCATATGCTTATTTCAACACTATCACGCTCAGTTCCGGCCCAGCGTGATGGAAGGCATGATAATGGATCTTGCCAACTCCAATTCTTTCCGAAATCTTCCCCCTTTTCCGGACCAGCAGCACATTATACAGTGGATAAGTTACGGCTCTGAATCGATGCTCGTCCCAAATGGCGTCACCGTTCTCTGACTTTGGTGATATGTCGGGAGTCACCACCTCATTTGGGGGTTCGATGGTCTGGTATAGCTTTTCAGGGATCCACTCTTCTTTAAAGCCCAAATTCCAATGCATCTCAACCGGGCCAAGCAGGCGATAGAAATCCCAAGATTCTACCGGTGGGGGGATTCTAGGAAGCTCATCTCGAGACATAGCCACCAGGCTATATTCGTCCTCGGCCCTCAGGTCGATGTCCTCGAAAGGAATGTTGAGCATCAAGAAGCCTGCCCGATAGCCTTGCTGGTAAATTATGCGTTGCCATGAGGGCCTGCAGTTGGAAGATCGATTTTCATCTCCAAGGCCAATCTGTAAGAAATGTTCGACTCCAGATTGCTGCACGAATTCCGTAGTCCTCATGTCACAGAAGCGAGCCTTGTTTGAGTGTGCTTTAAAACGAAGCAAACCTGCCTCGTCAGGAATTTCGACAATGTCCTGATCTGGAAGTGGAACGGGATAGTTGAAAAAGACGCCAGGATACTGCTCATGAGTGTAAGCGTGCTGGTTTCTTTCGGTATCAAACACTGATTTCCAGCCGTTTTCCGTGGAGTCGAAGCGATACAATTGGAATGCGTCAAGCTGCTCGAGGAGCGTCCATTTCCCATCATTTATCTCTTCTTCAATCTCTTCAGCGCTCTTATCCTGAAGTAGTCCAATCCACTCGGAATGCCTGCGCCCCTCGAACCATTCTCTGGCGTTGATTTCTCGGAGCCAATGGATTGCTGAGACAGGACAGCGATAAAGTCCATTATGCCAGCCCCGACCACGGTAATGACAATGGCCTTTCCAACCGGCCCAGCTCCAGCTTGGGAACAGACCATGACCATCCTGGTTCCTTCTTCTTTGAAGTGGCTCTCGCGGATACCAGAGCAGGGCTTGGTCGAAAGCAAACGCCGGCATACCGTACCAGAACTTTGTGTTCGCTCCCTGACATATCAAGCTTGCCATACCTTCAAAAGCGGCAACGGCGTCCGTATCAGAGCTCATATCGCGGCACGTATATGCATCGACGGCTTGCCTATAAACATTCCACGAATTGTTCCCACGAATCTCCAGCATGCCGTTCGTGTCGCTGTCCGGAATTTGCTTATATTGATAGATCGGTGCAGAGATCGAAGCGGTCCCCTCTTCACAGTCCTCTCCCACCATAATCATAAGGTCATCATCTGTTTGGATTCCTTTATTGACAAAGCGGTACTGGGTAGGATCCGACCAAATTTTGGACCAGATGTCCTGTGGGCGGGTGAAAACGCTTGTCTTGTCGTCGACTGGAGCTGCCTTGAAATTGGGGTCCAATACTGGATGCGTATCTTCAAAAAAGGTTGCATGAGGGCAGATAAAGCACATCTGAGAATCTGTGAAGAACAGGGCCCTCTGAGATAAATATCGTTCCTGGTAAGTCCATGCTCTGGAATTCCACGCCGAGTTCTCCACGTCGCTCAGTCGTTTGCGGTGATCATGCAAAGCCACTGCCATGACCATACCCTGCACACTCTCATAAATTTGTTCCTTAGTGCGATTTGTTGCCATTACTCCCGGCAAACCCCCAGAAGGATCGGAGTTGGTCGAAGCAACTATTGTCAAAACTGAGTTGCTGTAGATGGCACCCATGTTGGCAATTACACTTGCTTTGTCTTGATCGTCATCTTGTTGTATACATAATGTGTCGATCCAAAGGAATCGTATCCCAAGCTGCCTTGTGACAACCATGGCGTCCGTGATGGTCTGTGGCAGGCTAACTGACTCCGGGCCCAGGCCGTTTGGGGCCTCGAAGGCACTTTTGGTCTTGGAGTTATATTGAGGCTGGCTCATGTTTCCCCAGACGTATGACAGACAAACATAACGGCATGGATATTCGACTTCGACGATTCGTTTTTCATCCACATCGATCAGTCTCAAGCAAGGCTGTTTTGGCTCGATACAGTGGCCAGTGGTCTTCGGATGTGCATTCTCGCAAAGCATCATCCATGTTCTAAGAGCCTCTATCGAAGCCCTCTCTCGGTCGAGTAAGATACCGTGAAATGGCTTGGGGTATTCCGCATCCACTCTTTGTATGATTATCCTCAGAACTTCGGGTAGACGCAACTTGTCTTCGAGCTCAATTTCAAGGCGTAGAGCATTTTCCGGTCCGTCATCGAGCACATTTAAACTCAGGCGAGTTCCTTTCAATGCTTCCTGGTTCTCGAAGTCCAAAATGCGATCGTCTTTTATCTTGCGAGATATTAGCCGACAGAATGTGCAGTGCTCCCTTTGCAGCATTCTGTCTAAACCATGGAGCGTGATCTTGGTTGGACCGGGCAATTCATTGCCTGGCAGTCCCCGTTGGCCGAGCAGTGCTCGAAGATCGATATGTCGACACATGTCGCAAAGATAATCAGGATCGCTCTCATCCAATACGGGTGGATTTGGAATCCACCATTCCTCGTCTTTGCCCTTTCGCTCTGCCAGCAGTCCCCACCTTCGGACATAGTGGTGATGGGCGTACTGGTCAAAGATAGTTTTAGCTTCCTTTTGTTCGTTGCTCTCCGAATCGGACTTGTTGGGGGAATCTTTCTCTTTTATCCAGACGGCAATCCCTTCAAATTCCTCATCTGTCAGGGGGTCTTTACTGTACTTTCTCCTCTCATCCAAATTTGGGACACGATGACTATTGGATTCTATGAGATCGTCGATCATTTCTCGAACTTCCGGGTCTTGGACTGCATGCCTGCTATGGTTTTCCATCACCCGCTGTATTACTGAGACCGAACCATGGTGCTGAACACCTCGGCTGATGATTGATTTCAACTCGGGAGCCATAATCGGTGTAGAGAATCGAGTCTGAGATATGCCTCTACAGGTTTCGATGGATTTCAGAGTCTTTAACTGTCAGGGTTTATTGTTACCTTGCAATTCCACTGAACCACCAATCCAGCTCCGAAGTCGCCCCAAGCAACAAGCAACAGGTAACAGGAAGTGGTGGGGGGAATGAAAATTCCTTTACATGGCTTGTAGAGATTCATGAGCAATGCCGCAACAGTTGAATCTAGTGTGCTGCTCGCAGTTATCGGGAAGGAAAAGCCACCGTTAGACAACAGCCAAGCAGCGTGCCGCAGTAATCCCCCGTAATTGGGTCTGCAGCTGCCCTGGCCACAAAGGCTACCGGCCAGGCACCAAAGAGCATATCGCGCAGCTATTGGCTATCATCCATCCTAGTCGAGTGCAAAAACTAAAGCCTTATCGCTCACAGGCCAAAACTTGGCATTCCGAGGTAGACAATTAGGGACACTCAGCACATTCATCTTAATTCTTCCAGCGTGAGCTATGGTTCGAACTAGAGTCGCATGACTTGACGCGCAAGCCTTTTCACAGGGGCTGAATGTCGCTCGCTTGGTCTATGAACATATAAAGCCTCATTCCGTGATACATCGTTCCCGAATACCACATCCACCGAAGCCGAAGTAGAATGTGCCAATTCAGAATTCCAGTGCCAAGCCTAGCAAGTTGTTTGCCCGTCCAGAACCTGTGAGGTCATGTTGTCTCGATCTCATATTAGGATTGGCCCCAATAAAAAACTGTTTGGTTTGTCGCACGAGTTGGTTCAGCCGGGGGAACTCAACTTCCCTGATTGACCAACCACTCCACCGCTCCGGTCACATCGCCTCCGCTTCGAGTGAGTGCTTGGATATTCCGTTCAAACTCGTAGAATCCCATTTCATTCAATTGTCTTAGCTGTGTTGCATATCTTTCTTCCGGAGGCCTGCTGTCTGGCGGCGGTGGTGGTGGTGCAGCTCCCAAGAGGTTCATTAGGTTCTGCATGGCATTAGCATGGCCATCACCTCCCGCGGCGCCACCCGTTCCACCCATTGCTTGCATTAGTGCGGCCATGGAAGCAGGATCTTGAAGGAATGGATTGTTCTGGAATGGGTTTGGTGGTGGACTCGTAGGATTGTTGGATGGATTGGCGCCCTGACCCATCATTGGAGGATTGAAAAGTATAGCAAAAGGATTTGGCGGATTCTGTGAGCCTGTTGTCCCTGTTGGTGGGGATGAAGTACGCTGAGGCGCACCCGAACTTGGCGGTTGTGGAGGGTTCATGAGGGCCGCGAATGGATTGACGCCGCCTCCACCGCCTCCGAATAAGGCCGCATATGGATTCTGTTGCGCTGTACTACCAGTGCCAGTATTGGGAGTAGTTCCTGCATCCCTGTTCTCGGTGGGTGTCGTGTTTGTCGCACCAGGCATTGGAAACGCGGATGCGCCTCCTCCGCTTCCAAAAGGCCCTAGACCCATGGTCCGCGATAGCTGTGCCATTTGCTGCAAGGCTTGAGGATTTGTAATCATTTGCCTGAATTGCTCTGATTGTAGCATTTGCCGTGCTTGAGGTCCCATCGCTCTTAGCTGAGGATTTTGTTGGATCATCATATCAACTAGTTGGGGAT